>Ga0272440_1000354_pt1 | contig 39022 bp, 56 predicted proteins | sample SSMMMBAug17_FD_192440 | JGI IMG/M metagenome (GOLD analysis project Ga0272440, IMG submission 192440) | Marine sediment archaeal communities from Little Sippewissett salt marsh, Falmouth, MA, United States - SSM-MMB-Aug17 | ecosystem: Environmental > Aquatic > Marine > Wetlands > Sediment ...
TGCCGGGAACTTCAGCACGGCCACTGCCGGGAACTTCGGCACGGCCACTGCTGGAGACGACGGCACGGCCACTGTCGGTGACCGCGGCACGGCCACTGCTGGGAACTACGGCACGGCCACTGCTGGGAACTACGGCACGGCCACTGCTGGGAACTACGGCAAAGCCACCGCTGGGGACTGCGGCACGGCCGCTGTCGGTGACCGCGGCACGGCTACTGCTGGGAACTACGGCACGGCCGCCGCTGGCGAGCGTGGTTCGATCGCCATCAGATGGCATGATGGCACCCGGCTCAGGACAGTCGTCGGGTACGTAGGCGAAGACGGGATCAAGCCGGACACGATGTATGCGGTCTTTGTCGGCAAACTGATGGAGGCAAAATAATGTTCTGCACTACTTGCGTGCGCGAGAGAACCTCCTCGCCTTGCCGGATCTGCGGGATGGAGTGCGTCGAGGAGCCCGAGTTGCCCCGTCCCAACGGGCGGGCGGACGTGTCCGAGTGCAGCGTTGGCCAGCTGGAGTACCTGTCTCGGCACTTCCCGGGGTTCGTGCTCTTGGAGGCCCACGACCGGCTCCACTGGGAACCACGCCAGGAGGCCGCCAGGAAGGCCCCCTACGAGGCTTTGGCCTCCGGGGCCAGGCTCTCCCCCGAGGTGAAGAAGTTCTGCCTGGAAGCCGTCCTGACGGACAAGGACACCTGGGACGAGGTCGAGCCCCCTCGGAAGCCGTGGGTGGACTCATTGCTGTGGAACCCGAGATAGGAGGACGAACGATGATTCGAGTCGTCCACATGTTGCAAGAGACGTTCGAGAGGCAGGAAGCCATCGCGGAGATGTACCCGAATCTCCGGGGCGATGCTCTGGAGAACTGCCGTCAGTTGACCAAAGCGATCGATGTACTTGAAGCGTTCGAGTCGCTTGAGCACAGGGGCGCAGCGCCAGTACTGCGTGCGCAGCCGTCCCGTCGCACCTATGGCATCATGCCATTGCCGGAGAGCCCGAGATGAAGGAGAAGAACCGATGAAGCTGGAAGAGTTGCGAGAGTATGCGTCAACGATTGTCGCGTCTGGTGTTTTGAACACCGCGAAGATGCGGCTGAACGAGGACCAAGTGCTGGCCCTGCTCATCTTCGGGGATGAGCTCGGGTTCCGGCCGATGGAGTCCTGCCGTGCGCTGAAGTGGATGAACGGCAGGCCCACTCTGACCGCCGACGCCATCGCGGCGCTGGTCTTCCGCAAGTACCCGGACGCCGTCTTCGATGTGGTGGAGGACACCCCGGAGCGCGTGACGGTCGCGGCGGCCCGTCCTGGAAGAGAGCCGAAAAACTTCTCGTTCTCGATGGACGACGCCAAGCAGGCAGATTTGCTCACGAATCCACTCTACAAGAAGTACCCGAGAGACATGCTCCGGGCGCGCTGCCGTTCCCGCAGCGGAAGGGCGGTCTTCCCGGACGTGTTCTTCGGCGTCTACAGCCCCGAGGAGGTCGCCACCTTCGAGGACAAGCCGGCGGAGGCACGGGAGGACGGCGTCGGCTCCTCGGAGGACCCGCGCGAAGACGACGTGGAGATCCAGCCGTGGCTCGACCGGGTCTACGGATGCGAGACCCTGCCTGACCTCGGTGACGTGGTCATGGAGTCCGAGAAGCAGTCGTTGGCACAACGTGTGCCATACGAAGAGTTCTCGAAGTTCTCAAAGGCGCACAAGCTCCACGGCAAGATGCTCGAGTTCGCCGAGGAGCATTCCTTGGAGTCGGTCGACGACGCCTACCTGGTTCGTCAGCGTCTCCTGGACAGGGGCTACAAGCAGGTAACGAAGAAGCTCCTGGTCAGCGAGCTGGCCGCCTACCGCCAGGAGCTGATGGAGAAGCTCGAGCTTCCGCGCGAGCGTGAGCCGGGGGAGGAAGGGTGAAGCGCAAAGCCATCAAGCGGCACGACGCCTCGTCTCTGTCGCTGCCCGCCGGGCACATGCGCCCCTACCTCGCTGCCGCCGAGAAGTGGAGGCAGGCCCAGGCCGCAAACATTGCGCACCTCGTCGGCAACGGGGTGTGCGGGGCCGGCCCCTTGGCCCTCCTCGTGACGGCGGCGCAGGTCATGGCCCACATGCAGTTCTTGTGGGACCGGGCAGTGGAATGCTCCGACATGGACGACCCGGTGAAGATGCGACAGTCGATGGAGATGACGGGGGAGGCTCTCAAGCTCTCCCGGGAGTTCCGGGCGCTCCAGGAGCGAGCGTATGAGCAAGCAAGAATCGAAGCGAAGGACAGGAAGGCAGTCGGCGAGCCCGTCGAGCTGACCTTCGATGAGGAGTGATACATGAAGCTAGAGCAATTTTTGGCACTTCCAGACGGCGCGCGATGGCGCGTTTTCACCAAGTTCGACCCGACCTTCGAGAACTGGCTGGAGGAGGAGAACGTCCCGCAGATCCCTCGGCCCCCGAAGTTCGACTCCATTCTCTCCCGGAAGGGGGAGAACGAGGAGCCCGGATTCATCTGGGCTTCGGAGTGCGACCTGAACACGTTGTTTTGGTACTTCAACGCCGCCCAAAGTCTCCTCGCGGACGACCCGACGCACAAGTGGGCGGCCGGCGCCGAGAAGCGGCTGCGCTACTGGGTGGATTGGAGGCAGAGCTTCCCGAACGCCGTCTGGCGCGGGGTGCGAGGCGACGAGGAAGTGGAGGCGTTCCCACCCTCCAATCGCCCCCAGTGGCACGCGAAGGAGTTTAAAGGCTCCGAGCGGCGCTACGTCTCCCGTGACGCGCTCGAGGAGGTCCGAACCTCCTACGACAAGAACTTCACCGCCGACGAAGGCGCCCAGGCCGGCGGCGAGGAAGACGACATGCCCTTCTGATGTCACGGAAGGAACGCGACAAGGGGGCCCGCTGGGAGCGCCAGCTGGCCAACGACCTGCATGCGACATGGAATGACGCAAGGCGGGGCATCGGTCAGGCCAGGTCGGGCGGGGACGTGCCTGACGTGGACGGGACCCCCTTCTGGATCGAGGCAAAGCATCGGAAGCGCCAGCCGGCACTGGCGGCGCTACAACAGGCAACGGACGCCACGGACGGACGACCCCCCGTGGCTATCATTAAAATTGACAGGGAACAGCCATTCGTGGCAATGTGGCTTAGCGACTGGCTGGAGATTGTGAGGAATCATGAGTAGTGAGCGAAGAGGTATCGATCTGTCTGAGGTTCGAAAGGCTTACGATAAGGCGGTGAAGGAGGGCAACCACGAGTATCGTCTCGGTGTCCCCGGACGCCCGCCGTCCGGGAAGCGTTCGGCTGTCGTCGTCGCGTCGGAGCGACTTGGCCTGAGCAGCACGCACGTCCGCCTGCTCCTGAAGCAGCTTTTCCAGGAGGAGCAGAAGTAATGTTCTGGTTCGTCTGCGGGATCTTCGCGGGCATCCTGTTCTCTTGGGCCGCGATGACGGAAGGCAAGTCATGACCGATGACATGTGGTTCGCTGTGTACGCGCTGACAGCTGTCGGCGCCGCGATAGTGCTCCCGATTGCGGGGGCGAAGCTGTTCGGGCTCCTCCTCACCCAGGGGTGGTTCTTGAACTTCTACACCTGGGCTCGAGGCTTCAAGGGCAGCGAAGAAGTGCTCCGGGAAGCCGAGGCCGTGATCGAGGAGGCTACCGACCTGCTCTACGCCGCGGCTCGAGATGGCCAGCTGACGAACGATGAGATCCGCGCATGGATTCGGATTGTGAAAGCGAAGGCGTACACCCGGATGGGCCCCGCCCTGACGCGCGCGGTCGCCGCCAACCTGGGGGTCGCTGTCGAGTTCTGGGAGACCATCGTCGCCAAGGCTCGGATGCAACAGCGACTCAACGAGAGCACGGAGCAGACTCTTCGGAGTCCTGCCCTCCGGGAGATTCAGCAGAGTCTATGAACTTCCCGAAGCCCAAGCTCGGATTCAGGAGCTGGGAGCAACTGGAGCGCGCTCTCCTTGACTGGTGGGCGCGCGTCCGGCTTCCTGGCGATGTCTGGGACGACCAGCTAGGGGACATCGCCGCCGGTGTCGGTGGGAGCGGTACGAGATTCGAGCAGATCGCGTCCGGTTCCGACCACAAGACGTGGTTCTTATCTGGCGGCTCCCCGGGCGCACTGGACGTTCTCTACTGGCGTTTCCAGTTCAGCCACAAGTGGGACCGGGACGAGGTCCGCCCGCACATTCACCTGATCCCGAGCGCCGAGGACTGGACGGAGGAGAAGGCTGTCGTGCTCAAGGGGGAGGCCGACTGGCTGATCCCGGGCGGGAACAAGCTCGGCTCCATGAGCACCAGCTTCGACCGTGCGATCACGCTGAAGCCGGAGTGGAACCAGACGCATATCATTGCCCCGCTGCTCCGGCTCCCGGCGCCGAAGAACGCCCCTGCCTCAACGTTCTTGCTCCTGAGAGTGGAGCGGGACGGCAGCGACGACCGGGACACCTTCGACGAGGACAAGGAGGTTGGCACCAACGCGCTCAACCTCGGGGTCCTCGGGGCTGACGTGCACCGAAGAGAAGACAGGTTCGGAACATTGGAGGAGTACTGATGACACAAGAGAGCGACCTTCACGTCGTGGATGACCCCCTCAAGAAGCCGGTGATTATCTCGCCGGCCTATACGGTCAACCTCACGACGGAGCAATGCATCGCCGAGACATCGAAGGCTCTCGGCTGGAACGTGCACCGATCGCAGGGGGCTAGCGACGTGGCCCACGCGCGGATCAACCTGGCGGCCCAGTTCCTGGACACGCCGCACCCCTACGCCATGTGGATCGATAGCGACATGGTGTTCACGCCGGCCGAATGCTACGCGCTCTGGATGAACGCGCTCGCCTACGACGCGGACATCATGTGCGCCAGCTACGTCACGAAGAACGCCGGAAACGGGCGCCTGCTCGTCCGGTTCGACGAGGACCCGATCGCCGGCACCCCGCTGTCCGATGAGGTCTGGCTAGGCAACCGTGGAAGGGTTCGCCCGGTCTCGATGGTACCCTTCGGGTTCACCATGACATCACGCCGCGCCTTCGATCTGGCCGGCCAGGATCTTCCCGAAATTGAGTGCAAGGAGAACAAGAGTGGCAAAGCGAAGCCCTGGTTCCAGCAGTACATCCAAGAGAACCCCGACGGCACGCGAGTCGCCCTCGGAGAGGACTACTCCTTCTCCGTCCGACTCAAGAACGCAGGAGGAAGGATGTTCTGTGACACCCGACTCCGAGTCGGGCACCTCGGAACCTACGTCTACGAGTGGGAAGACATGTCCGGCACCGTCATCCGAAGCCCCAACGTCCGAGTCAACTTCGTCGACCCCGTGCCGGCTGTTCCTGACGGCGGACCTGGTCAGCCCCCCGGTGGGGGCCTCGAGGCTCCAGAGGGTTGAGTCATTCCGCACCGTCGCAGGGACAACGGTTGTGGAGTGCGGGAAGTTGCTCGTCCCCATGTCGAACATCCGGGCACTCATAATCGGGAGTGAGTAATGGCGTCTCTGACCGAACAGATTCTGACAAACAAGGATGGGTTCGGTCTAACGACGGCGACCCCCGTCCAGCGGGCCATCTGCCGTGCGCTGGACGGGGAAGGCCTGGGAGACCTCTGGACTGACCAGAGTGTCCAGGCAGCTTTCGGCGGCGTCCGACCCCCGGAGGTGAAGCCCCGGGAAGCGGTGGTCCTCGCTGCCATTCGCTCGGGGAAGACGCTGATTGCCTGCGCCAACGCCATCGCGAGCGCTATCCGGTGCGACATCAGCCATATGCTCGACGGCGAAGCGAGCCCCCGCGTGGGCCTCGTGTCGACCTCGAAGGACAACGCGTCGGTGCCGTTGGCCCACCTTCAGGGTGCTTTCAGAAAGAGCGCGAAGCTGCGGAAGATCGTGATGAGCGAGAACGCGGACGGGGTGACAATCCGCCACCAGACCGGGCTTCCCATTGACGTGAAGCTCGTGGCTGGCTCTCGCGCCGGGGCGAACCTGGTCAGCCGGTGGATGGCGGAGGTGATCTTCGACGAGGCTCCGCGCATGGTCGGCTCCGACGAAGGCGTTGTGAACCTGGACCACGAGCGAGCTGCAGTCCTCGGCCGGATTCTGCCAGGCGGCCAGATTCTCTACATCGGGAGCCCCTTCGCTGCGATGGGGCCGGTTTACGACATGGCGCTCTCCAGCTTCGGGAAGCCCAGCGAGGACCTCCTGGTCATTCGGGCCACGGGGCCCATGCTGAACCCCTACTACTGGACGCCGGAACGCTGCGAGTACATGCGGCGCGCGGACTACGACACGTACCGCACGGACGTTCTCGGCGAGTTCCGGGACCCGGAGTACTCACTGCTCTCGGACGAGGCGATAGCCCAGGCCATGACGGCAAAGACAGAGGGCTACATCAACGGCAAGGGTTACACCATTGCGATGGACCCCGCCTTCCGCACGAACGCTTGGACCCTGGTCGTGCTCACCTGCGATGGCAAGAACGAGAACGGGGACCTGCGCTACCATGTGGAGCGCGCCTGCCAGTGGTTCTCGAAGCGAGACGGGATCTCGCCCTCCGACGTGATGGACCAGATTGCGGACATCTGCTCGGAGTACAGGCAGAACGTGGTCCTCACGGACCAGTACCAGTTTGAGGCGCTCCGTGAGCTTGGCATTCAGCGTGGGGTCTACCTGGTCGAGCAGCAGTTCACCGGGGAGAAGCGCACGGAGGCACTGTCAGCGGTGTGCCACGCGGTCGAGCAGCGCACGCTCGCGATCCCGCAGGACGAATCCCTGCGTCGGGACCTCCTGAACATCAAGAAACGGATCGCTGGGGACGCTGCGAAAATCTACTTGGCAAACACCCCAGACGGGAGGCATTGTGATTACGCCTCGGCGCTCGGGATTGCCCTCGCTGCGCCGCCTCCCCCGCCGATCGGAAAGTTCCGGGAGGACGGGGACACCGTGATGAAGCTGCACCTCCAGGGGCTAGGCTTTGGCAAGAGCCCTATGGAAGCAGCAGTAGAAAGATTGAGGTTCCAGCAATGAGCCTGCCGAGAATCATAGACATCGGCCACCTTCGGTTCGTCAGAGAGTCGAATAAGTCCTGGAGGTGTGTCCCGTACACTCTCCACAGGAAGAGGCTCGACGGCGATGAGTATTGGTGCGCGACCAAGAGCCAGGCGTTCCGGCAAGTCGAACCCCTCTGGCGCGCGACCCCGGAAGATGCGCTCTCAGAGCTGCTGTTCAGGCAGCGCCTGACGTTGGAGCTGTTCGACGAGCTGAAGAAGGCTGGGTTCATGCGGAGAGCCACAAAAGAGGAGCTGGAGCAATGAAGGTCTACGTCGCAAGCCCGTTCGGGGGCGAAGAAGAAAACCTGGAGTACGCGCGCCTGTGCCTGGCCGACAGCATCGACAGGGGCGAAGTACCGTTCGCACCACACCTGCTCTACCCGCAGGTCCTCGACGACTCGGACGAGGAGGATCGGGGGACCGGCATGGAGCTTGCCCGGGAGTGGATCGACAGCTGCGATCTGCTCGTGCTGTACGTGGACCGTGGGGTCTCCGACGGGATGGTCGCCGAGGCCGAGGAAGCAAACCTGCTAGGAATCCCCGTCGAGCATCGGAACCTGTGGGGCAGAACGCTATGATTCGGCACTGGGAGAGGAAGTTCATGCACGAGAATGCTGAGAAAACGGTCGAGATCAATCGGGAGAACCTGTGGACGTTGATCCTGTGGGCCACCCGCTACTCCTGCGGACGCAACACCTACGCGCTCTCGCTGACCATCGACATCGTGCTCGAGCACCTGCGGGACCTGACGCCTGCTGAGCGTCACAAGCTCGTCCAGGAACTTGAGGTCGAGTCCAGGATCCGACCGAGCGCCCAGTGCGCCAAGGAAGCTGGGGAAGGCGCCAGGAAGATCCGCGATGCCTCAGAAAAGCTCGAAGCGGCGCAGCATTCAGCTACAGATTGAGGCGTTCGACGACTCCTGTGGGCCGTGTCGGTTCCTCCGACGCCCCGGAAACCGCAAGCCGGAGTGCCAGCTCTTCCAGGGCTCGCTCGGGCACTCCGGGGAAGAGGTTCGCCGTTGCACGGCCTGCAAGGACGCTGAGAGCTGGGCCTGCTACTCCAGGAAGCCTGACAGGGAGGGGCTGGAGTTCCTCGCTTCTGAGGCGTCTTGGAGGCTGAGGATGAGCCATGCGGTGAGCGACAGGAAGAGGAAGGCGCGTCTCCACAAGGAGGCGGAGTGGCTCACCTGGAAGGGGAAGCAGCTCAGTACTTCTGAAGCTCCCGCTGGAGATAATTCAAGGCCTTCTTCAGGTCCTTCTTCAGTGGGCCCTTCCGGCCGGCCCGTGAGATGTACTTGACAACGTTACCTAGGCAGTACGGGAGGTCCCAGTCTATAATCACCTCCCGCGGCTGATACTTTCTTCCCGCCACGTAGTGGTCTGGGTTCTCAAGGTCGTCGTCGAGGTCATCGCACTCCGAAGACGTGCCCGTCGACGAGGGCGCGGTAGTCTCTGGTGATGGGGACGAAGCGCCCCCACGTGCCCCCCTTCGGGTCTTGCTCGATGATCCCGAAGCCGTGCTGGTAGCTTCGGCGCGCTGCTGCTCTATTTCGGTAGAAGATTTGATCATGGTCTCCGATCCATCCAACGTTGACGGCTGAGACGAACCCGGCTGGGTGGTCGTCCCTCAAGACTGGTTGGCTCCACATGTTCCCGGCGTGGGTGTGTCCGAAAACGACGGTGGAGCCGACGAGGTTCAGCGACCTGGAGCCGGCGGTCAGGCCGGAGACCCCGAAGTCGTGCGAGAAGTAGCAGTCGCCGAAGGCGAAGTAGCTCCCGTATTCACACCAATGGATGCCGCGCTTGTCCAGGTCGAGAGAGGACGCCCAGGACACCATACCTTCCAGCTGCGGCGCTTTCTCTTGGATGTAGGTCTCGAATCTGGATTCATGGTTTCCTAACGCATAGTGAGTGATGCCAAGCTCATCGAGGCCCCAGCTGGCCGCCTCGATCTCCCGGTCCAAAGAGACCTGCTGCCTGCGGCTCTTCGCAAAGCGCGAGATGGACCAGCAGTCGGCAAGGTCCCCGATGGAGATGACGGCCTCGGGCTTGAGGTCCTCGATGATTCCCTTGAGGAGCTGAACGCACTGCCTGTCGTGGAACGGGTAGTGCGCGTCTGGCACAACGAGCGCCAGACCTACCGAAGGGAAGTGGCGCTCGTTGCAGAGCATCTTCATCCCCCTCCGCAGCTCGCCACGAGGTAGCTCATGATGGAGACCACGAGGGACACGACGGCGCCCCACTTGACCCCTTCCGCTCCTCCGTGCTTCCTCGCGGCAACCAGCTGGCGCTCCTCGGCGTGAGTGAGGTGCTGCGCCAGCATGTCGTACAGAGAAACCAGCTTCCGCTCGATCTCGTCCAGCCTCTCGTCGGTTGTCACTGTCGGTCCCTCCAGTTGGGGTAGCACTCCTCTGGGATGAGGCACTCGTCCCTCAGCTCGAGCTGCTCCGCCATGCCCCAAAGCTCCCAGATGTCCAGGAAGCGCAGCATGGCCCGCTTCCGTCCGTTCTCGTCCTCGGTCCACCGGCCCCCGTGGGCGGCCTCGGCGTCCCTCACACGTAGGCGCCCGTCGACGCCCCCGGGGCCCTCGAAGGGCGAGCCCTGCCCGTAATCCCAGGTTTGGATCTCGTCGCCGAAGTCGAAGGCTACCACGCAGACATGAGCGTTGCCTCCGGGGCCCAAGATCAGGATGTCACCGAGAGCGAGCGTGTCGTCCTCGTCGACGTTCTCAGCGTACTCCGAGAAGGCCAGCCGGCTCACGGGGTTCGATGGCGCATCCTGGTGTCCCGAGCGCCCGACGAAGGGGAAGCGCAGTCCCATCATCTCGAGCATCCAGTGCCCAAGGTAGGCGCAGCTCGAGAAGCCCTTGCCCCATCTCTTCGCCCAAACGAGCATGTCCTTTGTGACAAACTCGTGCCGCTTGCTACCGAAGGTTGGAACCCCGACCTCAGGGTTGGGGCCGGTTGCCCAGTCACAGAGGAGGCTTGCCACGAGGCGTACCTCCATCTGCGTCTGTGGCTCGACAGCCTTCAGCTTGATGCCCTTAGCTCTTGCCTGATCAATCAGCTCCTGACTCATTCGCGATCTCCTTCACACGGCAGTAGGCCGTGTGCCTATCATAGGCCTCCTGGGCCAGGGCCATGCAAAGAGAATCCTTGAAGTCGACGCATTCCAGCGCAGCGGTAGCAGCGAGGGCCATGCGGGTCGCCGCGAGCCCCTCCATCGAGCAGGGGTCCGGGGGCTTCTTGGGGAGAAGCGAGCAGCCCGTGAGGGCAAGAGCGGACGTGAGAACGAGAGCTTTCAGCATGATTCCTCCTACTTCCGGAGTATGGGCGTAGCACCCTCCGGTGAGACGATCTCTTCCTTGGGGATTGGCTTCCCCTCCACCACGACGCACTTGGCAAGCAGAGCTGTTGCCTCAGCGCGAAGCTTCAAGCTGAGCTTGGAGTAGTCGACTTCCTCCTTGTCGAGCGCGTAGCCGGTCTCTGTGGGGACCGGGTCCTTCTCTCGAAGAGTCCAGCCGATGGGGTCCTCTGACGGGTCGTCAGCGATTGGGTAGTGGCGCCCCGGAGTGACAGGGCGGGCTTTGCGAGGTCCGCCCTTGACGAGGATGTCCAACTCGGCGATGCGGACAAGATCAGTTTTGGCTCCAGTGATCATTGAGCGCCCATCCAGCTCTCCAGCGAGCTTCGCTCGCCTCCGCTGAGGGGAGAGTTGAAGAAGACGACGTGCTTCACCGTGCCGATCATGCCTGTGTTCGCCGTGTATGCCGGCAGGCGATTTCCGAGCACCGCCTCAGTCGTTGCGTTGGCGAACGTCCCGCTGTCGCCTATGGCAAAGTAATTCCCATTCGATCTAGCAAACGTTGTCCCGCCGGTGCGCCACATCAGCGTCGTAACGTCCAGGCCGTCGGTCGCCGAATGGACCGCGATAGGGGACTGTGTCCCAGCGTCGTTGGTGGACCTCGCAATCAGGTCGTTCGTCAGCTGATAGATGCTCTCTCGTCTACCGCCGGAGTCCGGCCCCGCGTCGAACAGGTAGTCCCCGGCCCCGTAGGTCGTGACGCGCCAGCGGAACGCAATCAGGAACTCGCCAGATTCAAGCACGTCGCGAGCGGCCGTGTCCGCCATTGACAGATACTGGTACCCGGTGGAGAATACCAGCCCATTGGCGCCCTGCTCGGGTTGCAGGGAGCCGACGGGCTGCGACATGGCGAAGCCTGATATCTGGTCAGTCCACACACTGACCCCAGTTTCGACCGCGATCCCGGCGGAGTGGTCCCACCAGGCAAGCGCGCCGAGGGATCTGGGATCAGGAGACGGAACCCCTGTGAACCTCCGGTTTCTGATTCCCCTGCGGATCATTAGTCGCTCGACAGTCTCATGTAGACGACCGCAGTAGTGGAGTCCGCTTCTCGGTTGAAGTAGACCGAGGTGTCTCGCCCGGGCTTCGGGAGCCGGACGTGATCTGATTGCCCCTGGGCCAGGTAGTCCCCGAGAGCCGTCGAGGAAGCGCCGGCTGAGGAGGAGGCCACGGTGCGGTCTACCGCCACTGCACCGTCAGTGCTGAAGTGGTAGTGGACGTTGCCGTTGAGAGCCGTCAGCTTGACGTACTTCCCCAGGAAGGACGCCGGGACCACGTTGCTGTAGTGCCCCGTGCTGGCCGCGAAGAGGCGAACCGTGCTCACCTCGGTCGTCGAGGCCATCGGAGGGGTGACGTTGTCTGCTTGGTATCCTGCTCCTGCCATTTTCATACTCCATCAAGGGTGGTCATCATCTGGTCCCCGAGCTTTCCGAGCGAAGTGCCGCCCCTGGGCTTCGGAGAAGGGGATTGGCCGCCGGGAGGTCCTCCGGGGCCTTGCTGCTGCGGCGGGGGAGACCGCCACACGCTTTGCGACAGCTGAATGAAGTCCGGCGCCATCGTGGGGTCTCCCACGATATCGAACAGCATCGACAGCTGGACCTTTCGGTCGTAGGGCAGCGGGCGCGGGGTCGCTGCAATGTGGGTGAGCGCCATCATCTGGAAGCGATGCCACATTTGGGGGTAGATGGCCTTCACGGCCTCCACGGCGTCCTTGTCGATCTCCCCGGCTGCGATGCCCTCGTAGATGTCCATCGGGTTGTTGGCGGCATCGATGATGCGTAGGTACCTACGCATCTCGCCCACTGTGGGATACGGCTTGTTCTCCTCCGCCAGCGGCTGGAAGGAGTGCTGCTGCTTGCGCGTCAGGACCCGGGGCCGGCGGGAGTCCAGCTCCGTGATGATCCGGTCGAGCTGCTGGCCGAGGCGCACGGCGGTCATCGGGTCGTCATCGAAGTCGGACAGCTCCGTTGCTGCCTCGTGGGCCAGCTGGGGGTCGGCCTTGTACTTCGCAATGGCGTCGATGGCAGTGTCGTAGCGCTCCTCCAGTTCCTCCTTGTCGACCAGGTGGCGAGTCATCCTAGCCGTGGCCTTGGCGCGGCCCTGCTGGACGCCGGAGATGACGGCCCCGAGAGCCTTCGTCGGGGAGAAGCGGGCCTTGACCTCCGAGGCCGGCTCCGCGAGAGCCTTAGCGGCCTCCTCGAGCTTGCTGCTCTGGACGATCTTCTTGCCGCCCAGCCACAGGCGCGCGTCCTGGTAGGTGCGGATCATCTTGGCGGCGATGGGGTCAGCAGCGACACGCGCGGCGCCGCCAGCGACAGCCTGGATCGGCTGCCCGGTGGCGATACCGGTCTGGGCCCATTGCCCGCCAGCTCGGAAGCCGGACACGCTCGGGCCGGACAGCTTCCCGAGGTCCTTGGACGTTCGCCGTATCATCGGCAGGTCGCCCAAGGAGCGGACGGCCTCGCCGCCAACGCCGGCCGCGGTCATATAATCGGAAAAGAGGTCCTGCAGGGCTTCCCCGGCGCCTCGGTCGAAGCCTTTCCCCTTGCTGGCCGACAGCTCGAACGCGGCCGCGAGCACCGTCTCGGCACTGACGGTTTGCCCTGGGTCCGCAAGGGCGATCTCACCCTTCGGCCTTACCTCGACGGCTCCGAAGTCCGTCTCGTCGAGAATACGCATCCCGACGAGGGTGTCGGGCTTCACGGGCTCGGGGGCGATCTGGATCCCGAGCTTCCGCTCCACGAGGTCCTGGAGGCGCTTGGCGTTGCCCCCTTTGACAACACTGAGCGCCTGGACGACATCGGAGGCGCGGAACAGCCCCTCCGGGGCCTCCTTGGCGGCCTTCATGGCGCGGGCCTCGATCTGGTCGGCTACGAGGTCGACTGCCGCCGCCCGGAGCTGTGGGTCCTCCTGCTTGCGCAGGAAGGCCTCGAGGTTCCGCCCGCGTTTCTCAGCAGCAGCCTTCGCGATAACCTCCTGGCGCTGGGCAGCCTTCAAGGCGTCCGGGCCGACCCCGCTCCACTGACGGGGGTCCGTGAGATCAATCTCGTGATCCCGAGCGATGCGCTCGAAGTCGTAGATGGCGTCGGTGAACGCCTCGGAGGTCCCGCCCCTGCGGATAGCCTCCTGCTCAGCTGAGGCAGCAAGCCCGCTTCGGTGGAGACGGATCTCCTTCTCTTGGAGGTCTGAGAGGCCGAGGAGCCCGCGGCGCGGCGCGGCGTCGACAGCAGGCACGTCCGGGGTCTCCAGGGCTCCTCTGCCGCGTCGCACGGCGGCCCCGGCTAGGTCACCTAGCCCCTGGAGAGCACCGCCTGTAACGGCCCCGTAGAGGCCGGCGGTGAGGGCCACCGGAGCAACTGCGGCCCAGGTCTCCTCCGCTAGGAGGGTGTCGTACATGTTCTGCTCGGCGGCGGTCCGCTTGGACAGCTCCTCGCCGACTGCAGTGCCAGCGGTCTCCAGCCCGCTCATCGCGGCGGCGCCGAGGCCACGAGACAGGGCTGTGCCGCCGACTGCCTCTCCGGCTGCGGTGCCCAGCAGGCTCTCGGTGAAGCCTGGAGCCGCGGCTCTTGCTGCTGCGCCTGCACCGGCTCGGGCTCCGCCGCCCAGGAGAGAAGCGCCGCCGGTGATGACAGCAGGGCCGATAGTGGCAGCCATCTCCCCAGCCATCTTGAGCTGGGGATTCTGCTGTCCGGCATACTCCTCCATGAGCTGAACTTCGCGAGCTGCCTCGTCCCCTATGATAGGGGCCGCGATAGCGCGCTTGATCATCGGAGCTGTGCCGAGAGTAGCCGCTGTCTCTACGCCGCCCAGGGCGGCCTGGCCCATGGAGTAGGGCGGGTTGTCCCGGACAACTTTGAGCGCCTTGTGCTCGGCCTCATCGACCGGCCTATACCTGTCACGCAGTGTCGGGTCCAGCGACCCGATGTAATCGTCAGCGATGTAGACGAGCTGCCTAGTGGTGCGGTCTAGGTATGGCCGGTAGGGGCTTTTCTCATCTGCCATGCGGCAAGACCTCTCGACCCTTCGGGGGCGAAGACACTGGAGCGCCGTCTGATTTCGGCCCGGCGACGTTCAACGATGGGGGCGCCTCTCCGGTATAGACGCCGGTCTTCAGGGTCCGGCTATACGCGGCGTCAACGCGCTTCTTGACCTCATCAACCGCCTCTTGGGCGGCCCGCCGATCAGCTATGCTGGTAGCGTCGAACTTGCCGGCCAGCCACTCAATGAACGTCATTTCCTTGTCGCCGTCGGTCTTCAGCCCCAAGACAGAAGCGTTAATATTAAGCTCTTGTTCGGTGGCCTGGGCCATCCTGTAGTACTCCTTGAGCTTGATTCTGGCGTCATCCTGTAGCCTGCGCAGCCTGTCTTTCCAGGCCGGAGAGTTCCAGTTAATGGCACCCGGCATCCTGTACTCGTCACCGGACTTCAAGTGAGCCTGTAGTTCGCGCAATGTGTCGTCTAGCGATGGGTACGAGTCGACCAGGGCAATCTTCGATTTGGCGTCCCCGCCGAACTTCACGACCACCCGTTCCCCGTTGGTGGTCGTCACAATGGTTGACCGCGGGTCGGTTGCAGCGGCTAGACGCCTCTCGTCGATGCCAGCCTCTACCTGGCCCTCCCTGAGCTCCCTCTCGTTTGCGAGCTTGGTCAGGTTCAGCTCCGCGTTGAGTGTGGTGGAGTAACGCTGGGCATCAACCCGCGCTGCGGCGATGTCCGTTTTCTGGTTGAACTCAGCCCCCCACTTCGCCACGTCGCTCTTGAGCGCTTCGGCCATCGCGAGATTCTCCTTGGCCATCCCTCGCGCTTTGGCCTGGTTGATGAGCCCCTCGACGCTTTTCATCTGCAGCTCGCGGGTGGCACTCTCGGCAACGTCCATGTCCTTCCAGATTGCCAGCTGGGTACGGAGAGCGTTGTTGGCTTCCTGACCGCGCTTCCAGGCCTGCTCGATCTCCATCTTCTGGAGCTTGATGTCTCGGTCGATTGCTTCGTCGACGTACAGTCTCTGCTTCTGAATCGTGCCACGGGAGGCATGGTAGTCCTGGAGCCCGCGAGCCATTGCTGTCGAAACGATGGCAACCACCCGTGCCCAGTTGGGAAGCCCCGACCAGATACGGGTCGGATCGATTTTCATCGAAGCGGCGTCCTCGTTCAGTTTGTCCGCCCGGGCGCGCATCTGGCGAAGCTCTTGCTCGCGCTTCTGCTGTATCTCTGCCACACGCTTCGCCTGGATGGCCGCGAGTGCTTGCTGGTGAGCGTATGCTTGCTCCATCTCCATCGCGCCCTCGGCGCGCGCCCTCGGGACTGCTCCAGCGGACTCTGCGATGGCCCCCAGCTGGTCAGGGGACATGCGTGTAATCCCTGGGCCTCCGGTGTCCCCGAAGATCCCGTTCTTGGTTATCCGCCCCGCTAGGCTAGCGGCTCCGGCCTTGGCGGCCTTGTCAACGGCCGTTGGAGGCTTCTGCTGCGGAGTCATGGCGACTTCCTCACTAGGAGGGGCAGCCACCATGACCGGCGAAGGAACCGGCTCAGGCTCACCTTCCCGGGGGCCTTCTGGCTTGCCGGTGTGCTCGGCGGCCAGCCTCTCCTGGCGCGCTGCCAGCTCAGCGCGTGCTGGCTCGCCGGTCAGCTCCTCGACGGTCTCATCGGCTTCAAGGTCTGCCCCGGCGACTCCGGCAGCCATGTCCTCCTGGCGGGCTGCCAACTCTGCGAATTCTTACTCGCCAGCTTCCGTGTCGGCATAGGGGTCCTCCGGGAGCGGGTACTCCCTGGCCTCCTGGCGCCTCTTCTCGCGCGCTAGCTCCTTCGCCCGCTCCACCTCTTCCTCGGTGGGACGCCCGACGGATCTGGCGATCTCTTCCAGAAGTTCAGACTTACCGACCTTCCTTCGGGGGCCTTTCTCAGCCATTCTTGCCCCCCATCAGCCACGAGTAGATGGAGAATGGGTCTTTCTTCTCCTTCTTCGGCGGAGTTTTTTTCGGGGCAGGCTTCGGCGACTCGCGGTACATCTCCTTGTTCGGCGGGGGGACTATGATCCCGTCGTCCTTCTCTCGGACGAACTCCCGGGACTTGTCGTAGGTCGGGAGGTCTGGAGGGTAGACGGTGTCCCAGTTGGTCGCCTCCTTGATATCCACGGAGTCCTTGGCTTTGCCGAGGTCCCTGTGTCGGCGCTCGATCTCCTTGGCAAGGCCGACTGGTATCCGGGATGCGTCGCCAGAGTCAGCGTTGAAGAACCGGAGGTCTTCCTCTTGGTCTGGGACGCCTTCCGGGAAGACCTCGTTCAAGTCCATTGCAGTCGCGAGGAACGACACAGGATCTTTCATGTCCTCTCGGCTTGCTACAACGGGCTCGTCAGTCCCGGCGTAGTTCGCATAGGAAACCTCGATCCGACGAGCCAGGTCGAGCGGGACGTAGACCTCCTCTTCGCTCTCGGAGTCGATGAACCGGACGTGGCCCTTGCCTCCGGCCGGGATCCCGTGCGGGAACGCCTCCTCAATGGCGGGGCCGAGCTGCAGGAAGATCTCCTCGTTCTCGAGGTCCTCCGGCTTGACAACGTGGACGGTCTCGCTCTCCTTGGGAATGGAGGACGAGCCGCGGGGCTTGCCGCCGCCGGCGAGCTTGAAGGTGTTCTGTCTTTCGGGACCGGGCATTATGGGCTTCTCCTCTGTGGCTCGACCGGGCGCATCTTCCCGTGGGTCCCCACGTCCAGCGCAATCCCGTTCAGTGCAAAGTTGCTCTCCGGCTCGGAAGAAGAATACCCCGAGTCGGCTGCAGTGGTCAACGTGATGGTCACGTGCGGAACCTCTTGCTTGGTCGGCTGGTACAGCCAATAGACCTCTTCCCCGGGGTTCGCCACCTCGGACACGTCGAAGCTCGCCGAGGCGCTGCTGAAGCCCCAGTCGTATTCGATGGTCACATTGGTGCCGTTGTTGGCGTCCTCAGTGGTGAGACGCTCGCCAAGGACCCCGACCCCCCATACCCTGCCGTACCCGAAGTAGCCCCAGGGAGCGATGCGGCCGGTTTTCAGAGACATGCCGATGTAGGAGTTCGTGTGCTCCGAGACGGTAGAGTCGGGGTCCCACGTGCTGTCGTAGACGAAGGCGGAGTCCTGGAGATAGAGCCCCGGGCTGTCGCCGACGTTCGCGGCCAGGACAGGGCGGTCTCCCCATTTCCCCAGAGAGTCGATGCGGCTGGTGCCCCAGCCGGCCCCAGTCTCGGTGTACCACAGGTCGACCTCGTAGTTGTAGACCAGCACGACAGAGCGAGCGTTGTCCTCGTCCTTGCGGGACCGTGAGATGAACGGCGGGGTCTGGCAGGCGATCTTGATGACACCTTCGTGGTCGATGGTCACGGCCCCGGTCACCACGGGGTAGTCCTTGATGAGGTCTGTGATCGGGCCGTCGAACTGCTTGACCTCTAGCCCAGTGGTGAGCAGCTCTAGGCCGCGCTGAGACTGGAAGATGCACCCCCCACGGAAGACCACGATGCTCCGTGGCTCGATGCATCCCGCGTCGGTCGGCAGCTTGTTGAAGCTGAAGCCTCCGTTCTGCATCGTGTCGTCGGGGCCGTCGCCCGTGATGACGTAGATGCTGCGCCTCGTGAACACGACCAGGTTCGTGCCCATGCTCGCCAGTCCGGTCACCACGTTCTCGAATTCCTGGAAGGCGTTGAAGGTGCTGTCCGTGACGAAGAAGGCGGGAGCCGCGTCGGCGATGTAGAGCTTCGAGTAGTACACCCGGCGGTCGCTGGCGGCCCAGAGACGGCTGCCGTGGTTTACGAGGAACGAGGCGCCGTCCGGGACCTCGTCGCCGGGTTCCTCCGAGAAAGGCAGGAAGCCCTCGTCGGAGAGGCCGCCGTAGATGGAGTAGATCATCTCGCTGGTGTCGATCTCCGGGTCCGTGGCTGAATCAGTGAACGTGACGTAGCCGTTCTCGAGACCCGTGTTGGCGTCCGTGGATGCCACGCGATGGAACCTGCTCGGGTCGTTAACCAGCGAACGGTACAGCACCACCCGGACATCGGAGCTCCACCCGAGAACCGGAACCGGGACAGTGACCTTGGCGCGGGAGTAGTCCGTGTTGCGAACGGTCAGCGTCAGAGTAGGACCAGGGAACGACCTGTGTCGTTGTCCAGCCTTGTCCACGCGCTCCCAGGTCGCTTTGTAGTAGTAGGTACCGGTGGAGAGGTACCCGGTTCCGATGGCCACACAGCCAGCGATGGTCTCCGGGTACTGCAGGAACCCAAGCTCCGACACCGAGCCGGCGCAGCAGGAGATGTGCCCTCCGCCGATGTAGTGCGCGCCGAGATCTGCCGAAATGTGCTTCGCCAACGGGTTCGCCGTGTTGTCGACGTGGGAGTACTGGGCAACGTCAAAGCCCTCGATGCCATCGTCTGACTTGTCCTTCAGACTGCCCCACAGGACCCTTGCTGGGACCTGGTACGAGATGGAAAGCGAGTCGGTGGTCTCCACAGGGGTCGCGACGCGCGGGAGGGCCTCGGTTGACAGGGTCGGGTTTGCGAAGCGGTGCCCCCACCTGGCATGGGGTTGGTAGTTGTGCTGAGACGCGCTGGAGTATGACACACCGTAGGTGGCGTGCTCATTTGGTGGATCAACATCAGCCCCGACTGTCAGCTTGGTGAGGTACAGTGCTGAATATTTTTCTCGCTTCAGCGCGTACTCTAGCGTGCCACTCCCGGTCCCAGGAGCAGCAGTGCTGGTCTCTACTGTAGACTCCGTCGGGGTTTCAAGCCACATGTAGACACCGTCTCCGACTGCATAGGGTCTGGTAGCTGGCGCCACGTTTTCTCGTGTCCCTCTCGCGAGGTAGTTCGCCCCGCCCCAGACCAAGATGTTCTGCGAAAACACGCCACCTCGGTCGGCGGAGAAGGTGGTGCACCAGTCCCATTCGTCGCTATGGTCCCAGCATTCGACCCCTACGGCGCTGAACGCCGGCGATCCTGGGACACTGCCAAGCGCGATGGAGTTGAGGTCCGGGCCATCGATGGTGTCGCGCTCGACTGGTTGGCTCTTGGCATAGAAGTTGTTGTATTCGGTGCCAAATCCAGCGTCGGAGTGGACCGCGCTGAAGACGTAGATCCCATTGTAGGTCGTGTCAGTTCTGGAGACGAGGTCTATGTCAGAGTCGATCGTGTTTCTGCCCCACACGACATGCACGCGGTAAGAGTCTGTCCCTGCCGAAGCCGCAACAGTGAGGCAACGAACGAGAGCAGTGTCATAGTCGTTGTAGGCGGTGTAGGAGTACGTCTCTCCGGCGGTGCCGGAAACGTAGGCGATGACGCTCTTGACCCCTTTGTACTGGAACGATGTAGAGTGGACTACGCTGGCGCTGCCATCCAGCGCGTACAGCTTGATGTAGCCGGGGTCCGTCGAGGCGTTCGCAGAGCTATCCCACACGGCAGCGTAGACGTAGGAGCCGTCGGCAGAGATGTCCCACTGCCTGTCGAGGTAGCCTCCGTCATTTGCATTGAGGGTCACGAGCTGAACGGAGCTGCCCAGTGAGAACCGCACCGAGCTGGAGCAGTCCAGGTAGACGAATCTGAGATACCCGCCGTTGACGTACCCTCCGACTGCCTTGGAGTCCCCAACGCGGGCAATCCGGCAGATTTCGCCGTCCCCAGTCGTGCAGTTGTAGCTGGCACAGGTAACGACTACGTCAGTCTCGGAGTCCACTGCGAGGAAGTGCGCATAGCTCCCGCTCTGAAAGCAGCGAACGTAGTACCCACGCTGCTCCCCCGGGATCCTGACGAACTCGTTGTCGATTCTGTCGACGCCCGTGTCGATTCGGGAGACAACCTTGCGCTCAGGGCAGGAGATGGCTGAAACCCGCCCCTGGGAGGTGATGGCGCCGCCTCGTTCCGGGGTGAACGCCCCGGTGTTGTCGCCGATCTTGGCGTAAACGTCGCCTTTCTGGGCAACTGCGAGGTTCTGGTCCCTCCAGGCGGAGATATGGTAGAAGCTGCTCGCAACCGCCCCGAGTTCTGTCCCCGGCTGCCAGGTTTCGACCTGCTGGTAGCCGTACCGGGTCAGGAGCTTCCCGGACTTGTCCACCCGGACGTTGTTCAGCTCCTGGAACTTGCCGTCCGGCAGGATCTTTGGGTCAGTCCCTTCATCCAGTCCCCCAGTGAAGGGGATATTGACGATCTGGCGGTCCTCGATCACTGGTTACACTCCCCAGCCCTTCAGGATTTCGTCGTCGTTTTGAGCCCACCGCTCCTCATAGGTAGGGACGGGCGCCTCGGCCTTCGGAGGAGGCCGCACTGGAGGAGGGGCCGGCGGCGGACGGGGTTGGTTTTGCTGGCGAGCAGCCTCCAGCGACCTCTCGTACTGGTCCATGCTGCGCGTGAAGTCGTGCTCCTCGCTGTTCTCGATGGACTGGTAGGGGTCGATGACGGGGGCTTGGTACAGCGGCTCATCTTCGTCCTCTTCCTCCTCCGTGTAGGGGTCCGACAGTTCGACTTGCCCGGCCTGCGCAACCGCGGCCTGCCTGGAAGCCTCGGCCTCCTTCTTCCCGCCCATTACTCCGCCGGCAATAGCCGCGATGAGAGGCCAAACCATTACCAGCCACCTTGGCCTTTCTTCCGGAAAGCTCCCAGTTCCGCCTGCCCCATCGCGTCCATGCCGCCGGGCTGAACCGCCGGTTGCATGTTCGGGGTGCGGATCCCTGCGGCATGGTTGGCGCGGCGCGTGGGGTCGCCCAAGGTGTCGGGCAGCCTAAAGTCCGTCCCGACTGCGGCGTACCCTTGGGGCTGGCGGGGGGCAGCTCCGCCTGCGCCACCAGGAGCTTGGGGCGTGGCTGTCTGCGTGACGCCGGGGTTCTGCCTAGCGCCCGGAGGGACGTAGCTTTGCCCTCCAGTCGGCTGCTGCTGGTTCCAGGTTGGAGCTGGGGAGCTCTGCGGAGTCATGGCGCCGACCGGGCCGTTCGTCCCGCCGCCGGTGTACCCCTGGGTCTGGCCGGGGACCGATATGCCTCCGGGTTGCTGGGGCTGGGCGCCTCCGTAGGAGCTTCGCCCGCTCTTGCGCTGCGGAGGTTGGCCTGGCTGCTGCTGGGGTTGGGGCTGGGGCTGAGCCTGCATCGGCTGCTGGGTGCTCGAGGTGGTCCCACCGCCGCCTCCGCCCTCGCCCCCGCCGCTATCGTTGCCGCCCCCCCACGAGTTCTTGGCCTCTCCTATTGCTGCGGCTGAACCGGCCACTCCTGAGAATGAGCCAAGGAGGCCGGTGTCGGGCGGGGTGCCGGCAGCCACGGCGGCGTTGTAAGAGGCAGCCATTTCGCCCTGGTTGCGGGCCCAGCCGGACATTCCCTCCTGGCTCTTGTCGAGAGGGTGGAACGAAAGGTCGATGAAGTCCCTCCCCTGGCCGGTCAGATTCGTCATGAGGTTGTCGTTCATTTCGGTCTGACGCTGCTTGTGGGTGGCATCGAACTCGGCTTCGTTCGACTGCTGCTTCAGACCAGTCAGGTCGGTGTTGCCCTGGACGTTGTAGGCTCCGCCAATGGCTGTCTCTCCGGCTCCAACGGCTCCGTGTCCGCTGGCGATGTTGGTCATCCCGCCGGCCGCGTTGCCATAGTTGGCTCCAATATCCGCAGTGGTCCCGGCTAGGTCGTTATACCCGCCCGCGATGTTCTGCTCGATGCCGCTGGCGGTTCCGTACCCGCCGGCAATGTTGCTCTGGACGCCGGAGATGTTCCCTTTCGTCCCCCCAATGTTGCCACGGCCGGCAGCTATGCCGGACAGCGCATCTGTGGCCCCGAGAGCGTTCTTCGTCAGCCCGAGGGCCTGGTTGCCGTAGGCGTCACGAGCCTGGGCCATCTCCCCGGCACGGAGCTGGGCCATCTGCTGGTTGGCGCGGTTCGCCTGTGCCTCTGAAGCCCTCGCGGCGCCGGCGGCTGCCCCGGAGCGGAACCCGCGACCGGAAGAGGCCGCCGCCTGGCGGGCCCTGGCGAAGTCCCCAACCCCTTGGTTTAGTAGCTCCTCGGCGACGCTGGGGGCCTCTCCAAGGGCAGCGGACCGAGTCAGTCCGAGCGCAGCGTTCTGCTCGTCGAGCCCGCCCCGTACCGCGCCCATCGAGTCCTCGGCGGTGTCGAATCCGCCCATCGCCCGGTCAAGGTCACTGACGGCGCTCTCGGTGGTCCCCATCGCGGTGCCGAGGCCACGCTTCATCTCCTCAACGGTGTTCTGGGACCTCTCAAGGACCTCTTCGCCTTTCGGTAGGTAGTCGAGAGCGCGGTCGGTTGTGGACTCTTGCTTACCAATGAGCCCCGCAGCGTCACCCAGGGCATTCCTGGCGTCCTCGTAAGAGCCGGCCCCGCGTTCCAGCGCGTCGCTGCCTGCTGCCCGTGAACCCCAGAATGCTTGCTCGTAGGGGTCGGCGGCGCTCCTGTCGACCTCAGGAGCCTCTCTGCCAGGTGCGGCCATCCCCAGGCGGAGCATCTCCTGGCCGATCGTCCCTACGGCATCGGAGGTTTCGGCAGCGAACTCTGGGCCCCCGCCCCAGTTGTAGGCTTCCGGCGGGAGCGTGTAGTCCTCCCTGGACGGGATGTAGCCCTCGCCGGTGCCCAAGATCACGTCGCTGGCCCCCTTAACGAGGGGGCCGACGAGCGGGATGTCTTTGATGATCGGGATGTCGCCGAAGCCAGCCATCACTTACCCCTTCGCGGTATACGCAGTCCTCGCGATGCGCCGAGACCGCGCGTCTCGGGCTCCTCTTCGTCCTCCCATGGATCGCTGAGCCCCTCGTTCTCTGGAGGAGCAGTCACCGGGGCCGTGGGGAGGCCGTGCGTCTCGACGCTGTCGAGCAGCTTCTGCGTCTCTGGACTGATCCGCAGGCCGCCAGACCCAACAGTGGAGCTCGCCTCTTCTTCCTCTTCTCCGCCTTCATCGGAGCTGCCTGGCACCCACATTCGGCCGCTCGCCCTCGGCAGGTACCCGCCCTCGAAGATGGTAGCCCTGGGGTCGTTCGTCACCCTGCTACTGGCCCCCGCCATCCAGTCGTTCGTGTGGGCTGGCTTGAGCCGAGGCGGTGGGTCGTATGGTTGCGTGTACTCCTTGGTCTTGAAGGACTCGCCGTTCCAGACCTCGCCCTCCTTGTCTCTGAGGGGCCGGGTGAGCCCGCCAGGCTTACCCATCGGGACGTCGAGGCCGCCTCCGCCCTTGTCTCCTCCGCCCTTCCTGATCTTGCCGCCCGTTGCCGACCACTTGTTCCTCTCTGCGTTGCCGCCCGGGGTACGAGGGACATCGCGCATGATCGGAGCCTTCGGGTGCTCAGGTACCGCAATCCCGCTCCCTGGTACGGGGAGCATGGGCCCGTAGGGGGTATCGTATGGCTTCTTCGCAGGCATCTGCCCTCCCGTCAGACTGAGGGCCACCCGTGACGCTGTCCGCGCCCGCCCTCGGGGTAAACGTCCACCACGTGCGGGGGATCGTACTGGGTTCGGTTTCCTGCAGCGGTTTCGATGCGCTGCCAGTCGCGCTGGAAGAGCGCTTCGAGGTCTGAGTACGGCTTCTCTCGGATGACGCGCATTTGGATGGCCACGTCGAGCGCCACGACGCGCTCCCAGCCGTTCACGCCGTTGAACGTGTCCGTCGTCATCGTCATGTCGGTGAACGCCGGCGTGTAGACGTGGACGATGCTCGTGGAGGCCGTCGGGGTGGGATAGACCTCGAGACTCCCCCCGCCGGTGATCCGGTAGCCCTTCGGCGTGTCGCGCCCCCAGGAGCCGTAGTTGTTGAATCTGCCCTTCTCGAGCATCCCGATGGACCGCAGGTCCTCGTGGTCGTTCGAGTCCCACTGCAGGTACAACCGAAGGGTCCTGTAGTGGTCGGTAGGCATGAGCGGGGAACCGTAGGTGGCCGAGTTGGCCGTCAGGTTCCCGGAATAGGTCTGCACGTAGTACTCATGACCTCCAGCCATGAGGAGCTTGTCGTACAGCGAGGCCACGCTCAGGTTGATGAGGCGGTCCAGCTCAGTGTCATCGATGAATGCCGCAGCTCCGCCCGGGCGCTCGTCCGCATAGAGACGCGCGTCAGAACGAAGCTGCGACAGGGTCACCGTTCTCATCAGAAGTCGTCCTGGTCACCACAGAGGTCGTAGAGCGTCGAGAACGCCTTCACGACCTTCTTGGGGTTCTTGGTCTGGACGGCCTTGATGAGGTTGCGAGCGGCTCGCTCCTTCATCTCGGAGTCGGATTCGAGGTCGTCCCCCTCCTCCATTTCGTCCATCTCATCGTAATCGTCACGCATTCTGAGCCCCCGGATGCGAGCTGGAGAGGTCCGCGAACAGGACGACCGTGACCGAGGAATCGTCATCCGCGGCCGGGTCGGTGGCAGACGCCCCGTCGAAGATTTCAACCTGCACCGTGAGAGGGTCGGTGCTGTCCTCGTTGGCGATATCGCGGACGGCGGCGAAGCGGTCTGCCGAAGCTGCGTTCTGGATGGTTGCGCTCACCCCAAGAACGTTCTTGTAGGCGTTCTGGTAGGTGATCGTGAAGAGACCGGCGGTGGCCGTCCGTACCACCGACGCAACACCCATCCCGATGAACTTCAGCGGGTCAGTGCTGTTCCCGTTCGGCCAGAAGCGACAGGTGATCATCGTAGGCTGAACACCCATCGCACGCTGGAAGTTCGTGATTCGAGAAGGCTGAGCGCTCATTAGTCATCCACCCGTCGGAGGACCGCCGTGATGACGCCGGTGTCGGCGACGATGGCTCCGGTCCCTGCTCCAGTGACCAGGATCTCCAGGGCCCCGCCTTCGACGACGGTGGTATCGCCGTCGAGTGTGAAGGCAGCCGTAGTCTTTGCCGCAACCGCCGTGGCGGAGGTCGACAGAGTCGCAAGCTGCGTGTTGCTCGAGGCGCCAGCCGCAGTCGTGGACTTGACCACGAAGTCGACGTAGTTCTCGGTGTGCTCGGCGAGTGAGGACAGAGTAGAGACGCCACAGGCCACGACCTTCCAGGAGCCAGCAGGCACCCCGATGACCGTGTTCATGGTGTCCGAACTGGTCACCGTGGTGATCGGCACGTGGACCACGGTTTCCTGGAGGATACCAACGGAGTCCTCGTCGGTGTTATAGACCCCTTGCTGCCGCAGCAGCATTTCACGCGGTGATACCATTTGTTTCTCCTTACCAGGTGATGGCCATGTTCTGGCCAGGATCCTGGCACTCCAGCTCTCCGTAGGTTCCCATGCGGAGAGTGTAGGCGTCCTGGTTGTTGCTTCGGATGAGACGACCCACGTCGTCCTCGTTCAGGATCATCGGGGCCTGACCCGCAGTGCGGAGGCGCCAGACATCCTTCTTGAGTGCCCATGCGTAGCCCTCGGGGACGAACTGCTCGCTGACGAGCACGATGTCGCCGACGGGGGACTCGAAGCCGATGCCTCGGTGACCCAGCTTCGGCTTGTCCGTTGCCACCGGGACCCACACCTTCGCCTCGATCTCCTTGGAGAGCTTGCCGAAGTCGAGCGGGTTCAGGTAGACGCGGTCGGGAGAAGCGCCGTGGAGACCGGCGAGCGCCATCGCGTCGATGAGGGTCTCGGTCATCAGGCCGCCGCTGCCGGAGTAGCGCAGGCCCGCGAGACGGTTCGGGTTGTAGGTTCGGTCAACGCCCTTGAAGGAGTCGCCGGTCGTAGGAGCCGTGGAGGGGACCCACGCTCGGACGCCGTTGAAGGCCTTCGTGTAGGCGCCAGCTCGGAAGATGTAGTCCCCATCGGTAGCGCCGACATCGTCCAGAGCACCGCTGAGGTCCACGCGACCCGTCTCCACGTTCACCTTGGTGACGCGGAGCTTCGTGGCGCTGCGCAGGCCAACCGGCGACGAGGAGGTCCCGTCATCGTCCGCGAAGTGCAGGTAGTCACCGATCTCGAAGCGAGTGACATCCGAGACAGGACTGCAGATGAAGTACTCCTGGGAGGTATCGGACGAGCTGAGGATCGTCAGAGCCCCTCCGCCGATGCTCCACAGCTGCTGCCCAAGCGCCCGGTTCCACTTGTCGGTCAGCTTCGTGATGTTGTGGTCGAGCAGCTTTGCGATCGCGTGCTTCCCAGCCGAACGGCTGCGAGCAATGGCGTCGCCGTCGATGCTCATGATGCCGTACAGCTTCTTGAAGCCCAGGGCAAAACGGCGCTCGACAGTGGCGTCCTGGTTGGCCAGGGCTTCCTCGAAGTCGGCGGAGATGCCGCTTCCAGCTGCCACGGTCACGTTGACGGTCGCGTTCTCGTCGCCACCGTACTCCGTGTCCTTCTTTACCTCAGAAAGGAGCTTGCTCTTCTCATAGCCCGTCCAAGCCGGCGGACGATCCTGGAAGATCGTCTTGAGCAGGAGGGCATTGTTGGTCGTGCTGACATTCGCAGCCATGGTTCACCTCACCCTATGAATGGTAGTTCCGCGATCGCACGAATCCTCGCTCTCTCAGGATCGACAGAGCGCGCACGACCCGGGGCCCCCGATGCGGTGGGGTCCAGTGTCCGGCCAGCCTTCCGCTGACGTGCAGGCGGATTAGCGCTCGCCTGTGGCGCCTCGGCTTGCGCCGGCTTGGTCTTTGCCTGGTACAGCTCCAGCTCTGACAGGGTCGCCGCGAGGTCGAGGCGTCTCCCGGAGTGGAACTGCGAATGCCAGTACTGGAATGCCTGGTCTCTCACCAGGTCAGGGTTCTGCTTCGCCGCCTCCGCGATGAGCGGCCAGCGGTTCTCGTCGAGCACGGCCTTCCCGAACTTCCGGTGAATGCTCTGAAGTGCCTGCTGCTGCTCCTGCTGGGCCTGCTGGCGCTTCTGCTGCTCCTCGGCCTGCCGCTTCTGCTCCTCGAGCTGCCGGCGAAGCTCCTGCACATCTCGCGCTGGATCTGCTTGCCCGTCACGAGCGATTGCACTATTGATCTCCTCGAGAACCTGGAGCCCCGGAAGACCGGTCAGTGCAGAGAGAGAGTTCAGGATTGACGCAGCGTTTCCAGAACGGAGACCGTTCCACGCATCGTGGAGCTGACCGGCTCGCTTCTGAAGCTCGGACCAGCGCTGCTCGAGGACATGGTTGCGCTGCTGGAAGTCCTCTTCGCGCTTCTGTAGAGCCTTCTCCTTGCGCTTCAGGCGGCCGTAGAAGGAAGAGACCTTCTCCTCCTCCGACTCCTCCTCTTCCTCGCCGTCCTTCTTCTCCTGCTGAGCCTCTGCTTCGGCCTCCCCCGGAGCCTTGGTGGCGGAAGCTTCCTGACCATCCGAATCAGCTTCCTCTTCCTGGAGTGAGGTGACAGCCTCGTCGGGGATCAGGTCGGCAACCGCATTGATGCGCGGGGCGTCATCAAGAGAGTCGGTTTCTACTGCTGCGGCTTCTACGGAGTCACTCATGAGTCATTCATCCCATCGGTGAACCCGGGGGCATCCCGGGAGGCGGGCCAGGGGGCCCTGGAGGCATTCCTGGCGGTCCTGGAGAGGCTGCTGGGCCCGGGGCGGGCATGGGGCCACCTGGGCCAGGCGGGGGGCCCGGAGGCGGTCCTGCGGGGGCTCCTGGGGGCACAGCGCCGGAGTCTTGGGGCTGGAGAAGCTCCTGGCAGTACTCAATGAAGTACCGGACGGATGCCAGCGTCTCCTCGTCGGCCCCGTCGGCCTCGAGGCGGTTGTAACGCATGTTCGCAAGCTTCAACGCCAAGTCGAGGTTCATCAGCGGGTTCGGCACGGCGGCTGCCATGTCGCCATCCTCCGCCGCCTCCAAGCGCCGCTGAATGTTGTCCTCGGCGGCCGTCTGGTCCCCCATCACTGCCTCGATGTCTGGGAAGTCCAGGAGCTTCCAGACGAGGTCCATTGGGAGACCCAGCCCCATGAGCTGAGAGACGCGGTTCAGTTTTGCTGCCGGCGTCTTCGGCAGGAGGTTTGTCGGGGAGACGTTTATGCGGAATTTGTTGTCCGGAAGGTCGACGGAGCCCCAGTCTATTTCCTCGAGGGCTTTCTCCCCAGAGAAGGTGACGGTGAGCTTTCCAAATTCGCCCTGGAGCTGGCGGAAGGACTCCACAACGAGCTTTGCCGCGTCGACGGCCATGTACTCGACCTCACGGTGCACCTGAGTATGACGAATGGACTCGCTGTCCGTTATCATCTGCATGGCTGGCGCATGCTCTATTCCTGCCGGACGCTGCGCCTGCGCTGAAAGCTCCGAGATCCCCGAGACCTTGTAGGCGGTCTGGACGAGCTTGTCGAAGTAGGAGAACAGTTCCCCGGGCACCGCGGTCGGGGTGTAGTAGTGGAAGCTTTGCCCCGGAGGGGTGTTGCCGATGATGATGCGGGACCAGTCGTTCTGAGCAATGTGGTCGACGTTCACGCCGGCCTGACGCCAGATGTAGAGGATCGGCTTGCTGTGCAGGTTGACGATGCCCTGGATCCGCTTCGCCAGCTTGTTCAGCTCCCACTGAATCCCGAAAAGCTGCTCCGGGAGGCCCCGTCCGCGCCAGCCGATGCGCTTGCGGTTCGGCCGGAAGAAGGCGAAGGGCGGGTGGTCGAATGGGTAGGGCTCCGAGAGGAGCGTCGCGTTCTCCAGGAGGATCATGTGCCGGCCGTCGTGCTCGGCGGCCTCGACATCGAAGGCGTCCTCGTTGGTCGTGTCGACACGCCCCGAGGGCAGGTGCCACAGCTCAGCGACAACCAGCTCGTCCGGGATGGTATCCTCCATCCAAGCAACGTTCTCCTCGACCTGGTTAGCCGGCGCCGCGTCCTCGATGGCCTTCAGCGCCTCCTCGTCGTCCGCGAACATGTCCTTGAGGACTCCACGGTCGACTCTCCGGCGGTGCATGTAGGTACGGGGCTTCCCGCTACGGGCCTCCGTGGCGCTCGCCGTCACCTCCCAGGGCAGGACCCGCTCCATGCGGACCGACTTGCTCGTGAAGTCGGGCCAGACCTTGACGACGCCCTTTCCGAAGACCAGCCCATCGAGGACCACCTGGCTGCCGATGGTCGAGTAGAAGCCCTGGTCGTGGAAAACGCCCTCCACGGCCTTCTGCATGCCCTTCACGCGGCGCTGCATGCTCCGGTCGGCGCCAATTGTCAGGAAATAAGGAAGAATGCGGTTGTGGAGGAGGAGGCCAGCGAGAGAATCAACGCAAGATTGGACTACGTTGAACACAGGTGAGTCGTCGTGCCACTCTGCGCCATATCCGTAGACGCCAAGGGACTCTGAGCCAGAGACTGTGCCATTGTAGAGAAACAGAAAGTCGCTGCAAAGCCGGCGGTATCGCTCTCCGTCGTTCGAGTGAAGCTCCTGGACCGCAGCCCAGGCCGCCTCGTGCTCGTCAGGAGAGCCCGGGCCCAGCCGATACCACCGAAGCTCCTGCATCAGGAGGCGCCCTCACGCATCCGCTTCGCGATCTCCTCGAAGCGACGGTTCGCGGCGATTACCTCGGGCTCAAAGGGAATGAGGTTCGAGGGCTCCGTGTCGGAAACCCGAGGCTCCGGGAGGCCCTTGAACAGCTCCGGGGTCTCGTCCTCGACCTCGTCCTCCTCGCCGGGCTCGAAGTCCGCACAGGAGGTCAGCTCCGCCTTGAAGTAGCCCTCGGAGGTCTTCACCTCGAAGGAGGCGACGCCCCATTCGTAAGCGACCGAAACGAGACGCTCGAAGGTCTCGTCGGTGCTCAATTGATCACCTTCTCTTCCTCGTCGTCGTCGAGGAGGTCGATATCTTGGCTCACCAGGACGTAGGGGCTCACCTCGACGAGGAGGTCCTTGTAGGAGACCCGGAGCACGCAAGGCGGGTCCGAGCTGGTCGCGATAGCAACCAGGCTATCGACTACGTCAGTGAGTTCGTCGTTCGTCATAGCACATCTCCTGGCACGGATTGTGCCAGGAGTGAGCCATTGAGTCAACGAGAACTACGGATGCTCGGTTCGATAGCTACAGGTGCGCGTCTTTGCTGCTAAGAGCGAAGGCCTCGAGCGCGTCGGCACGATGCATGAGGTCTTTGGCGTGCTTCCTGAGTGCCTCAACTCTGGCTTCTATCTTAGGAAACCGGAGTTCAACAGGCCAGGAAAGCTCATCTAGCGTAGCTGGCCCTTTCGGAACACGGACAACCAGCTCAGCTTCCTCGAAGTCGTGCAGATACTTCGAGCTGATGATTCTCCCTTTAAGTGGTTCCATTCACTCCTCCATTTCAATCAGGTTTTCTGTGGACTTGTCGGGGTCGACGCCTACGAGGTCACAGGCAATCCGGTAGAGCCGCGGCGTGAGGACCGCGAGCTTCTTGTTGTGCTGGCAAGCGCACTTCGTGCGCCCCCACTTGGGCGCTGAGGCGTTGTAGAGGCAAGCCCCGGACTTGCACCCGGCAACGGCCCAAACCTCCTTGCATGCGTCTCTGAGGACCCGCAGGCACTCGAACAGCTCGGCTTCTTCAGCGGGGGTCATCGGAGGCCTCCGTTCTGAGGTTGTCGACGGCCTTCTTCAGTTTCTTGGCTGCAAATGCGGTCTTGATCGCGGCGCGCTGAAGCTCGAGAAGCGAGCAGCTCAGCAAGAGCAGCTGCTCTGGTTTGGGCTCGTCCCTGTCCCAAACGCCGGAGCCCTCGGCTAGTAGCCCGCCCTTCTCTGCGTGGTCGGCCAGTTCGTTGAGGACCTCGTTCAGTGAGAGCGCCAGCTTGGCGGTTTCCTTCTCTGGGCTCACAGCTCCTCCTTACGTCCAGACGCCTTTGCCAGTTCTCTTTCCAGTACGGCGCGCTGAGAGGCGTACAAGCGCTCAATGCTGAGTTGGTTCTTTCTCATCGCTTCTCCATTCCGATGCATCAGCATCTAAAAGGAAGATACCTATCCCCCAGACCCTCGTCAAGCCTTTTGCACACCTACACTCACTGAAGTTATCCACAGAATATCTCATCTCAGTTTACTACGGTTTTCGAGACTGCTAGATAGCTCTGAGACGGGGCTCTTCTTCTAAGAGCTACTGTACTGCTCTAGGAGCCCGTCTCAGAGCGGCTCGCGCAGCAAGCGTCCGCTGACGCGAACGCGCGCTCGCTCCTCGGTCGCCTGGGGTCGGCGCCTCGGACGCCTCGGAAAGACCTTCAGGGGCTGGGCCTTGAAGGAGTTATCATTCGGAAATTTCAGGTTCCTGGCGCGCGGTGGGTCCCTCGCTGCGCTCGGGCATGCCCCGTGCCAAAGGGGGAATGCAAGATCCGTGCCAACCCGTTGGCATGCTTCTTGCATTAGCACACATCGTGCCACACGTTGGCACACTCCTTGCATTGCAAGATCCGTGCCACTGGTAGGCACGACGATTGCATTAGCAAGACCCGTGCCAAGATGGTGGCATGACGCTTGCATTAGCACACACCGTGCCACCTGTTGGCATGACGCTTGCATGGGAGGAGGTATGACACGGATGCCATACCCACTATGACAGGTATGTCATACCCACTGTGTCTAGTAGACACTAAGCTTAGTGTGTGAGGGACACTAAGGATGGTGTTGGCAGGACACGAAGGTTAGTGTGGATGGTACACGAAGTGCGAACAATCCTTCGCGCCCACTGCGAACAATCCTTCGCACCACGACATTGCCGTCATGCCCCCCTGACAAGCCCGTCATGCCTCGCAAGCGTTGCGTGGTTGCTCGGCTTTCCGCCCTGCATAGAACGTGCCAGCACAGAGGTTAAACAGGATTGAACGTTCGTGCTGGCATGCCTTTTGAGAACGCAAGATCCGTGCCAATGGCAGACGCAGAAAAGCCCCGAGAGCTTGGTGGGCTCATCGGGGCTCGTGTGGCTAGAGCTGCTTCACCCACATGCCGTCGGGCCACGGCGGGTACTTGCTGCCCTGCCGCCATCGGGGCTCGTGTGGGCCCATTCCGGCCTCATAGGGCGGGCGCAGGCCAGCGAGCACCAGGTCCTCGGCCGACTCGACGAAGATCCTCTCCCACTGCGCCGGGGTTGGGTCGCTCATCGGATGACCCCCCACGCGCTCATCGAGACCAGAACCAGAGAAACCGTCGGGATTAGCAGTGCGATCATGCCTAGGGGATATGCGATTACCGTGCCACGCTCCCAGCGCCCCTCTGGCCTGCTCGAGGTCTAGCCCCCAGCTCAGCCCGTCCTAGCCTCGAGCCTCGCTCCTGCAGCCTCCTAGGCGCTCCTGCGTGGCTGCTGCGGCTGCCCCTCGAGCTGGCTCCGTTGCTCGAGTAGGCCTCGAGAGGCTATGCAAAGCTTGCGGTCCCATGATCTGCACGCCATAGCAGGGAACCAGGCTTTTCTCGCTAGATCGGGCTCCGAGTCCCGCCAGCCATGACACGCATGTCGCGATCGGCCGTTTCGAGGGGCCTCGAAACCAGTGTATGCGGCTGGCACGCGGCGTGCACCTACCCTCGCCGTGACCCGACCGCTCCCCCCAGGTATCGCGCTGGTCGTCGACGGCCCCTTCGGGCCGATCGAATTCCCAGCGCTGCCGCAGGCGGCGCTAGAGGTCCTCTCGGCCCGCCAGGGCCGCGGTGCCGCGACGAACGCGGCGTCTCCTGCCGGAATCCGGCACGAGTCTGCCCGCCAGAGTGCGGCCAGCTCGCGTCGGCCGGCACAGTTTTGAGGTGACTCATGTACGTAGTGAATGTTTGGTTCGGTGCCCGCCCAACGGCGGGCGTGAGCGAGAAGTTCGAGAGCGCCCAAGAGGCGCTAGAATTCGGCGAGGCATACGATGATTGCGATGCCATCGTCGCAGTCTTTGGGCCAGGCCTAGGCGAGACGATGGTCCGACGGCCTGTGCCGGGGGGCGACGACCTCTTTTGGTCATGGTCCTAGCCCCCCCCCTCCACTCCGGCACGGATCTTGCCATTGCAGGATCCGTGCCAACCCGTTGGCACACTCCTTGCCCATGCAGGATCCGTGCCAACCAGCTGGCGGTCCGGCCGCCTGCCCGGTTCGACTCCGGGCCAGCGGACTATTGGAAGGGAAGCCCTTTGGAAGGAAGCCCTTTGGAAGGAAGGATGATCATGTCAACTACGGATGAGATTCTCGTGAAACCCGCCCGGGCCGCCGCGCGCGACGCGCTGGCCAATATCTTCAAACCGGTGCGTCCGACGGGCGATGAGCTCGAACGAGCACTCGCGATAATAGACCAAGATTACCAGGCGGACGTTCGCGCCGTCGTAATCGACGCCCTGGAAGCAGTCGAACGTGGAGAGATAACGGGCCGTGAGGGTCTCGATGAGTGGCTCTCCCGGGAGATCGAAGATCACGGCCGCATAATCTGTATGCGGCAAGCGAAGCTCGGCCTGTTTTGCTCGAGCAACGAGGATGCGGCAGACGACGTCGGGGGCGTTTCCGACGTCTCGGAACGCATGTTTTGGGCATTCCGAGCCGACATAGAAGAGCGCCTGGAGCACTTCAACCTTTTCGGAGACGAGTGAGATGCTGCAGACCTATTCGCAATTCCGCCCTACCTCGCTCGATGCCCGAGGACTCGGGCTTGAAGATCAGCAAGACTGGCTGGTCGCGCCAGTCGTCAGGACACCGAACCTCGACGAGGACCCCCTCACGGTCGCCAACTGGCGAGCAATCCTGGAAGCGATAGAGGAGCTGGAAGGGGACCACGACGTTCACTACTTCGGCCATTGGGCCACGCCGTTCGAGGTCATCCTCGTCGAGCCAAACACGCCGGCCGCCGAATGGCTGGAAAAGTGCGCCGACGCGCTCGAGGACTACCCTGTAGTCTGCGAGCACACGCTCTGCGTCGTGGAAGATGAGATGGCCGAAAGAGCGTGGAGACAGCTCGACAACGAGGAACGGCGAGCGCTTCTCCGCGAAGCGGGCCTATCGCAGGCCAAGTACCGGTGCGTATTCCCGCCGTCGGACGATCAAGGTCGCATTCAGCAGCGGCTGCTCGGAAGGTAATCATATGGTCTACAGCGAAAACGAAGCGATCGTCGGTTCACGAGACACAGCAATGGCCGGAGATGACGGCCGGGCCGAAGCGGGCCACTTCGGCACAGCCTTTGCCGGGAGGCTAGGCCAAGCTGTCGCAAAGGACTACGGCCTAGCGTTCGCGGGGCCACACGGGAGCGCGATGGCTGGCGACGATGGGGTCGTTGCAATCGAGTGGTTCGACGGCTCCCGCCGACGGCTGGCCGTCGGGTACGTGGGCGAAGACGGAATCCAACCGGACACGATGTATGTGGTTAGGGACGGCAAGCTTGTTAGGAGCAGCGGAACATGAACGACGTAGCTGAGACAATCGAGAGCTTCCTTTCAACCTGGGATCGAACTGGGTGGATGCACGAACACGGTTCGTGGGCGTCCGAGGAGTGGGGCGACGCTCGCGACGAGTACAACGCCCGGGCCGACGCTCTGGACAGGGCGATCAAGTCGCTCAACGCAAGGTATATCCCTTGCAGTTACAATCCAGACGTTTCGCGCATTGCCAGTCTCGTGCAAGACGTGACCGATGCGATGGCAGAGCTTCAGGAGGCGGCCGAAGCCTTGCACGGCCAAGTTACGGAAGAAAACGACTACGTCACAGAGGGGACGATTGACCCCGACTGCGTTGCAGACATGGCCGTCCCGATCCCGGCAATGTGCCGCTGGAACGGCTGGGATTGCATAGAAGGCTGGGCGGCCTACCGCGTAGGGACCGCACTTTACTGCCGCTGGTCCCGCGTTGCCGTCGGCCACCGACGAGACCGAGACCTATGGGTGCTCGTTGACGGCCGATTCTTTGCCGAGGAAGGAGGCGAGTCATGATTGATGTGGCCGAGATCACCGAGCTTCTCTCCGAGCTTCAACGGTCGGAGAACTTCCAGCCCGCATACCTAGGCAATGACCTGGGCGATGAGCACAGCCTAGAAGTCACGGTCGCAACGACCGACGGAGAGTCCTGGGTTTACCAGACTGGGGACAATTCGTTCTTCGGGCCCTGCTACTTCCACCCGTTCTGGGCAGTTGTATGGCTTCACTCCGACAGCGACCCTGCCGAGCTTGCGGCAGATCTCGTGCAAGAGCTTGACGATCTGGTTGAGGAAGATCGCTATCTGAATGGGGAGTCCTCCGCCGAGGAAGGGGACGAATCATGAATGACACAACCCGTGGCCACTTGGCCGACCTAGCGGAGAAGGAGAAGCATCTTCGCACGGTCGGCCGCTTCGACGAAGCTGCGTTGATGAACGGCGCCGCGGAAGAGTACGCCCGAACGGAAGCCCCACTCTGGGAGTGCCAGGCTTTCGGGCAAGGCATGCCTCGCCATAGGTGCGAGTGCGGTGCAGAGATCGAACCGCTCGCGCCGTCACTCTGCAACCGTTGCTGGTACTTCAAACGCCAGGAAGCGCTTCGGTTGTACGGCAAAGCGTGTGGCAGGTGACCGCTTCCCTCGGCCGGTCGGCGGCCCACTGGGTTCGACTCCCAGCGAGGGACTGGCACAATCTGTGCCTTGGAAGGAAGATCAATGAACTACAGCAAGCTACAAGCTGCACTCGCCCATGCCGCCGATCGTCGCGACCGCGCAACTCTGCACCAGAATGCCGCGCGAAACGCGGAGGCGGACGCGCTAGATGCGCTTCTGGAGCTACTCGCGCCGCGGCTCTCGACGGTCGCGAAGCCAATCCTAAGCGCAAAGTCGGGCCAGTACAAAGGGATTCCCCTGCGTTTGAATAGGCTATTCGTTGCCATTGCCGAGCATCACAACTCCAGGCTTCCGATATTCTTGGAGGTCACCTATTCCGGTGCTGCGCTTATCCGGTCCTCCCGAGAGGTAGTGGAAGACTGGCCTGCCGCCAGAAACGTGGAAGGCGTCGCCAAAACGATTCTAGAATTCCTGGTGAAGGAGGGCGACGAAGCCGCGGGAGAGTACGAGGAAGCCATGAGGGAGATTGCGCGCGCCGAGTCGGCGCTTAGGGCAATTCGCGAGGCGAAGGAGTGACCGCGATGACCGACTGGCCGGAGAAGGACGAGATCATCGTCACAACCTGCAATATCCGCGCGGTGTTCGACCGTCGCGGGCAGCTTCAGGCGCTCGAGCGTCGCTGGATTGACATGAAGGCGAATGAGGGGGCCAACGCTGGCCTCGCGTTGGAGGACCTCCTCATGCCTGACCTGGCCGAGAACCTCAAGGACGTTGAGGGCCGGCTAAGCGATGGCAGCTTTGATCACAACGACCTGGAAGTCGATGAATACGACTACCGGGAAAGCTTGGGAGCGAGAGTATGGTGAACGACTTCCCTGTGCCAGACTGGGCCATGGCACATACCGCGCGCGGGGCACTCCTTCGCACTGCGTCCCCGTTCCTCGAGCACCGAGGGCAGCGCGTCGATGTTCGGAGTGCCGTGCGTCGGTTCGCTGCCTTCGTTGGAAGGCCGTGCGCCTCCCGGTTCCGTAAGCCTCTCGGGCACCGAGCTGCCCGTGGGGCTTGGGAGCTGCAAATGCTGGCTGGTGATCTAGCCGACCCGCAGGGCGACTGCCTAGCAGCTCGCCTGGAAGGGGAGCGCTTGGAAGTGGCCCGTCAAGATCGGGCCTTTGAAAGGATGATCGGAAGATGAGTCTCACGAATGAAAGCGAAGTGGAGGTCTATCCTGTCCTCGGGAGGACTCTAACCAAGGTTACTGGAGCAGAGAAGTATTCGGAAGTCGTTTCCTTTGAGTTCTCCGACGGCTCTCGTTGGAAGATGTACCACCGCCAGGACTGCTGTGAGCGAGTGAGCCTCGAAAGCGTGGACGGCGACGTGGAGGACCTACTCAATGTACCACTGCTAATCGCCGAACGGGTTTGGAAAAGCGAGCCTATCGTCGACCACCACTTTGACGACAGTAGCACGTGGACGTTCATCAAGTTCGCGACCCGGAAGGGACACGTGACCTTCCGGTGGTACGGCGTTTCTAACGGGTGTTACTGCGAAACGGCAGACTTCGAGGAAGCCGATGGATGATCTGGCACGGCTCCGTACGCGCGTCTGCGAGGCAGCTGGCATCACCGAGGCTGCCTTCCGCGGGCGTGGCAAAACGCACCGTCTCACGACAGCGCGCAGTGTTTTCATCTACGAGGCGCGAAAGCGCAAATATTCCATCAAGGAGATAGGTGATGCACTAGGGCGTGACAGCACAACCGTTGCACACTTCCTGAACAGGAGGGCAATGAAGGGTGAAGAACTCGATCTTCTGAAGCAGCTCGGTGATACGCCGGAGCCCGAAGAAGACGGGAAGATCGTCCACTCTCATATGCTTGTGCTGTCTAGGGAGGACAGAGCACTTCTATCAGACCTCGTCCAAGCCTTTTCTGCCTTGGCCAGCGTGTTGATGCAGGGTAGTCACCCCCTTGCACAACCTCAACAGTCTCAAGATGAGAGCAGTGAGCCCCTTGTCACCGGGGTATCAGGTCAAGAAGAAAAGAATGACCCCCCTGCAAGGGACATGTCAGAGGGTTCTACAGCCCCTACTAATAGCTCTATAAGAGGGGGGGAGGATTTTTTAAGTTCTTCTGATCTAAAGCTTATACCGCGCGCGTGCGCGGAGATAGGTGCACGCGAGGAAGCGCTGGAAGCCAACCCCGGGGCGCGCCACTTCGAGGACCATTGGGACCCGCTGAAGCCTCGGCCGTACCGCGACGGCGCCATCAACCTCGAGCACTTCGCGGGGCAGGCCACGCGTCTCGGCCTGGACCTCGAAGAGGAGCTTCGAGCTTTCGAGCTGTGGGCCAAGGCCAACGGGAAGCGAATGGCAGACTGGTCGGCGCGCTTCGCGGCATGGCTCGACAAGGCCGGAAAGATGCTCGCGGACAGGAAGGCCGCTGAGCGCCTCACAGACGGCGTTTCGCGACGCCCCGAGTGTCAGGTCGTGGACCAGAAGAAAGCGGCTCTGGAGGCCCGTCAGGAGGCCGCAAAGATGGTTCTGGAGGCGGAGGCTGGAGACCTGGGCCCCGAGGCGAAGGAGCTGGTCGAGCGGCAACGTCGTCTCGGACGGACCGACGAGGAGCTGGTCACTCCACTTCGAGCGTTTCTGGCGAAACGCGCAAAAGAAAAGCTTGCTGAGCTACTGAAAGGATGATATCAAATGGAGAGGTTGTTTGTTGCGATTGTGACGTTCCTGACGATGATCTGGTTCCTGGTCGTCGGCTACGAGGAGATCGAGTGATGCTAGTCCTCAGAACTTGCAAATCAGACATGACCTCCTGGGAGGGCTTCAAGTGGCCAGAGTCTGGCCCTGTCGAATGCCCGGACTGGGATTCGGAGCCTATCTGCGGGTTCGGTCTGCACGGCTTCGCCTGGGGTCAGGGCAAAGGCAACCTTGCAGACTGGGACAGCGACGCCAAGTGGCTCGTGGTAGACGTTCCCGACGAGTCCGTCGTAGACCTGGGCGGTAAGGTGAAATTTCCACGAGGAGAGGTCATCTACTGTGGCGACCGGAAAGGGGCTACGAGCTACCTGACCAGCCGAGGATGCTCTGGAGTTATCGGGGCGGAGACCACAGTCGGGCACTACGGCGTAGCCGCTGCTGGATACCGCGGCACGGCCACTGCCGGGAACTTCAGCACGGCCACTGCCGGGAACTTCGGCACGGCCACTGCTGGAGACGACGGCACGGCCACTGTCGGTGACCGCGGCACGGCCACTGCCGGGAACTTCAGCACGGCCACTGCCGGGAACTTCGGCACGGCCACTGCTGGAGACGACGGCACGGCCACTGTCGGTGACCGCGGCACGGCCACTGCTGGGAACTAC
>Ga0272440_1000355_pt1 | contig 38984 bp, 31 predicted proteins | sample SSMMMBAug17_FD_192440 | JGI IMG/M metagenome (GOLD analysis project Ga0272440, IMG submission 192440) | Marine sediment archaeal communities from Little Sippewissett salt marsh, Falmouth, MA, United States - SSM-MMB-Aug17 | ecosystem: Environmental > Aquatic > Marine > Wetlands > Sediment ...
CCTTATGTTCGCCCATCGTACATAGGAACGAAAGCGTTATTAGTTCGAGGGCGAACATAAGGTTCGCCCCTACATCGGGCTGGCACATAAGTAAATGGGGAACTTATTTTTCGAGTTTTCCTAATCATAAACTCGGGACGCAGAGCGTCCAGGATGCATTCTCACCCAGAGCGTGGGAACGAGCCAGCAAAAAATATGCCAGGAAAAACCAAAGTTGAACGATCATATTAAAATTTTCAATTTTTCATAACATTAATAAATAATTATCCAGTTATCGACACATTTTTCTTGACAAAATGTACATACCAATTTAAATAATTAACATTTTGTTTGTAAAAACAACTTGAACATCGCATCATACACATTTCCTTGATCTTACAAAAAATAAGATCGTGTAGAGACATAGCATTCAACGAGGCGTATGTACAGGTTAGGGAAAATGCTGCCTCAAGCAAAAACCGAAACCCAACCAATGTCCGAAACCAATGTAGGGGCGAACCTTATGTTCGCCCTCCGAACTTAAAAACGAACCGATATCCAAAAAATAATGTATATGGGTTCATGGTTTACCTTCGCTATCGGATATTGGTTGGATTTCGGTTTCTGTTCGAGGTCGAACACAAGGTTCGCCCCTACATTGGTTTCGGATATTTGTGGGATCCTCTCGTTCCCACGCTCTGCGTGGGAATGCATCTTGGACGCTCTGCGTCCTCTGTATTGGGCGACCGAGATACGAGCACAGGGGACGCAGAGCGTCCCATATGCATTCCCACGCAGAGCGTGGGAACGAGTTTTCACACCGGAGCGAGTTTGCCTTAGCCTGACGGCTATAGCGTTCGCCCGCTTTCGCCCATACATTGGTTGGATTTCGGTTTCTGTTTGAGGTAACATTTTCCAATAACTTGTTCATACGCCCCATGCAACGTCTCTATAAGGACGCAATAATTCTCGATTTATACTTATGCCGCTATTACAGGGCTAAAATGACAGCATAGGAATGCTCGAAAAATAAGTTCCTCATTTACTTATGTGCCAAGAACGTGTAGGGGCGAACCTTATGTTCGCCCATCGTACATAGGAACGAAAGCGTTATTAGTTCGAGGGCGAACCTAAGATTCGCCCCTACATCGGGCTGGCACATAAGTAAATGGGGAACTAATTTTTCGAGTTTTCCTTAGGAATGCTCGGAAAATAACATGCTCATTTTTCATGATCGTACAAACAATGAGGTCGTGTAGAGACTTAGCATGCTACGTCTTTACAGTACAATTACCTCAAAACAAACAATACCAATAATGGGGAAGTTATTTTCAGAGAATACCTTAATAAAGACCATGGCGTTGCACTGGGCTGCATTCGTTTTCGAACATAGGCTTGACTACGATTCTCGTTTGCGGGATTGATTCATTTGAATATGTCCCCTATCCTGCACATACGTCCCTGACTGCGTATATTGAATCCCCTAAAAAAGCGAAACAAATTGTCAGTCAATTTTTTTCGAAAGGTTTCAGAGTGAAAACCGATATTGACTTCATGAATATTGCACTGAAAGAGGCCAAACAATCTATTGAAATTAATGAAGTTCCGGTTGGTGCATTATTGATACAAGGTCAAACAATCATTGCCAAAGCGTATAATATGATGATATCACGTGCTGATCCAACAGCTCATGCTGAAATTTTGGCGATACGTGAAGCAGGAAAGAAATTGAATAATTATCGACTTCCAGGTCTTACACTATATGTTTCATTGGAACCATGCATTATGTGCATGGGTGCTCTGATACATGCGAGAATTCAACGAATCGTATATGGCGCAAGAGATCTCAAATGGGGCGGATGTGGTTCATTATATCATATGGAAAACGATCCAAGATTGAACCATCAAATACAAGTAACAGGCGGCATTTGTGAAACTGAATGCCGGCAATTAATACAATCATTTTTTCGACAAAAGAGAAAAAACAATGGATAAACAATTTGTAATTGATTCATTCAATCCTCATAACTCCTGGCGATTATTTAAAATTATTGGAGAATTTGTTGAAGGAATCGAAAACCTTCAAGATATCGGACCGGCTGTTAGTATTTTTGGTTCTGCGCGCCTGGCCGCGGACAATCCAAATTATCAAAAAGCTGTTGACATTTCCGAACGTTTTGTAAAAGAAGGGTTTGCAGTGATTACCGGAGGTGGCGGCGGTATTATGGAAGCGGCCAATCGGGGCGCTTCAAATGCAGGTGGTACTTCTGTTGGCTTGAATATTAAACTGCCAATGGAGCAAATACCTAATAATTTCGCAAACCTAAAACTTGAGTTCAAGTATTTCTTTATCCGAAAATTTATGTTTGTCAAATATGCAATGGCATATATTATATTACCGGGTGGATTTGGCACCCTTGATGAACTTTTTGAAGCTGTAACACTTATTCAGACGCAGCGCGTAAAGCCTCTGCCAGTGATATTGGTTAATTCTGAGTATTGGAGCGGTCTAATTCAGTGGGCAAAAGATCAAATGCAAACCAATGGCTGTATCAATAATAAGGATCTGGACATTCTGGAAATAATGGATGATCCCGAAGAAATCGTTCGATACGTAAAAAAAGTTGTTATTATATGAATGATCTGCCATCAAGAATCAGTTTAACTGAGGTAGGACTGCGGGATGGCCTTCAAAGTATACCAGAAATTATCCCTACCGCGATAAAAATAGACATTTTAAACCGGTTAATAAAAGCGGGTTTAAAACGAATTCAAGTATGTTCCTTTGTTTCACCATCAAAAGTGCCTCAAATGGCAGATGCAAATCAATTGTGCAAAGCATTACCTACCTTAAAGGCAACCCGAACCAATTTTTCTGCCCTGGCATTAAATCTTAAAGGTATAGAGCGCGCCTATGATTGCGGTCTCCAACATATTGATATCTCAATTTCAGCAGATCCAAAGCATGGTAAAAAAAACACAGGTCTTGATCTGGAGAATGCCCGAAAATTAATGAAAAAAATGATTCAATGCGCCAAAAAATATAATATGACAGTTTTTGCAGGGATTCAATGTGCCTTTGGATCACCATACAGCGCATACATTCCAGATGAACGCATTTATGATATGGCCAGTGAAATATTGTTTGAACAGATAGATGCCTTTGGTTTATTTGATACCAGTGGGATGGCAACCCCATCACATGTAAAAAAAATTCTGGAAATGCTGCTTCCCCTGACAAAATCTCTCCCCTTTTTTTTTCATTTTCATGACACAAATGGATGTGGTGATGTTAATCTCATGACAGCAATGAGTTATGGAATATCCCGATTTGATACATCATTTGGCGGGCTCGGCGGATGTCCATTCATACCGAATGCACGAGGTAATATTGCCACAGAACATATTGCAATGATAATGGAAGATTTGGGGATTGAAACAGGCATTGATGTTGATCGCGTTCAGTCGTGTCATGCAATTATTAAAAATTATTCCCTTGATTGATCCCCTGGAAAAAATTATGAGAATTGAATTATCTCTAAAAAATTATTGCATCCATACTGCTGCTAAAAAATACTATGAACGCGCAATATCCCAATATTTTAAAAAAGCGCAATCAAATAATGCGGACCTTGAAAAAGCAATTGACAATCTTAAATATTTTTTAGAAAATGCAGATATGGGTCGCATACGATCCATGTATCCGGATTTAAGTGGAAAAGCAAGACTGGATGTGATACTTATTATTGCTGATCAACCGAAAATGTGGCACATACAATTTTTAGATCGAATTGTTGATGTCATATGGAAATGATTAACAGGTGCATAATGAAATCTACTGTTCTGATAATTTGGATCCTTATTTACAGCATTGTCCCCCAACTATTGCTGGCCGGCGGTCTTGATCACAATAAAGAAGATCGCACATATGTTATTCAGGAAAAAATATTTCATAGATACCATGAAGCAGGCATGTATATTCCATACATTCCAGATGACGATTTCTTTGATTCATATGGTGTGGGGTTAAATTATATTTATCATATTAATGATACGTTTTCCTGGGAAATATTTCGTGGGGCCTGGATGATAAACCAGGATAAATCCATCCGGGATGATATTCAAAACGCATTAAACATTTCACCCACATTTTACGATGAACCCCAATACATGGTATATTCACAACTTTGGTTTAGGCCTTTATATGGCAAAAGTAGTGTGTGCAATAAAGGAGTTGTTTTTCATGAAATTGGCGGTTTTGTCGGCGCGGGATTGTTGGGATTTGACAGAATAAACAGTTTTGCCAGCGATGCCAACGATACATCGCTGTCACTATCTTTTGGGTTGGGTTCAACTATTTTTCTGAACCCGATAACAAGCATTTCATTTCAAATTCGTGATTTAATACATTTTAAGGATAATCAGACCGAAAATAGAATCAGCCTGGAGATAGGCTATAGTTTTCGGTTTAATTTATCACCAAGAAAAAAAATTGAAAATAAAATGGATCAAGATACATTTAATCGTTATATCAAATAAAAAAAAGAATATTAATTTGCAGGGCATTCCAAAATAATTTTTTAATTAAGGAGAACATGATGAATATTAAGGACGTGAGTGTTAAATGGAAGATCATTGGCATATCAGCCATTGGATTGATTATTGTTTCTCTAATTATGGTAAATAACAATATCAATGAAATCAAAGAAACTGCTGAACTATCCATTCTTGGAAAAAGTAAGACAGTTGTTGCCATGGCTGAGGCATCCCGGAATGAGATGGCCAGAAAGCTTGAAATTGGAGTAATCAAACCCTTTGAACAGTTACCCACTGATATTCTTTTGGAGGCGGTCCCTGTTATCGCTGCAATTAAAACAGCGCAATTAAACGCAACTGCTTTAAATTATAAATTTCGTGTACCCAAAATAAATCCACGTAATCCAAAAAATGCACCAACACCAATTGAACACCGAACATTATCAAAAATGCAACAAAAAAACATTGATGAAGTTGTGATTAAGGAAAAAAATCAAATACGATACTTTCGTGCCATTCGTTTGACAAAGGATTGCCTATCTTGTCATGGAAACCCCAAAGGTTCAAAGGATCCATTAGGCGGCATTCGTGAGGGATGGAAAGTGGGTGAAATACATGGTGCATTTGAAATTATTTCTTCTCTGAAAGAGGCGCAAATCACCATTAGAGAAACAATCATTCGTGTGTCTTTTATGACCATTGGCATATTACTCCTTGTTTTTGCAATTGTATGGATTTTTACTCAAAAAACAGTTCTCAATCCATTAAAAACAGCCAATCAGTTTGTTGGATTCATTGCCAGCGGCGATTTAAGACAAAAAATTTCACTTGATCAAAAAGATGAGTTTGGACAAATGATTGGTGCCTTAGGTGATATGTCATCAAACCTCAATCAGATGATTGGCAATATCCTTCATGCCAGTGATGATCTCAGAAATTCATCAAATACACTCAGGGATATTTCCTCGGGTCTTTCAACAAATGTACAAGATACACAAAACAAATCCGATCATGCCACGCAATCTGCATCTGAAATGAGCCATAATATGGATTCAATTGCAGCAGCAGTTGAAGAAACATCAACCAATGTTTCCATTGTCGCTGATTCTGCCGAATCTATGACAAACACAATTCATGACATTGCCAGAAACACTGAAAAAGCGCGCAATATTACAGGTAATGCTGTTTCACAGGCAAAAAATGCATCGGTACAGATCAACACGCTGGGTGAATCAGCGCAAGAAATTACTGTTGTAACTGAAACAATTAATGATATTTCAGAGCAAACCAATCTTCTGGCCCTTAATGCAACCATTGAGGCTGCGCGTGCAGGAGAGGCAGGAAAAGGCTTTGCTGTTGTTGCCAATGAAATAAAAGAATTGGCCAAACAAACCAGTTCAGCTACAGATGAAATAAAAGATAAAATATTGGGTATTCAAGGTGCCATTGATTCCACTGTAAATCAAATTGGAAACATTTTACAGGTAATTAACAATGTCAATGAAATTGTATCAACAATTGCCGCCTCGGTTGAACAGCAATCTGAGACAACTCAAGAAATCGCCAGCAGTGTGGTTCAGGCATCAGAAGGAATCAAGGAAGTTACCAAAAATGTGAATCAGGCATCACTGTTTTCAGCGGATATTGCAAGGGATATTGCAGAGGTCAACAGAGCGGCCAGTGATGTAAAAGGTCAAAGCCAGGAGGTTGACAAAAATGCCAGAGAATTAAATGATTTTGTTGAGAAAATCAAACAAATGCTGGCACGTTTTAAATTGGCTTAGAAATGTTCTGAAAATAAGTTTCTCATTTCAACATGAAGGAAAACAATATGAAAATCTATACATTCATCCGCATGGGAACATTACTCATTCTTTCATTTTTTGTGGCAAACAATATCTTTGCAGGCGCCATTCCAGACACCGGACAAAATCAATCCTATACTGATATTTCTGGTGAAGACTCTGATTATTTAATCAACCCCCAGACGCTCACAAAATTGGATTATTCGGGAAATGCCATAAGTGTGCTTGCAGAAACCTGGTCAATGGTCAGAGATGAGGTTACTGGATTAATTTGGGAAGTTAAAAAAACAGATAACTCTATTCAAGACAAATCCAGAACATATTCCTGGTATGACCCGAATGATCTAACAAATCAAGGGTACGCAGGTATCAACGCAGATGGCACAGATACAAATGACTATATCCGAACCTTAAATATTCAAGCCTATGGGGGGTTTTCAGACTGGCGACTGCCCACTATATATGAGTTAGCCACTTTGCTCAACATGAATCAGGTCAATGGCATACAATCGCAATTCTTTCCCAACACCATGCAAGGGGGCTATTGGACCTCTACAACATATGCAGGTAACGCAGAAAAAGCCTGGCATATTGCTTTTGTGACCGGAAAAAATTCCTATGATGACAAATCCAAAACATTATATATTCGGGCTGTTCGCGGTGTGACAGATGGCGGGCAATATTCTCGATTTGTCATTAATAATGAAACTGTTACAGACACGCTGACAGGACTGATATGGCAAAAAGATAGTGCCCAAAACGTTTTGACCTGGGAAGAAGCCATCACGCAATTTAAAGATTTAGTGCTGGACAATCATACAGGCTGGCGCATGCCAACACGTGAAGAACTTCGATCAATAGTCGATTTCAGCAAAATTACCCCCTCAATATTCACCAATGAATTTCCCAGAACAGCTCCGGGCAATTATTGGACATCCACAGCACATGCTTTTCAAAAAAATCATATCTGGTGTATACATTTTTACAATGGAAATGATAATTATCAATCCAAAAACAATACGTATTTCAGCCGTGCAGTCAAAGGTGGTCAGGACCAGTCAGATAAAGACAAAATAGTTATTCTTTCTCCGGCTCAGGGCTCTACCTGGGAAAAAGAAAAACCCATGCTGATAAAATGGGAACACCACAATTTGGGCGGGAATGTAGAAATTGCCATTTCAAGAAATGGGGGGGCATTTGAGTTAATTGAAGGTGGAAAAGTTGAAAATAATGGACAATTTACATGGGATGAGATCACCGGTCTGTCTTCCCCCAACTGTATGATGCGCATCAGACCTGACAATGCTCCTGAAAGGGCAAATATTCAATCATTTTTTAGTATCATATCCTCCAAAACACCTGTATTGGAAGTATCACCAATCAGCAAAGACGTCTCCCCTCTTTTGGGAACCGCAGAATTTTCGATAATCAACAATGGTTCTGAAATTATGGATTGGCAGGCAGTCGTCCAGGAAACATGGCTTCATATTCTAAGCGATTCAACTGGAACAAATAATGCGACATTGAAAATTCAATATGATAATAATGCAGATGACGCCAGAATTGGACATGTTGTCATTACTGCGCCCGGCGCTTTGTACAGTCCACAAACAATTCTTGTTAATCAACAGGCAGGATATCCTGTTATTCATATGTCACCAACACATCAGACAATTTCCGCTATTGATGATACAGTACTGTTTACGATTACGAACGAAGGTACAAAATATATGGTCTGGACTGCAACAATACAGGATACCTGGTTGAGCTTTATGGGAAATTCCAGCGGCACTGATACCGGTCAGATTATTTTGCGTGTTGAACCGAATTATGGTCAAACACGAACTGGAACAGTAATTATCACTGCACCAGGGGCAAGAAATAGTCCAACCTCAGTAACAATCACACAAACTGCTGGCTTTCCCATTTTAAGGGTTACTCCTGATTCCCAGGACGTATCTGCTGAAAGTGATTCAGTTGATTTTCAAGTATTCAATGCGGGTGCCGGCAATTTGGAATGGACAGCCAAATCAATGTCAGACTGGTTAATCATTGATACCGGATTTTCAGGTATCAATGCTGGCAAAATTCGAGTACGTTATCAAGCAAATGATGCTTCAGCAAGAACAGGAACGATTCAGGTTGCCACTGATGATGGTCAGGCAATTACCATTACAATAAATCAAAAGCCGGGTCAGCCAGTATTAATGGTTTCTCCTGAAGAATACCGCGTATCAGGTGATGAAGGCATTGTTTCTTTTACCATTTCGAATGCGGGAAGCGGTACATTGACCTGGACAGCAGTATCCAATTCAGATTGGATGACCATTTTGAATGATAGCTCAGGTATTCAGTCGGGCATCATTCGAGTCAAATATGCAGAAAATCCTTTACCACTAAGAATAGGCTTGCTTACAATATCTTCAACTGCTTTGACTCAAACGCAGATACGTGTTTCTATTTATCAGGAAGCACAGGAAGGTTTTCACCCGCCTGAATGGGAGGTGAATCCAAAAAACTATGAATATCAATGCATGCTGGTTGCATCAGTCTATAACAATGAAAATCAAATCATGGCCAATGACAATGACATTTTGGCAGCATTCATTGATGGGGAACCTCGTGGAATTGCCACCCCTAAAGACACCCCTCTCGGCAAACTGTATTTTCTACAGATATGGAGCAATACTACAAACGATGTTGTCTCTTTTCAATTTTTCGATTCCGATACAGGAACGCCTTTCACTCAAATCAATGAAAAAATTGTCTTTGATAAAAATGCATCTTTTGGATCCATGTACAACCCTTTTGAAATCAGTATTACCGAACAGGATCTCAATCTTTCCCTGAAAAAAGGATGGAATTGGGTAAGCATGTATATTCGTGCGAATGATATGCGGTTGGATCATATACTCGAATCCATAAATGGCCAATGTCAGGTGGTCGTGGGGCAAACCGGTTTTTCAGAATACTATGATAAAAAATGGTATGGGACCATTGAAGTCATTGATCCTGAACAAATGTACCTGTTAAAAATGTATAATGCACAAACATTGATCTATTCTGGAGATCCAGTATTCTACGAAGATACAATCATCCCACTATCCAATGGATGGAACTGGATCGGTTATTTGCCATTTTTTGAAATGGATATCAATGCTGCATTGAAATCAATTGGCAATGCTGCTTATAGAATTGTTGGCCAGGAAGGCTTTTCCGAATATAGTGATGGCTGGTGGGGTGGAATCACTGTCTTAAAGCCCGGTCAGGGGTATCAAATTCAGGTCAATGAACCATCAGAACTGGTTTATCCCAATCTTGAAAATACTGTAAAAAGAAAAGCGCAAAAAAATAGAATTTATCATTCATCAAGCCAATTCGCGCGTTTTCAATATCCATCTTGCCTGACAGTACAGATCAAGCATCAAGACCAATTGCTAACACCGAATGCTCAAGACCGCCTTCTTGCCATTTCAAAATCAGGCGAAATAAGAGGCGTTGCAAAGCCCACGCAGGTTCTGGATAAATCGTTGTTCTTTATGCAGGTATGGATGCAATCCAAGACTGAAACAATAACATTTAAATATGAACCGGCCTCAAGTCACTTATCTCTCAAATCATCAGAACCTATGTCTCTAAACGCGTATGATATTCAAGGTGGGATTGAATCGCCATTGACACTTGACTTGAAGCAAAATTATTTGGAATCATTGATAGAAATTTTACAAATCCTTGCTGGTGGGCATTAATTGATGAAAACGATTGCTCAAAAGCTTTTGAATTGGTTCCAGGTCAATCGCAGATCTCTTCCCTGGAGAAACACCACTGATCCATATGCCATATGGGTCTCTGAGGTAATGTTGCAACAAACGCAGGTAAATACAGTAATTCCTTACTATGAACGATTTTTGAATTCTTTTCCAAATATCGCAACACTTGCAAAATCGGATCCGGATCATGTACTCAAGCATTGGGAAGGATTGGGATATTATGCGCGGGCAATCAACCTTCAAAAAGCATCTCAAATAGTTGTTGACCAGTTTTCCGGCAGCGTACCCAAAGACCCTTCGTTGTTTAAACAATTGCCGGGTGTCGGAGATTATATCAATGCTGCGGTTCAAAGTATTGCGTTTGGTCACAGAATTGCAGTGGTTGATGGCAATGTGCGGCGTGTTCTATCCCGACTATATGAAATGACAGAAACTGTTAATGAAAGTAAACATGCAAAAATATTTGCGAATAAAGCGCAAACACTTTTATGTAAACAAAATCCAGGAGATTTTAACCAGGCAATTATGGAATTGGGCGCATTGATTTGTATGCCTCGTAAGCCTCAGTGTAACAAGTGTCCCTTAACAAAGGACTGCAACGCCTTTATTCATGAAACCATCTCAACCTTTCCTATGCGCAAAAAAAAGGCAGTTGTACCCACACAAAATTGGGTTGCTGCGGTAATTCAAAAAGATAACAAATACTTGCTGACGCAAAGAAAAACAGGTGGTTTTTTGGGGGGATTATGGGAATTTCCAGGTGGGAAAATTTTTAACAATGAGCGTTATCAAAATGCGTGCGTGAGACATATCAAGGAGCAGCTTCAAATAAAGATTCAAATAAAACGCCATATCGCTCAGATCAAACATAAATATACACATTTTAATCAAACAATGGATGCTTTCTTGTGCAGGTATCAGTCCGGCTCGATTGTTTTAAATGGACCTTCGAATTATAAATGGATCAATTGGTCAGAGCTAGATCGATTTGCTTTGCCCAAATCAAATTTGAAATTTTTAAAAAAATTTCAATATGAATGATTCGGGTTTTTGTTATAATCTTTTAAATTTGAAGCATTCAAGCCATTCTCAAATTTTTACATATTTTTATACCCATATTTTTTTCAAAAAAAAAAATATGGTGATTGTTTATCCATATAAATTATGTTATTAAAGTTTATTAAATACAATTTCAAATTTTTATCATTATTATTTCGTAGATTATGAAATCGGATGTTGAAAAAAAAAGGAGGAGCATTTATGGAAGAAACAAAAAGATCCGGTGGCAAATGGCGCGTACGTATTACTTTGCCGGTAATATTCATTACGCTGATAACCGCAACAACGTTGTTTATTATTTTTCTGAATTATTATTCGACAAAACAATCAGTATACGCCATTGCAGAGGATTTGATGACCAAGATCAGTGAACACGCATTGGAAAAGACACTTAATCATTTAGGTCCAGCTGGAAAGCTCGTAAAGCTGAATGCTTTATCTTCTGATGGCGGTATTTTTAGTTCTGATTTTAACAAAAAAATTGAGGATTTTACCAGGCAGCAGCTAAAATGTTTTCCTCAGTTTTCTATGGTCAATTTTGGAAATGAGCGTGGTGATTTTTGGATGACCAAGCGAATGCCCAATGCGACAGTAAGTACTAAAATAGTCACACGTCTGGATTCATCACCCACATGCGAAGCATTGGTTAAAAAAGGACGCGATGAAATGCCTGATGAAACTGATGCAGATAAAGCTGAAATTGCCAGGACTGTTGAATCATGTATTAAAACCAAATGGATCAATCGTGATAAAAGCGGCCAGGAAACGAGCGTTATTGATGAACCTCATGGATGTTATGATCCACGCATCAGACCCTGGTACAAAGGTGCAAAAACAAAAGGAAGTTTGTTCTGGACCGATGTATATGTTTTTTCTTCAGATCAAAAACCAGGTATTACCGCATCCATGCCAATTAAGAAGGATGGAGAGTTTCTTGGCGTAACCACAATAGACATTGCACTTGAAGAATTATCCATGTTTCTAAAAAAATTAAAAATTGGGAAAAATGGCCGGGCATTTATAATTAATTCTAATGGTAAAACTGTTGCGCTTCCCAATCTTGAAGAGGTGAGTAAGCAAGATAACTTAACCAATACAGTCAAGTTGAATACAATAACAAGTATTTCAGATAAAGCGATTGTATCATCATATCATGGCATTCTGGAAAAAATGAACATTTCGGAAGGCCATCCTTTAAGAATGTCGAAAAAAAAATATTTTACATACACACATGATGGAGAAGGATATTTTGGGCTCTATAAACCCTTCCCTGCACAATATGGATGGGATTGGGTCATTGGTATTATTGTCCCGGAAAATGATTTTATGGCAAGTGTCAAAAGAAACACAGTGATTGGCTTTGCCATTTCTTTTTTCTGTTTGGTTTGTGTATTATTGTTAAGTGTTCTGATTAGTAGAAAGATTACAAATCCACTGGATCAGTTATCAGCAAATGCTGAAAAGATCAGACAATTCGAATTGGATGAAGGTGCTGAAGTTGAAACCGCCTTTGTTGAGATCACCAAGATGGCAGACTCTTTCGAAAATATGCGGACCGGTCTCAAATCTTTTGGTAAATTCGTTCCAGCAGACCTGGTACGTTACTTGATCAGTTCTGGTCAGGAAGCGGAATTGGGTGGTGATAATCAAGAATTGACGATTTATTTTTCAGATATTGTCAGTTTTACGTCAATATCCGAAAGCATGCCACCAAAAAAACTGGTTGTTCATTTGGGAGAATATCTGAGTGAAATGAGCAATATTATTCAAGATAATCATGGTACTGTGGATAAATACATTGGTGATGCAGTCATGGCATTCTGGAATGCACCGCGTCGTGTTCCCAACCATGCCTATCTGGCATGTCGTTCGGCCCTGCAAAACAAAAATCGGTTGCGAGAATTGCGTACAAAATGGGAAGGTCAGAATTTACCCCCATTTAAAGCACGAATTGGTTTAAATACCGGTGAAGTTGTTGTTGGAAACATGGGGTCTGAAGCGCGATTAAATTATACTGTTATTGGTGATGCGGTCAATCTTGCCAGTCGTTTGGAGGCCATATGTAAAATGTATGGCGTTGAAATTGTAATCAGTGAATTTACTTACGCATTGGTAAAAGATAAAATGGTTGCACGTTTACTGGATTGCGTTTCAGTTAAAGGCAAAAAACAGGGCGTTTCTATTTATGAACTTGTTTCTGAAAAAGGTGAACAAGAACCAGATTACCCAATGGAATTTATTGAAACGTATGAATCTGCATTCCAGCTTTACCTTGACAAGCAATGGGATAAAGCGACTAATTTATTCAAAAAGGCAGACCAAATTGTTGGCGGCGGAAATGTATCATGTTCACTTTTTGTAGAACGTTGCGCCATATTTAAATCCAATCCCCCACCGGATGACTGGGATGGTGCGTTTGTTATGACAACGAAATAATTCATGCCATTCTTCATTGATTATATTTTTTAATCAATGAAGAATGCCCAAATTAAAATATCGTGGCTTATGGCCAGAAACCTAACGATGCCAAGGAGGTAAAATAATGATTCGAAAACCTGCATCAAAAGTTCGCAAACCTTCAGGTAAACCGATGAAACGTAAAAGTGCTCAGGGTGCCGGAAATTTCAATACCAAGACATTCCATAAAGGAGAAAATATTTTTAAGGAAGGTCAACAGGCAGCTGATGCGTACCTGATTAAAAAAGGAACAGTGCAAATTTATAAAGTGGTTGATAATCAACGTCAGGTTCTGGCGAATTTGACACCCGGTCAGATATTTGGAGAAATGGGCGTTATCAACCACGAACCCCGCATGGCAAGTGCAATGGCTTTAGAATTTACAGAGCTCGTCAGCATTGATGAAAACACCATCAACATGACTTTGAAACAATCACCGCCTGTGATTAACTCTCTTACAAAACTTCTTATCCAACGAATCCGAATCCAGGCTGAAAAACTATATAACAAAGAAGAACAGGGGGCTGATGTATTCATGTCAACCTGTACGCTTCTTGAAATTATGGCCAAAGGCAGCGGCGGCGATGGTATCAAATATGATGATTTATGCGATAAAATGAAAAGCATGACCCCGGCATCACAACTGGACATGGACAGGGTCATCATGCAATTGTTTAAAATTAATCTGGTAAGCATTGAAAAAGCTAAGAATAAAATCAGTTCAGTAAAGGTAAATGATGTTGATACTTTCCTCAATACTGCTGCTGGTTTTTATGAAAACTGGAACCAGAATGAAGAAGCTGAATTGGAATATCTTGATATTTACGATTTTGCAAAAATGGTAAAAACTGAACCTACAAATATTTACAAAAAACTTGCAGCTGAAGAAGTTCCTGAGAATCTTTTTTTCTTTCATCAAACAGGCTTAAAAGATTGGGTTAAAGAAGTAGGCGAGGAATTTTTCCAGAAAATCAAGAAAAAACGCAAAAAGATTGAAGAAATTGACTGTGTGGATGATGTGGTTGTTGTTGACAACAATACATTGCAGCAGGCGTTCTCAAAAATCGGTATCAATGCGGTTGGTTTTGTTCTGTCAAAAGCGGGTGATGATGCAAAGAAACGAATTATGAACAACCTTGGTGGTAAAATGCGACAGGTTATTGAGGAAGAATTTGGCGAAGACCGCGAAGTTGATGAAATTGAAGCTGATGAAGCTGAGGAAGAATTCATCAAAACGATCAAAATTATCAAAGGTGTGATTAAAGAAGAGGATGCTGAAGGGGAGAAAAAGGAAGAATAATGTAGCAATATAATATTGACCTGTCAGATACATGTATTTTAATTAAAAAAAAAGACGTAACATAGATATTTGTTACGTCTTTTTTTTTGGTCGTTTGGGGCGCCTCACTTAGAAAAACTCGAAAAATAAGTTCCCCCATTTACTTATGTGCCAAGAACGTGTAGGGGCGAACCTTGTGTTCGCCCTCGAACTAATAACGCTTTCGTTCCTATGTACGATGGGCGAACACAAGGTTCGCCCCTACACGTTCTTGGCACATAAGTAAATGAGGAATTTATTTTTCGAGCATTCCTTATTCGAGAGTACGCCCTGCGTATTATTATTCGAGTGCGCCCTGCGTATTATTTTGTATCCTCATATTTCATACCAACCAAAGCAACCAGCTCCATAATAATTTCTCTAAAATCTTCCATTTGTAAAGATATCTCTTGTGCCGCTTCAGCGGTTCCCTCAACACTGCCGACATTCTGATTGGTAATATTGTCTATTTGCAGCATGGCTTCTTCAACATGTTGAATGCTGTTTATTTGTTCTGAAAATCCCGATGAAATATCTTTTAATAGACCACTGACTTCTTCAACGCCCTTCGTCACTTTTGAAAAATCTTCATCGGTTTTGTGAACCAATTCGGTCCCTCTCTGAATACCATTAACAGATGCCTGAATAGAGTCTCCGGTATTTCTTGCAGCCTCACCAGAGCGCATGGCCAAATTCCTGACTTCTTCAGCAACAACCGCAAATCCTGCTCCAGCTTCACCCGCCCGCGCTGCTTCAACCGCTGCATTCAATGCAAGCAAATTGGTTTGAAAAGCGATTTCTTCAATTGTTTTTATAATTTTAAATGTTTCTTCACTTGTTTTTGAAATATCACCCATAGATTGAATAAGCTTGGCCATAGATTCGCTGGCTTCTGAAACTGAGGTATTGGCTTTATTCATCAAATCATTCGCCTTTTGAGCACGCTCTCCATTCTTATTGGTTTTTTGAGTTGTTTCTTTCAATGAATCATTGGTTCTATCTGTAGTTTCCGTCTGATTTTTTGCACCATCAGCCACCTGTTGGCTCAATTGGGTCACCTGATCAACCGCTGATCCGACCCTGTCAGCACCTTTAGTCAGCATAATAACGTTTTTAGCAATGGGTTTGATAATATAAAAAGATAATACCCAATAAATAATGAGGCATAGAACAAGAATGCCTGCCACTGATAATCCCAAAGTTGTAAAAACAATGGACCTATTTTCTTGCTTTTTCTTGGCTTCAATTGTCTCTGTAAGGGATTTCATCCTCAGCGTCACATCATCAATATTTTTGTTGACAGAATCGAAACTTAAATATAATTCGACATTCCCCACTTTTTCCTTCTCAAACATGATATCCTGGCTGAGCTTCATGCCATCAGTCTGACTATTGGCGTGTTTTGCCAGCATTTTGCCTTTAGCGTTATAAAATATAACCCCTTCAATATCAGAGTCTCTCAAAATCTGTTGTGCAAAACGCTTGACTGAATCATGCTCAAAATCATACAAAAGGGGTCCTGATACACGAGAAATTAAAACCATCATGGACTTACCCTTTTGAATCAAGCCGGCTTCAAGAATTTCTTTTTCATAGTTCTGCTCAGTTTTGATATGTTCAATAAAACTTTCGTTCAACTCATTCAGCGACTGGCTTGATGCACCAAGCATAACAAATAGTATGCCAAGCATCAGTGTGATACTCACGCCAATTATCAGTGAAAAAATAATGACAAATTTTCCTTTGTCCTGTTTCCTCTCTGTGGCCATAATGCTCTCCTTTTAGTTAATAATATTCTATTTTCACACTGATCAATTTGCGGACACCTATATTAATCAGTGAAATGCAATATTTAAAAAAGATTATTAATCCAATAAACTCGCGTTGTCAATTTCCATCCCCTGAATATCTTTTTTTTTTAAAAGCGGTGATAAATTATATTTTTTATAACAATTACTCACTTTATCATTACTAACAAGATTATTAAAAGCCTTATTGATTTTATCGAACATCTGTATTTTAGGCGATTTTTTCGACATGGCATATTGATTTGAAATCACCTGTACATATTTATAATTAGCAAGAGAATAATTGTCAAAGCCAATATCTTTAAGGGCTTTTTCAAAGGCAGGCATATCTAATATGATCATGGCATCAAATCGACTTGCGGCAAACATCATGGACATGTTTTTATCATCAACAGACAGTTTCTTGTTAATTCGTGCATCCGAATCAAAACGCTTAAAATAGGCTGTCCCCTTTTTCACACCAATAATAATTTTATATAAATCTTCATATTTTTCTATGAGCGCTTCTTTACCTTTTTTTACAATAAATACGATATTTTTTTGTTGATAGCCGATGGGATCAAAATATCTAACATATTTTTTTCGATCTTTTTTTATTATCACTCTTGGAACAATATCGACACTTCCACGTATTAAACGGCTGTATGACCGCTTAAAATAATTTTGCTGCCACTTAACAGTGAGTCCAACTTCGGCTGCAGCCATATTCAATATATCGATCAGTGGTCCTGAAAAATCGCCAGTTTGTTCTTCTATTATCATTTCTGGGGGACGTTGTCGGTAGTCGGCTTCCAACATAAACTCACCAGCCTGGGCCGTTGTGCTAAAGATCAATATTAACACAAAGGCAATTTTATATACTCTTTTCATTATGAACCTCCTTAAGATATTTATAAAACATAAACTTAATAACATAAAATATATTCATTTTCAAATAGATATATTTATTTTTTTTATAAAAGGAATTTGTATTTCGTTATAAAGGGTATACTAATTGTCCTTTATTATTACAATAAAAAAACTTTGTTTATTTTCTTATGCAATCATAACGCCAAAAATACAAGAAAAAATATATTTTTTTGGGCTGTGTACACAAAATTCAACAAAATTATGCACCCGCTTTGAGCAATGTTACTTCAAAACGAGCCCCACCTGATATTTGATGTGTCCTTCTTAATGTTGTTAGCCCTCATTGCGAAACAAATAATCATGAAGTTGATATAAATGTGCAAAATCATGAACATCACTTTCAAAAAAAGGGATTTGACAAATACGAATTTTTGGATCTGCAATGGTCAGTAAATTATCAATCAATTGATGGCAGGATGCCCCTATACGCTCAAAAGATTGATAATTTTGAATCATTTTTTTTGCAAGAGCGTCACTTGGCATCAAGGCATGAATCGCATCGCGATCAGCATCAGACAATTTGCTTAGGGTTTTATGAACGCGATTAATAATGAACCCGCCAAATGGCATATTATTTTCTTTGATTTTGTCATAAAAATACAAAGCTTCGAGCATCGGCGCGCGCATAGGACTGGTAATTGCCATAAATACAGTTTGCGGACTGGATAGAACCGATTTTATTGCCTGACTCCGACTTCTAAAACCATCAATAAAGGAATCATCTGCCAGATAAAAGAAATCGGCGAGATCGTTTAGTGCTTGAATACCAAATATTTTACTGATTGAGCGGAGTACCGGTGATGCAACAAAATAAATCATACGATACCCTAATTTTCCGGCCTTAAAATAGGGTTTTAGAAGATTCCAAAAAAAATGGCGGCCAAACAAATCGTTTAATCGCTCTGGTGCATCTAAAAAGTCCAATGCCCTTCGACTGGGTGGTGTATCCAAAACAATAAGGTCGTATTTATTTGTTTCATTTAGTTCATACAATTTTTCCATTGCCATATATTCATGGGTTCCAGCAAGACTGGTGGAAAGATATTGATAATATCGATTATTCAAAATATTTTCTGCCATTTCCTGCGTTGTTGAATAGGTGGTAACAACCCGATCAAACACATGCCGGGTGTCCAGCATCATGGCATATAATTCACCTTCAGGTTTAAGGCCAATACTTTGAAAACATGAATCAGGAACACGTTGTTCTTCGAAATTTATTGATTTCAGGCCCAACGCATCAGCCAAGCGCCTGGCTGGATCAATGGTAAGTACAATGGTTTTTTTTCCGATTAAGGCACCATAAAGTCCAATTGATGCAGATAATGTTGTTTTTCCAACGCCGCCGCTCCCGCAGCATGCGACTATTTTTGCTGTTTGTATTTTATTAATCATGTTTATTATTTTTTATTGTGTCAGCAATACCTGTACAAGGGGTTCAATATTTCGAATCGATAAACGATGCGAAAAGACAAAGGGCAATTCAATAATTGTTTCATGTTCATCTTTTTGAGCATACATTTGATCAATATAGGTTTGTTGCAGTTTTCTTCTGAATATAGTTGATGCTGCCAGTTCAAACATGGGCTTTAATTTTTTTAAATGTTCTTTTTCGTCAATTTCTTTGATATTCGCACATATTTTGTTCTCATCAGCCGCTGAAAAATTATTGGGATACACGCTGTTAATCAAAGTTTTTTGTACTGGCATTTCCAATTTTTCAGAAGCGATGGTTTTAAACTCAAGCGCTTCATTTACTGGCAATTCTTCAGGAATCGTCACCAGAGTAATACATGTTTTGACAGGATCAATCAGTAAATTATGAACCACACGTGTCTGTTCAACAATTGGCCCCATTTTCAACATATTAATCAATGTCTGAGGCAGCATGAGCAAGCTCACACCATGACCAGTAGCAGGCGCATCAACAATGATTAAATCAAAATGCGGCACATTATCAAAGGTTTTGTCCTGTTCCCATCGCCAGATTTGTCCAAGCGTCATGACTTCTTTAAGTCCGGGCGTTGCTGCAATGATGTAATCAAATATTTTGCTTCGGACAATTCGTGCGGCGATAAAAGGAATATTGACATGAAGTTTTATATATTCCTGTAAAACAGACCTGGCATTAATACGTACCCCCCATAATCCCGGCTGAATCTGCATAGGAGATTCTGGTAAAGTGCCACGATCAAAGATTTGTCCTATTGCGTCTGCATCACCGACTTCTATCATTAAAACAGTTTTGTTCAATCGTTTTGCCGCAATGCCCAAAGCTGCACTGACAGTTGTTTTTCCAACACCGCCTTTTCCCACAACAAATAATAATCGGTGATTAAATAATGACATTTATGTTTCTCTTTATTCAGTTATTTTAGACAGGAACGTTATTCAAATATCTTTTCAAAGTTTTCTTTACTTATATTATAGGTGAAAAAATAGTCAATACTTTTTTATATCCAACTTTACACTCAAACTTTTCAATAACGTAAACAGGCTTACACAAATGATCCAATGAACAAAAATATTAAAAAAACATTATTCTTTTATAAATAAGTATGTTATAAAGAATTCAACATCATTAAAAATTCGGCACAATGCTTGCGATTTATTATATTTAACACCAACAAAAGTGAGGTTAACGTGAATGATTCAATTAAATCAATTTTAAATAGCATTGTAATCTTTTTCATGATCATCACCGGGCTGTCAGCAGCAGAGACAGATCTCAACGACTTTTTTGATGAATGCCCTGATGGTCAATGCGGCTCCCCCCCAACTGGAGGCGTTGGCGGTGGTGGTAGCGGCGGCGGGCCGCTGGTTGTCAATTATGATTTAGGTCCAACGTTTTCATTACAGGAAGATATCGATTCAGATGGCTATATTGATCCACTTGACAACTGTCCATTTACACCCAATGATCCTTCAGAAAATTTTGATGGCGATGATTTTGGAAATGCTTGTGATAACTGCAAACATCAGGCCAATAACGATCAAACAGACACAGATGGTGATGGCATTGGTGATGCCTGTGATGATGATATTGATAATGATGAAATCCTGAATGCTTCTGACAATTGTCCGGCCATTTTCAACAGCAATCAACTGGACACTGATAATGATCGCATCGGAGATATTTGTGATTCTGATGATGATAATGACAATATTCCTGATAGTATTGACAATTGTAAAACAATTTTCAATCCGGATCAAAAGAACTCTGATAGTTATTTAATTGGGGATCATGCCGGTGACGCCTGTGATTTTGATGGCGACAACGATGGTTATATGGATGATGTTGATTTATGTCCCAATTGCCGTTCAGATAACAACCTTGATCTGGATGCCGATGGGGTGGGAAATGCATGTGATAACTGTCCCAGTCAATATAATCCAGATCAATTGGATTCTGATAAAGATGGCAAAGGAGATATTTGTGATGATTAAAATGATTTATTTTTTTTGTATTATGTTGTTTGCCTTTATTCCTGCCTGTGATGAAGAAACAAATTGGGAGCACAATCCAACCAGATATCGGGTTACATTATCAGGGCATTTTTTGACTGAATCGCCTGATGAAATTCAGTTTCCAGTCAAGGTGCTGTTTGCAATCGATTGCTCCCTGAGTATGGGCGTAACCGCTGATGAACAATCAATGGGCTCTGATCCGGATTATTTAAGAATTGATGCGGTGAGTCAATTTATTGATAAATACAACACCAACGAAAACACTTCCTTTGAAATTATGCTTTGGAACAATGATGTCTTTGCCAGAACCCGAACATCAGATGGGCAAGGCGGGTTTACTAAAGATCCGGTTGAATTGAATCGTGTGTTAGATTTGGCTCGAAATGACACCATGACCGATTATCTTGGTACATTGACCACAATTCATACTGATATCGAACGTGATATTTTGAACATGCAGCAAAACAGCCCTCAAAATCTCATTCGATCCAAATACATTGTCATCTTTTTGAGTGATGGCATGTCCAATGTTCAAGGGGGGATTCAGGATGATAATGATATCTGGAAAAAAGTGGATGATTTGAATAAAATGGTGCTGGATCATGATGTTGCCAGTTTTCAATTACAGCCATTTCTATTGACAGGCATGTTTAATAATAGTGAGGCAGCACAAACAGCCAAAGCAATTGCCGAAACCACACTTCAGGGAATGGCTGAACGTGGCAATGGCACATATCGAACCTTTGAAAATGCTGAATCTATTGATTTTGTTAATATTGTTGATATGCGTCTAACCCTTGAGTATCAGATCAAATTCATTCTTGCGTATAATCACAATACCATTCCAAATGTTACGCACCTTGAAATCGACTCTGATGGCGATGGTCTTAGTGACACAGAAGAAATGGCCGAAGGCACAAATCTTAGAAATTGGGATTCTGATAATGATGGCATGGGCGATTTTTTTGAAATTCGCGAAAGTTCTCCAGGTCATGCGATGAATCCACTAATATCAGACAGCCCATGCGATTATCCACTCAGTGGGATTTGGGGGGATACAGATTTTGATGGTCTGTCTGATTGTGAGGAATTTATTAAAGGGACAGACAGATTTATACCTGATTTTGATCGTGATGGCATTCCGGATGGTATTGAATTTCTTGCGGGTACAAATCCGGAAGAAAATCAAATAACAAAAGATACTGATTTTGATTGGGTCACTGATAATTCTGAAGTTCAGATGCATTCCAGCGTAGGAATTACCGATCCCAAAATTCATGAACGTTATGCGTATTCTTATCAACTTGAAGATCAGGGGTTGATACCTTTGGAGCAAGGTGCTGAAATGAAATCATATGTTCGTGAATATGCGTTCACCATTGAGAACATTGATCTGGTAAATACCAAAGGGAATGTATTGCGTGATGGTACACACCTGTTTGAAGGTGACAATATTATCAGTTTATATATTGCGCAGGTCCCTGAAGATAACCCACAAGGTCCGACTATTTTTCGAAGAGTTGTCTTGATTGTCAATATATCTGATGCCAATAAAACAATATTATTGACACCAGGAGATTTTGATCTGGTACAGTAAAACAAGGAATAGAACCATGAGAAACAACATTATAATATTATTGTGTTTATGTGTTTGTATGGCCTGTCAATCCTCAGAAGATCCTTCATCAGCATTTTCTGAGCAGACAATACCGATGCTTTCTGAAAACCAACAGATTTCTGGTACAATTGAATCAAAAGGAAATGTGGACTGGTATCAATACAGAACACGACGTGCAAATTCATTGTTGCAAATTCAATGTACAAACAATACATTGAGACCAGATACCGAACTATTGGTTACTGCCTATAAAAAGAACGATGATGGCACTTATGAACGCCTTTATGCAGATCATGCACCAGAAAACAGCGTCTTACCCACAAACCTTCAAATGAATCTCTTTGTAAAGTATCCTCAGGATATTTATCTGGCTGTTCGAGATTATATGGATGATGATGTCTCAAATTATCCATACTATTTAAGAATTTCAGAGTCCGAATTGAATGGAACAGATGCCAGGATTGAATCCGCAATCCACTTTACTATTGATGATCCAGATGATTGTGCAAAAGCATCAATTACATCCATCGGTCAATATAACCATTTTCGGTTTACAGTTATGTTTCGTGGAATTTACGAAATACAAATAACACCACTGACATTTCAAAATACAACATCAGTTATTTTCAATGTTGAAATTTTCAATAGCCAGGGCACATCAATAATAAAACATCAGCCATTCCAAAACCATGAAACCTGTTTACCATTATTACTGGTACCTGGTGAATATCGTATGGTTATCAGTGATTCTGGGCTCAATAATGCGGATCCATCAGCATCGTGTCGCGTATGTATTCAATCGCGATCTGATCTGGAACTGGCGATAAATGACAAACTGGATCATGCCACACAGTTAGGAGAAATCAGCACAGGAAGTATTCAAATTGATGGACGCCTTGCGTATTTAAATGACCAGGATTGTTATGCTGTTCAGGTCTTGTCTGACAATGAGAACGAATTGGCCATTATGCAGCTCGAATTTCAATCGCTCACCGGTCATCATGGAACATATCAAATTGATTATTACGACACCGATAAATTGATTCGTTCCCATGAATACATGCCTGGCAATTCAGCTTACATGACATTGATGAATATACAATCCTCTGAAAATGCACTGTGTGTTCATGCGCTGGAAACTGATAAATGCGATCCAATGGCCTATACAGCGCAATTGACGTTGTCGTGGATTGATGATTCTGATGAGAAACAAGAAATGTACAATCCTATTTCTGATGAATGGGAGCAGGGCAATAATTCAATTAACACAGCCACTTCAATCGATTTTTCTCAACTGACATCCACAGTGTATGGAAAAATTGCATATCAGGGAGATGAAGACTGGTATGCACTTTCAGTCTCAAAAAATTCTGCCAGTGTTTTGGAAGTATTTGTCAATTCACCCAATAGAGGGCCGGTGGAATATCGCATGTCAATTCGTACTGATGCTGTTCCTATTCGTCAGCTCAAAGAATTAAGTTCTTCAGACGAAACAACGTTTTTAAAAACCAGCATCTGGCTGCCGCCTGATCATACAACAGAAACATATTTTTTGCGTATTTGTGATGATCTTGGAAAGGATGCCTTCCCGCAAGTGCCTTATTCAATCCAAGCTGTGGTTACCCCAACACCATTAACTATTGCTGATGCCGATGTTGATATTCCAACCTTGTATCACCATGAATCCAAAGGGATTGCTTCAAGTTCAGTATCTCTTCAAATGTATGATCATTCCACCCAAAGCTTTAATGTAGATACAGTCAGCCTTCGCGTGGACAATCCAATGGCAGTGACACAACTGGGTGAAGATGGCTTTGTTATAGATTATCCCTGGGTCGGCGGATTTATTGATTATCAGGGGGATCATGATTTTTTTCAGTTAATACTGGATTCATCAAACCTTTCAGCATTAAACCTGGATGAACGTTTTGTTTCAGATCAGTGGTATTATGATATTTCGATTGATTTTAAAAGCCCTGGGTCAACAGTGGAATATGTCTGGAAATTATTTCGCAACAGCAGCGGTAATAAAAAATTAATTGACAGCCCAAATAATTCCAATGGTTTTTTTGCCAGTGCCGGAGATACTGATTTTCAAGCCCAGCCCTTTCAAATGCATCATCCTGAATCTGACCAACAGTTTTGGGTCGGAAATGAGTGGGCGGGAACGTTCTATTTGTGTATAACAGATTTTAATAATGTCACAGGGGATTTTCCAGATGATGATTGGGGTTATGATGCACCCTATTATTTTAGATTGAGAATTGTGTATCATTCGGGGGTAAGCAGGCCATAATCATTTACTTTTAGCAAAACGCTATTGATGTTTTCCATTTCCTGCGCGCTTTGTAAAACATCAACATGTATTGAACGTACCCCTGAAGAAATCAAAAATTCCATACTATGTTTTTCCTGCAATGCCTGGAGATTTTGAAATCGTTCCAGGTTTTGAGCAAGATGACGTTTTCTTCTGATCAACTCCTGAATAAAACTGTCTTGATATTGTCCGCAAAAAATTAACATTTGGGGTAATATGTCAAACAATTGTTTCTGATTATCTAAAAATGACTGGATAATTTGGTCGATGAATTGACATCGTTTATCTGTCCAATATATTGTCGCGTTTCTTAATAAAACCAGTACATAATTTTTTTGATAGGCCGATTTATAAGGCATGCGTGCTAGTTTTTCAGGAATGTGTTGTTGCAGTCTCAACCGGCTGACAAAGGGAGAAATGATCATCGGCCCTATAGAAATTGCTTGAAATGTTTTTGAATCCAGATAAATTTTTGACTGGATGTTCTGTTTTATCAGGCGGTCAATTAAATCAGATTGATCGGCAAGCGTGATACTTTGTCCGGATAATAAAGCTTCTATTTTCATTTGAAAAGTCAGATCCGGAAAAAACAACCAATCATAAAAGGTCATGATTTCCTGAGAATCATCACATAAAAATTGCTGTATATCATTAAGTGTTTCTAATCCATATACCTGATTTAAAAAATTGCGATGGTTTGTGTCCAGGCATATGGTTTCACGCAGTTTGTTCAGAATTGTGGCATATAACAAAACAGCACCCTAACGTTTCATCCGATCTTGCAATGAAACAACTTTCGTTTGCGATTTTTTGTCTGTGTGTTTTTTCTCAGGCCGCTGTTTACTTGTATTTTTTTTCTGAAATCGATTTTTGTTTTGTGGTGTGTGCTTTACAACTTTGGCTTCATCATCATTTTCATTTTGGGCGGTTAGCGGTGGCGGCGCTACCACTTTTTCCAGCCGCATTCTTTTACCATCCATTGTAAAAGTTTCACCTTCAATGTAAATATCACGCAAAATCCATGTTACAGTCTGCAATGGCAACTGAAGCATGAGCAAGGTGACATGATACCAATCAGGCTTATAGTCCGCAACAATATCTTCAATCCGTGCAAATGCTACTGGATTTTCTTCAAAATAAATCAAAACGACATCATTGATTGTGGCCATTATTATTTCCTTATCTCTTTTTGTGTTTATGAATGATTATTACATGATTCAGAAAGCAAGTGCATTTGTGAAAGACAGGTGAAAAAAGATCTGTATTCGAATCACCCATTATGTGCACCCAGGAAACGCTTTCTTTAGATCAATAATAACTAACATGAACAAATAAAATTTTCAAATTTATAAATTTGTCATTGAATGATATTCATATTAATGATAATGATCGCTTTTTTATATGTATTCCTTTGCGTATGTCAATAAAAGAATCATTCATAATTTTTTTTGAAATATGAACGTATGCCTTTAAACAATATTTTTCGAAAATTTTTTTCGTAACATATTCAAAGGTGCGTTTGAAACAAAAGGACTCAGTAAAATGCAAGATGAGCAATCAATATTGGATCAATCAGGGGTCACCCACTTATTATTTCATCCACGTCCGGATACAGGGCTGCCCTCACTTGAGGCATTAGATTGTCTGGTTCCGGTTGAACCAAATGTTAATGTTAATGTCCGATTTCATATGAATGAAACAGATGCCCCCAATATCTTGTTTTTTCATGGAAATGGTGAAATTGTCAGTGATTATGATGATTTGGCGCCAATCTATCATCAGTATGGCATCAATTTTATTATCTCAGATTATCGCGGTTATGGAAAAAGCACAGGAACCCCCACAGCATCGACAATGCTTAAAGATTCACATATTGTATTTCAGTATGTCATGGATTGGCTAAAGAAAAACAGTTATACAGGTACGATTGTAATCATGGGACGCTCTCTGGGAAGTGCACCGGCCCTTGAAATTGTTTCAAATTTTAGTGATCGTGTTGGGGGATTAATTATCGAAAGCGGCTTTGCAAGTACTGTAAAACTGTTAACACGATTGGGTATCCCTGCTGCCCAAATGGGAATTAAGGAACAACATGGATTTAATAATTTGCAAAAAATTTCATTTTTTATGAAACACACACTGATTATTCATGCACAACATGATTTGATCATTCCCATTGAGGATGCGGAACAACTTCAAAGTTATTGTGGTGCAAGGTCCAAACAATTTCAAATGGTTCCCAATGCAGACCATAACAATATCATTATGAAGGCAGGAAAAGTGTATTTTGAATTGATTCAAGGTTTTATTAACAAAGTTGAAGGAAAACGTATAAAAAAATTCTTTCGTAAAAATAAATAATTCACTAATTGTATTTTACAATTTAAACCATTAACTTTTGGATAAGACAATCTTTCGCTTATCCATATTATTATTAAGGATCTCAATCATGTTGAAATTTTTAAGTACGTTATTTTTTCTGTTGATCCCTGCTGTGGCATTTGCAAGTGGCGGCAGCCGATCAATTCATATGGAATTTGTCCATTCGATATATGGTTATATTTCCCTTGGACTTTTTTTTGTTGCTTACACCATTGTTATTTTCGAAGAAAAAATTCATCTGAGAAAAAGCAAGCCGGTTGTTTTAGCCGCAGGGATCATATGGATACTCGTTGCATTGGCCTATATCTCCATTGGAGACATGGAGCATGCGCATCATGCAATCAAGCATAATTTTGTTGAGTATGCAGAACTGTTTTTATTTTTGCTGGTTGCAATGACGTATATTAATTCTATGGAAGAACGAAATGTTTTTCAGTCATTGCGTGCCTGGCTTGTTTCGCGTGGTTTTTCACTTCGCACTGTATTTTGGGTAACAGGTTTGCTCGCATTTTTTATTTCTCCAATAGCAGACAACTTGACAACCGCCCTTTTAATGGGCGCTGTGGTTATGGCCATTGGTAGAGACAATACAAAATTTATTGCTCTGGCATGTATCAACATTGTTGTTGCAGCCAATGCAGGCGGTGCGTTTTCACCTTTTGGAGACATTACGACCCTGATGGTCTGGCAAAAAGGGCAGGTTGAATTCAGTCAGTTTTTTATGATATTTATTCCATCAGTTTTTAACTGGATAATACCTGCAGGCATTATGCATTTTGCAATCAGTGATGAACAGCCCGAGCCATTGGATGAAGAAATTTCATTGAAATTTGGAGCCAAACGCATTATTTTGCTATTCCTGGCAACAATAGTAACAGCAGTCTCTTTTCATAATTTTCTGCATCTTCCTCCGGCCAGTGGAATGATGTTAGGTCTGGGTTACCTGGGCTTCTTTTCTTATTATATCAAGCGCGTGGAACATCGTTCTTGTGATTATGATTCACCGCTTGGTATTTGTGAAGGAGAAGATCTGGTTGAATTATTTGATATGTTTAAACGTATTGCCCGGGCAGAATGGGATACATTGCTCTTTTTCTATGGTGTCATTCTTTGCGTGGGCGGATTGGCTCAATTTGGCTATCTGGCAATGGTTTCAAGTTATATGTATACCGGAATGGGGCCCACTTTTGCCAATGTAATGGTCGGCATCTTATCCGCGATTGTAGATAATATTCCGGTCATGTTTGCTGTTTTGACTATGGAACCGCATATGTCATTGGGACAATGGCTTTTGGTCACCCTTACAGCCGGTGTTGGCGGAAGTTTACTGTCTATTGGTTCTGCGGCAGGTGTTGCATTAATGGGCACCGCACGAGATATTTACACTTTCAGCGCACATTTAAAATGGTCCTTTGTGATTTTGTTGGGGTATGCTGCCAGTATTCTCATTCATTTGTTATTGAATGCATCAATAATTTAAATTATCAAATATGAATTCATTGTGGATCCGATTTTATCTGATCCGCAATGACAAAAACGTGTTTTTAGCCGAACAAAAAAATAGGAGGCAATATGTCAAAAAATGTCAGACTCTATTCATTAAGCACATGCAGTCATTGCAGATCAACAAAATCGTTATTAAAAGAATGCAATATTCAATTCAAATTTACAGATGTTGATTTGTTAACTGGCGATGAACGAAAAACAACGATTCAGGATATCAAAAAAGTTAATCCAAGATGTTCGTTCCCAACAATTATCATTGGAGATACAATCATCGTAGGCCACAAGGAACAAGAAATCAGGGAGGCTTTGGGAATATAATGGATACAAAAAAACTCTATGAAATACTAAAAAAGGCACAAGAGCCCAAAGGGTATTTCTTTAATTCTGATCAGGATCGTGTCAATGAATTGCTTAACAATTTATTGGTTAACAAAGAACGATATGGATATATGGCATGTCCATGTCGGTTGGCATCCGGGGATAAAACCAACGATGCTGATATTATTTGTCCCTGTACCTATCGGGAACAAGATGTCAAAGAATATGGTAGCTGCTACTGTAACCTTTATGTATCAAAAGAATGGAATGATAACACCATTCCACATGTATTTGTTCCGGAAGCACGACCTCCGGAAAAAATTATGCTCTGAAACATATAAGGAGATATTGTCATGTCTTTGAAATCGCTTCAAAAATCCAGTCGATTGGAAATTAAAGCTTTTCAAAAGCCAAAAGATGTCAAAACCATCGTAAAAACACACATTCCTTTTTCAGGTTCCCCTCAAAAACATCCATATGATTCTTCACGTATCATTTTGGTATCTGATCCTTACAGCCCAAATACCTTTTACTTTGAATTCAAAACCAAAGATATTATATATGTTGAAGAATTACCCAATGTGGTAACTATTGAAGGGGAAACAATCACAATGGCACGAATCTGGGTAAAAAAATCCAGTATTGCTGTTCGATGTACGCCATTTGTGGTTGAAGATACACGAACAGAAGATTAACCATTTTAGATTTGCAGGTACAAATGATCATGCACCGGCAATCTAGACCATAACCAAGGAGCCGCAACCAATGGCTGCTAATGAAACATTGAAATCTCGTACACAAAAGCAAATATCGCTTGAAGGCGATTCTCTAACTTACTATAGTCTGAAACAGCTTGAAAAGGATGGACTTTGCCACTTGAATCAATTACCAGTAAGTATACGTATATTACTTGAAAATTTGATTCGAAATTATGATGGCAGGGTTGTCACAGAAACACATATTCAAAAATTATGTGATTGGGGGACAAAGGAAGACAATGATTGTGAAATACCATTTATGCCTTCTCGGGTTCTCATGCAAGATTTTACAGGTGTTCCTGCAATTGTAGATTTGGCTGCCATGCGGAGTGCTGTCAAAAAGCTGGGCGGAGATCCCAAAAAAATCAACCCACAAATTCCAGTGGAATTGATTGTGGATCACTCTGTACAAATTGATGCCCACGCTTCTAAAGATGCTCCGATAATTAATCGCCAAAAAGAATATGCGCGTAACAAGGAACGTTATTCTTTTTTGCGATGGGGCCAGCAGAGTTTTGATAATTTTAAGGTCGTCCCGCCAGCAACGGGTATCTGTCACCAGGTAAACCTTGAATATCTTGCGCGCGTAGTGTTTGATCACAACGATAAAGACAATATTCGCACAGCATTTCCCGACACATTGGTGGGGCTGGACTCCCATACCACCATGATAAATGGTATTGGTGTTATGGGATGGGGTGTTGGCGGTATTGAAGCAGAGGCTGTCATGCTCGGGCGGCCTTATTATATGCTTATGCCTAAAGTGGTTGGTGTTAAACTGGTTGGTTCATTGCCCGATATATGCAGTGCTTCTGACCTGGTATTGACAATTACCAATATTCTCAGAAAACATGGTGTTGTGGGCAAATTTGTTGAATTTTTTGGTCCTGCAGTAAGTCATCTCACATTGGCAGATCGCGCAACCATCGCCAATATGTCTCCTGAATATGGCGCAACCATGGGCTTTTTTCCAGTGGATGACATCACCATTGAGTATTTAAGATTGACAGGTCGGTCAGAATTTCAAGTTCAATTGGTGGAGACCTATTGCAAAGCGCAAGGATTGTTTCATCCTCATGAAAAGGACACGCCCATTTATTCAGAAACATTAGAAATTGATCTATGTACAGTCAAGCGATGTCTGGCAGGTCCCAAACGTCCTCAGGAATGTATTGCACTTGATGACATGAAAAAGAATTTCGAACAGACCTTTCATCCCAGAAAATCATCAGATCATCGTTTACAAGATGGTGATGTCGTCATTGCATCAATCACAAGCTGCACAAACACATCGAATCCATATGTTTTAATGGGCGCCGGTTTGCTATCAAAAAAAGCAGTTGAAAAGGGATTGTGCGTTTCTAAAATGGTGAAAACCAGCCTGGCACCGGGGTCAAAAGTTGTTACAGCTTATCTTGAAGCGGCTGGATTGTTAAAAAGTTTTGAACAATTAAACTTTCACGTTTCTGCGTATGGATGTACAACCTGTATCGGCAACAGTGGACCATTGGCAGATGATATCATAAATGAAATTAAGAAAAAAGATCTTGTGGTCACATCGGTTATCAGTGGAAATCGCAACTTTGAGGGGCGTATTTCCCCATATACCCGGGCCAATTATTTGACATCACCCATGTTAGTCGTTGCATATGCAATCGCCGGAACAGTTCATATTGATTTTCGTTATGACCCTTTGGGAAATGACATCAATGGAAATCCTGTAATGCTTTCAGATATCTGGCCCGGTCGAGACGAAATCAATGCAATATTGCCATTGGCAAAAGCATCCATGTATAAACAAGAATACAAAAATGTCTATGATGGAGATCAAACCTGGCAATCCCTAAGTTCAAAACAAAGTGAATTATATGATTGGTCACAGCCATCAACATATATAAAAGAGCCCCCATTTTTTGAAAACATGTCTTTGGAAGTGTCTGAGCCTGAAAATATTGTTGATGCCCGGGTCCTGGTCAAGCTCGATGATTCGGTGACGACAGATCATATTTCACCTGCCGGAGTTATTCCTCTCGATAGTCCGGCAGCTCAGTATTTAGAGGCAATTCATGTTGCAAACGAAGATTATAACTCTTATGGTTCTCGTCGCGGCAATCATGAAGTAATGATGCGCGGCACCTTTGCCAATGTTCGATTATGCAATGCTTTGGTGCCAGGCCAGGAGGGTGGATATACTGTTCATTTTCCCGATAAAGCCAGAAGCAGCATGTATGAAGCAGCGATGAAATATAAATCATCCAATACCCCGCTGATTGTTCTTGCCGGTAAGGAATATGGTACTGGAAGTTCACGAGATTGGGCGGCAAAAGGAACTTCATTGCTAGGTATTCGCGCTGTTATTGCAGAAAGTTTTGAAAGAATTCATCGCAGTAACCTTGTTGGTATGGGGGTTTTACCGCTTCAGTTTTCCAATAACGACACTTGTAATAGTCTTGGGCTGACCGGTGAAGAACAATTTATAATCAAGGGGATTCAAGAGGGCCTGGTTCCTGGAAAAAAACTGATTGTAATTGCCAGTTCAACAGATAAACCAGATATTTCATTTCCTGTAATTACACGCCTGGACTCTACTGTTGAAGTTGATTATTATCGACATGGGGGCATTTTGCCCTTTGTTTTGCGGAAATTGGTTTAGGAAAGAAGTGTAACCAAAATGGCCGGAATTTAAATGATCTCTCACCATTTTTTGAACCAGGATTACACTGAAGAAGATGAATAAGATGAAATAAACACAGTATTTTAATCATCTTATTCATCTTCTTCAGTGTAATCCTGGTTCAAAAAAAATGATGAGCAATTTGTATTCACTGGCTATTTTGGTTACACTCTAGGAAAACCCGGAAAAAAACATGTTCATTTTTTTTGATCGTACAAAAAAACAGACCCTGTAGACCGGTTTTTCGTTTTTTTTCAAGGCAACATGTTCCCCTAACTTGTACATACGTCTACAATGCAGGTTTTGGCAGGCAGACGTTCGTTTATTCTACCGGTTAAATTTCTACCAAATGAAAAGGCAAATGCTCCAAATCTTCCATAAAGTCCTCACCATATTCAGCAGCCATTTCATTATCTTCATCATAGCGCCAGTTGACTGATATTTGTTTACCATTCTGAACCGATTCTTCGAGCATATCAAACAAATCCATCAATACCTTAGAACTGCTGCTGTTGAAATAGATAAGCTCAACATTGACAACAACCTCCTGGTCGGTAATGTTTTCTAAATATTTTTCAAGCCAGTCAAATACAGGCGCATAGTACTCCGAGGTATTCTCTGGAAAGGATTCTCCCTTAATTGATAATTCATTTGCAGAACAATTGAAAAATATTTCGGGTGTTGTTTTTGTTTTAGGGATTTGCAGGTTTTTCATGGTAAAACTCCTTCAAATAACTGCTGTCATTGAAAAAAAGAGAAAATAATCATCAATGTAATCAAAAGAAAATGTAATGGGCTGGTTGGATTTTCGAATTATTTCGAGCAGTCCAAGCCCCGCACCTTTACATTCAGGGTCAACATTTTGTTTTCGTTTCTCTCGATAATAATCACGTATGATTTGGGGGCTCATTGACTGGATTGAATTCAGATATTGTTTTAATTTATTTTTTTGCTCCAATGCGATAATATTGCCGCACTTGAGTGTGAATTGATCGTTGAACAGCCCAACTGTGATGATACCATATGGGCATCGACATTGTTCCACACAAAGGTCTTTTCCAAAGCAATCAACCCCGTACCGAATAATATTTTCAAACATTTCCACATAAACAGAGAAAATACAATAATATCGCTTTTTATCAACCCTATTTTCTTCAAGGAATTGTTTTAAAGTGTTGCCGGTACTAACCAAAACTTCATGTGAAGTGGGTCCGCTATAACATAGAAAAATACCTTCTTGAGCAAATTGGCATGTGTATTGATACAAAGTGCCAATCATTCTCCCCCCTAATTTTTTTTACCAAAACGATTATTTCAGGGAATACCCTTTAAAAAATTTGAGGTATTCGGCATCTGTAGATAAAATCAGCGAGGTTTCTTTATTAATGGTCGTGCTATAATTTTCCAATGTCTGAATAAAAGAATAAAAATCAGGGTCCTTTTCATAAGCATTGGCATAAATAGAGATTGCTTCGGCATCAGCCTGTCCCATAATTTCCTGTGCTGTTTTATAGGCTTCAGATGAAATACGTTTTAACTCACGTTCTTTTTTACCCAATATTTTGCGGGCCTCACCCTGACCTTCAGACCGAAATTTTTCAGCAATTTGTTTTCGCTCGGCAATCATACGACCATATACAGATTCTCGAACCTGTTCCACATAATTAACCCGCTTGATTTTAACATCAACAAGCTCTATTCCAAATTCTCGTAATTTGGGTTTGGCTTGCTTGAGAATTCCTTCAGTAATTCTTTCACGCCCTACTTTAATTGTTCCAATATGACGTTCATTACTTTCATCCATACCCATTTCAAACGTATCCATCTTTCGATTGGTCTGTCGGACTGTTTCAATCAATGGATAAGATGTAATAAAATTGCGGACAGCCGGATCAATAATATCATCAAGTCTTTCAATAGCACTTGTGGCGTTATTCACAGTTTGAAAAAATTTGATTGGCTCAACAATTAACCATCGGGCAAATGTATCCACCCAAATATACGTTTTATCAAGTGTCGGAATTTGTCCCTGATCACCATCCCATTCCTGTAAATTTTTGGGAAATTTATTGATATGCTGAATCACTGGCACTCGAAAATATAAACCCGCCTCAACTTTTGGTTTGCCCACAACTTTTCCAAATTGAGTAATCACGACCTGTTCTGTTTCATCAACTGTATATGCAGATAAAAAGAATACCAGAGCAAAAACAACCACACTGGAGATACCAAACACCTCTTTATTTTCTTTAATAAAATAAAACATTGATTTCATTATTGATTTAATTTGTAATTTCATATTAATTTTCATTTTAATCTCCTTTTGCACTGACTTGATTGCTATTGACCGGAGGGACCGGGGGGATTGTTTTTGAAAGTGTATTCAGATTGATCAGCGGTAATAAATTTTTTTGATCAGAATCAATAACAAACACTTTTCCAAGTCTTGGATACACTTTTTTCATGGATTCCAGATACATACGACGACGTGTCACATCTTTTGCATTAACATATTTTCGATATTGAGACAAAAATCGATCGGCATCACCTTTGGCTCTGTTAATGCGATCAAGCTTATAACCTTCTGCCGCTTTAATGTTACGTTCAGCCTCTCCACGTGCAGCGGGGATTGCTTTGTTGTAATCTTTTTTTGCCTGATATATGACCTTTTCTTTTTCCTGGATCGCCTGATTGACTTCATTAAAAGATTCTTGAACTTCCTGAGGCACATTTGTTTTTTTCATTTCAACAGTTAAAATATGAATACCTGTTTTGGCCTCGTCCAGTTCTTTTTGAAGTAAAATTTTGGCGTGGTCCGCAATTTCTTCCCGCTTACTGATGACTTCATTAATACTTCGATCTCCCACAATCAAACGCATCGTCGCTTCTGCGAGGTCTCTCAGCAATTGACGCACATTATGCACTTTAAATAAATAAAGATATGGATCTCGAACTCTGTATTGAACAATCCAGGGGACAACTGCAACATTCAAATCACCTGTAAGCATCAACGCGACGTTTTGTTCGGTTTCCTTTGAACCTTGATCATAAGTGTTCGTCTTCTGAAGGACTTTATTGTAGCCAAATGGATCTGATTGATTTGATTTTTGCGCGTTTTTATCCTGCTCAATTTGACGAAATTCTTCTTTATAAACATATTTTACTCTAACCTTCGTAATTTTTTCAATACCGGCTGGAAATTTAAAATTCAGACCTGGTCCTACTGTTCGATTGTATTTGCCAAATCGCTGAACAACACAAGCCTCGTCAGTAGCAACTGTAAAAAACATTGATAAGCCCGCATAAATTAGAAGCAATAATAATCCGATGAGCCAGGTCCCTGGAATTTTGAAATTTTTGAACTTACCAAACTTTTCGGAAATATTATCCCAATTTGGTGGGGTAGGAGGCCGGTTGTATTGGCGTTGTTGTTGTTTTTGAAGTTTTTCCCAATCCCAAGACATAAGTTTTCCTTTTTTTTGGGGTAGTCTGCATGATATTTATCATTTTGACATACCTGTTGTTAATGGTGATATTAATTTTCGAATGGTCCTTAAACAATTGCAGGGCGCATTCCCAAAAAGTCGGACATTTGTTTTCTTAGCACTGAAAGGGCGGCAACATAACAGTCCAGGGCAACGCCCTGGGTAAAAATTAACCAACGATCTAGACCTGAAAGGGCGTTACATTTTTTTCTTTAATTGTTTGCATTTGTAGCGCCCTTTCAGGGCTAAAATCAAGGCGAATCTAACCAGAGCGTTGCCCTGAGCTGGTATGTTGCCGCCCTTTCAGGGCTAAGAAACCGAATTTCCGACTTTTTGGGAATACGCCCCAATTGCATGCAATATAAACCAGGAGATCATTTTAAGTCAAGTATTTTCTAATAAACTACAATTCTGTCAATAAATGATCATCAAAAAATAAATAACTTGAAATTTTTTATTCAATAGTGCATAATTTGACTTTCAATAATTAAATAATAGAAATGACGCCTGATCACATAACATTTTTTTTTCAATCAGGCATAATCATCTTTTGCCGATATCTAAAAATAACAAACATGGCAAAAGAAAAAAATCTATGCATCAGGAAGACGCTTTATATGAGCTACAAAATTCTAATTAATGCGGCGGATGCAGAGGAATGCAGAATAGCAAAAATCACTGAAACAAACAAACTTGAGGAGTTTCAAACTGAAACCACAGCGCGTGAAATAACACGAGGAAATATTTATAAAGGGGTTATCACGCGTATTGAGCCCAGTCTGCAGGCGGTATTTGTAGACTATGGCGGTGCAAGAAATGGTTTTCTTCAGCGACACGAGATTCATAGTGATTATTTTCAGGACAATCCAACAGGCAAAAAAGGTATTGAAAACATGCTCACTGAAAAGCAGGAATTATTGGTTCAAATAACCAAAGATCCAATAATGAAAAAAGGAGCCATGTTAACAACTTATATTTCATTGCCAGGACGACATCTGGTTTTGATGCCTGGAAGTAAAAACAGAGGGATTTCCAGAAAAATTGAAGATGAATCCGAACGATCTCGTATCAAATCTTTAATGAGTTCATTAAAGATTTCTGAAGATTTTGGTGTTATCGTTCGTACAGCAGGTGATAAATGCACGAAAACAGTTGTGACTAAAGACTTAAAAAATCTTATGCGCATCTGGAAAACAATTAAGAAAAATGCGATGACACCGGATGCACCATTGCTCTTGTACAAGGAACCGAATGCGGCGATCAGGTCTATTCGGGATTATTTTTCCGAAGATGTGACTGAAATTCTTGTTGACAATGAAACAGTATATCAAGAGGTGAAAGAATTTATTAATGTTATTTCACCCCGACACAAAAAAATTGTCAAATATTATACCGCACCTGAGCCCATTTTTTCCAAATATGAGGTTGAGGAACAAATAGAGTCTGTTTTTCAGGGACGTGTACCTCTTACCAGCGGCGGATCTCTGGTGATTGATCAGACTGAAGCGCTGGTTGCTATTGATGTTAATTCCGGTAAATCCACCAAAGAAGGATCGGTTGAGAGTACTGCCTATAAAACCAATCTTGAAGCGGCTGAAAACATTGCTCTTCAGCTAAAGCTTAGAGATTTAGGCGGATTAATTGTTATTGATTTTATTGACATGAAAGAGACCAAGCATAAACATGAGGTCGAACGTGTCATGAAAAATGCCCTGAAAAACGACAGGGCACGAACGAAAGTAGGGAAAATTTCGCGATTTGGTTTGCTTGAAATGTCGCGACAACGTATCAATTCAACCATTGAATATGGAAGCCATATCAAATGTACCTACTGTAAAGGTAAAGGTATGGTGCCATCACCTGAATCTGATGCGTTAAACCTGTTGAGAAAGGTGCGCCACGCTGCATCCAAAAAAAATGCTAAAAAAATTAAGGGTATTTTCCCAATGAATGTGGCGTCCTATTTATTGAATCGTAAAAGAAAAGAAATTGTGGATTTGGAAATGCGCCTTGATCTGGAAATTGAGATTGAAGGTGATCCTGAATTGATTCCAGGTGAAAGTAAAATTACAAAAGTTGAATAATCCATGATTTTTTAGGAGGATATATGAATTTCACAAATATTGATGAAATCATTGCATATGCAATAGAAAAAGAACTTGAAGCTGAAACGTTTTATCTTGAAGCTGCCAGTCAAGCCGACTTTTCCGGTGCAAAACAATTGTTTGAAGACTTTGCAAAAGAAGAATTCAAACACAAAACCATGCTAGAAAAATTGGACAAGGAACAGATCAATTCCTTTGTTCCTGAAACAGTCCCTGATTTAAAAAGAAGCGATTATCTGGTTGATATGACCTATGAAAAGGGGATGGGTTTTGCTGATATTCTTAGATTGGCGATGAAACGTGAGGAAAAAGCCAATAAACTTTACCTGGACCTCGCTCAAAAAGCAGGCGAGGCAGATATCAAGAAATTGTTCGAAAAATTGGCACAGGAAGAATCAAAACATAAATTCAGTTTAGAACGTATGTATGATGACTACATGGCCAAACTGGGAGATTAATTTCTGACAATTCATTGAACGCCCTTTATAATAAATTTTTTGTACGACATTAAAATCGGGCAGATTGATCCTGGAATTGATCTGTCCGATTTTTTTTTATTCAATCCTTTTGGAAAACTTAGGAATGCTCGAAAAATAAATTCCTCATTTACTTATGTGCCAGCCCGATGTAGGGGCGAACCTTATGTTCGCCCTCGAACGAATAACGCTTTCGTTCCTATGTACGATGGGCGAACATAAGGTTCGCCCCTACA
>Ga0272440_1000356_pt1 | contig 38970 bp, 25 predicted proteins | sample SSMMMBAug17_FD_192440 | JGI IMG/M metagenome (GOLD analysis project Ga0272440, IMG submission 192440) | Marine sediment archaeal communities from Little Sippewissett salt marsh, Falmouth, MA, United States - SSM-MMB-Aug17 | ecosystem: Environmental > Aquatic > Marine > Wetlands > Sediment ...
ATTGCCATTTCTCTGGATGGGTCCGACTTGTCTGGCTTGTCGGATTAGGGAAGTTTTTTTCGAACATTTCTTAATGATTTGGCAGAATAAACATGTTTAATATTGACTAAATGGTTCTTTTTTGTAATAGACAAGTTTAAAATGAATAAAGTTTTATATATATCATACAGGGAGTATAAAAATGTTTCAAATTGCTGCAATCCAACTTACACCAATTTTGAATGATGTTGAAGCCAATTTAAAGCGTGGCATTCATTTGATGCGACAGGTTTCAGACGAAGCTGATCTAATTGTTTTTCCCGAATTATGGACGACAGGTTATTATCTTTCTCAACATGCTTTTATGGAATTGGCAGAAACCACAGATGGTCCAACAATAAATCGACTTAGAGAGGAGGCATTACAAACCAATTCTGTTATTATTAGTTCATTTGCTGAAAAGGATGACAGTAACAACCTCTATATTTCGGCAGCAGTGATTGATCAAAATGGTGATTTACTGGGTGTGATGCGTAAAAGCCTTTTATGGGGACGAGAGAACGAAATTTTTACAATGGGTGAAATTAAATATCCAATAATTGAGACAAAATTTGCTAAAATTGGTGTTTTGATTTGCTATGAAATGGAATTTCCAGAACCATCCCGACTTCTGGCCCTGGAAGGCGCTGAAATGATTGTATGTCCTTCTGTATGGAGTGTTGCAGCATCGCGACGATGGGATATTCAGCTACCAGCACGCGCCCTTGATAATTCTATTTATATCATGGGAATCAATACAGTTGGAAACAATACATGTGGTAAGAGTAAACTTGTAGGGCCAATGGGAGATATATTTGCTGAAGCATCCGATTCTCGTGAAGAAGTTTTACTTCGCGCTGTAGATATTCATTCAATCTACTGGGCGCGTGATGAAAACCGATATCTGGAAGATTATCGATCAAAACTTACACCAGGTGGTCAATCTATTCCCATTCCACTTATTTAACTGATATAAACGATTGATGTTTATCCCATCTAAGAGACTTTTTTGGGCGTAAGGATTAATATAAATTAAATCAACATAGGAGAAAAATAATATGTCTACAAATACAGACATTTACCAAAAATTATCCAAAGTATTGGACACATTACCTAATGGCTTTCCACCAACTGAGAGCGGAGTGGAAATTAAGATTCTCAAAAAAATATTTCGTCCGGAAGAAGCAGACTTGTTTTGTGACTTAAGGCTTACCTTTGAAACACCGGAACAAATAGCTGAACGAACCGGTCGTCCGCTAGAAGGCCTTTCAGATCAGTTAAAAAACATGTGGGAAAAAGGTCAACTCTTTGGTATTGATTTTGGTGAAGTTCAAACCTATAAAATGCTACCCTGGGTTTTTGGTATATATGAATTTCAACTCAAACGAATGGATCGAGAGTTTGCAGAATTATGTGAAGCATACGCGCCAGTTTTTAGCAAAGATTTTTTTGAAAAAACGCCGCAACTCATGCAAGTTATCCCTATTGAACATGAAATACAGAACACCCAGGCAGCGCTTCCTTTTGAAAAGGTTTCAACGATCATTGAAAATGGCAAATCCTTTGCTGTAAATGAATGTATTTGTAAAAAAGAAAAAGCCCTTCTGGATCAACGTTGTGATAAGCCCCTTGAAGTCTGTATGGCAATTGCTCCCATACCTGGTATTTTTGAGGCAGACAATGTCTGGAAGGGACGTGCCATTACCAAAGAAGAAGCTTATAAAATTCTTCAGGATGCAGAAGAAGCCGGATTGGTTCATATGACCAGCAACGTTCAAAATGGTCAGTTCTATATTTGCAATTGCTGTGGATGTTGTTGTGGAGTATTACGCTCAATCAACAAGTTGGGTATCAAAAACAGCATTCATTCAAACTACTATGCAGTCATTGATCCTGAACTGTGTGATAATTGTGGCCTTTGTGCATCGGATCGATGTCAAATTGAGGCAATTCGTGAAGGTGATACTGCTTATGAAGTTATCAAAGATAAATGTATTGGGTGTGGTTTGTGCATAACCACATGTCCTGCTGAAGCTATTCGCCTTGAAAGAAAGCCTGAAAATGAATGTATTATGCCGCCTGTGAATGAAGATGAATGGTATAAACAACGTGCAGAAAGACGTGGTGTTGATTATTCAAATTTTGCATAATATATACTGATTATGAAACGATACCTTGCACCCATGCGCGGGCTTACTGAATTTATTTATCGCAATGCATTTAGCCGACATTTTAAAGGGATTGATATTGCTGTCAGTCCCTTTATTACCTCTGTAAGCGGTAGAATTTCAAACAAACATCTCAAGGATGTTTTACCGCAAAACAATCAGGACGCTTTACCTTTAATTCCTCAATTACTGAGCAAAGATCCACAGGGTTTCATTTGTACTGCCCAAAAGTTGTTTGAATTGGGTTATGAAGAAATCAACTGGAATTTGGGGTGTCCATATGCCATGGTGGCCAATAAAATGAGAGGAAGTGGCCTTCTTCCTTACCCTGAAAGAATCAATGACTTTTTGGAAAAAGTTTTAACAAGGATTCCCAATCGATTATCTATAAAAATGCGGTTGGGACGATTTCATGCAAAGGAAATATTATCTATCATACCTGATTTGAATGCTTACCCTTTATCAGAGTTGATTATTCATCCACGAACTGGAATCCAGATGTATGATGGAACCCCCAATCTGAAACAGTTTGAAAAATGCCTTTCTCTTTCTAAACATCCAGTTGTCTATAATGGAGATATTCGATCTCAATCAGATTATAATATGATTTGTGAGCGGTTTCCATTAATTTGTGGTGTCATGCTTGGAAGAGGTTTATTGTGTAACCCTTTTTTGGGAGAAATGATTGAAAATCCGCATTTACAAATAGACTGGGATTGTTTAAAACAATTTCATGATGATTTGTATCATCAATATCGAAACGTCTTGTCTGGTCCAGGTCATGTCCTTGGAAAAATGAAAGAGCATTGGAAATATCTGAGTGAACTTTTTGAGAATTCTCATCACATACTAAAAAAAATACAGCGTAGTGTTAGCTTTAGACAATATGAATGTCATGTCCAAAAGGCTTTTTCATTTTGATTGAAATATGACAACAAAGGACATTGCTGATATAATAAAATAATTGACCAATAAGGTGCGTCCAATAAGTATTCCTGGAGATCATTTAGCTTTCAATCATTAATTTTTGCGAACCATTACCCTGGGATGAAATCCCTTTGGATATTACCATTTTTTCTCCAACACGTCGGCCATCATTGACAACAGATGCATTTACATTTGATGCTGATGTGCGATGTGTATGAATATTTTGATATCTATACTTTAAGTATTCTTTCAATCCAGGATCAGAAACATTGATCAAGGCTTGTTCTTCAGCAGAACTTTTTCGTTGTAAACGTCGTTGCTGGCGTTTTAATTTGTATTGGAAACCATCAATGATGCCCTCAGCAAAGTCAACACGACGATGATGACTCAGTTTTTTTTCTTTTTTGTATTGATTCCATTGACTTTCGATAAAATTTCGAACAAAATAGTAAACATATTCCGCAATTTGAATATTTTGAGACGTTCCACTCAATTCAAGCACTCTTCCCATTTTTTCTTTTTCTACGACATAAGCCGGCACCCATATACATTCTACATAATAGAATTTGTTTAACAGAATAGAAAGGTATCGCATATCTCGGGATTGCCTGAGGGCGGGTTTACCGACAAATATACTTTCATAGTTTTGTTTTGTTTTATTTTTCATTAATGAAATATTAAATCGTGTCATCAATTCATTGGCTTTGGTCATGGCTAATTCTGCCTCATGCTGATTGCTGCTTTCTGCCAGTGCCATGAGTTTTTGGATACGAACCAGGAGACGATCTTCATCAGATGAAATATCAGAGTGAATCCGGTCTTCCAGTGTCGGATAATTGCCGCTGGCTTTTGGATTTGCTCGGAGTAATACACATGCATGCTGAAATGCTGGGCCATGGGGTTTTTCGAACTGTCCACCCAATACTTCCTGTGCCAATTGGTGTGCCATCTCATGGTGAAGTATTTCTCGAACAGTGCCCCATGAATAATTTCGAACCAGATCGCGGCTCAGGCAAATTTCTCGTTTTTCAAGTGACCAGTAACCCCATTTGCCTTTCATGTCACTTAATAAAAAAGTGGGTTTTAACAATCTATGGCGAATGTAGGTATTTAGACGATGAGTGGCCAGATCCCATTCAGCCATTAAACCATGAAGTATACGCCTTTCAAAGGCCATCTGTAAGCTGGAATGTGTATTTGGGTTATTTTTTTCAGTCATTGTTACCTTCTGTCTTAATTATTAAGCTCACGCACATTAAACTCTAGTTTCCATTTTTGATCGTTTTCATTGGAGACACACCATAATTCAAGGGTGCCAATTTCTGTTACAGATACCTGAAGACGAATTGGAATCATTGTTCCTGAACTATCATTATCCTTTTCCAATTGGGTTTCCATGGATGAAACCAGGGTGATATCATCTTCTTCAGTTTCGACAAAAAATCCCATTTGATCCTGTTTACGTATGTTTGATGCATAAAGGTCAAACTTAACTGTTTCTCCAAGAATCAATCCAAAATTTTGATCAGTTATTTCTCCGCCCGAACCTTCCTCCATGCCAAATGGTGCTACACATAAGTATTTTACAGGTATTGACATGCCAGGGACAGCAGGAAGAGATGGCTCAATACCAATATAGTAGGTTTTATTTAAGCCGGCGCGAATTCTGATTCCCTTTCCATGTCTTGCCATGCCATAATATGCAGCACCTGTTGCAACAGCCAGGTCAAAATTATGATTGGTCAATTCTCGAATAGACAATCTGGATTCTTGCCAGGCTGAAATAGCCTGTAGAGTTCTTTTGCGCATGGCTGTGGATTTCATCACACCCCCATTGAATAAAACAGCTGTTGGATAATGAGCATCATCTTGTGTGTGATGTTTGAGAAATTTGGCCAGATGATGAGTAATAGCAGGATCTGAAGTATATTCCAGCCCCATTTTTTTCATTCCCACACGTTTGTATTGAACAGGTTCTGTATCTTTATCACATAAAGGAAAGAATCCCTCACTGATATTGTTGTTAAGTTCTTCTTTTGTTAGGCGACTTTCAATTGTTCCACCAATTAAACTACTACCACGCCCCAATATTGTAATGGGGTATGTTCTTTTTTTAGGGTTAGAATAAAGCTCTTCTTTTGCTTTTCTGCAGCTTTGCCACAGACCACGCATTTGCCAGGGGTTTAATTTGTGTCCTTCTTCAGATACTTTCTGAGCCAATACATGTGCTAAAGCAACGTCCATGTTATCCCCCCCCACAAGCAAGTGATCGCCAACAGCAATACGCTCAAGTGTTAATTCACCAGCAATTTCAGAAGATTGAATTAAACTAAAATCTGTCGTTCCACCACCAACATCACAAACGAGTATCCGATCTCCCACAGAAATATTTTTACGCCACTCTTCACCCTGTTGTTCTAACCAGGCATAAAAAGCAGCCTGTGGTTCTTCCAATAAGGTAATACGTTCCAGGCCTGCTAACTCTGATGCTTTAACAGTTAAATCTCGTGCCACAGCATCAAATGAGGCGGGAACAGTTAAGAAAATCTCCTGTTTTTCAAGTGCAGCATCATTTCCCATTTCATGATTCCATGCATTACGTATATGGGTTAGTATATCTGCTGTGGCTTGGACAGGTGACTTTTTTGAGGTCTCATCAGGACTATCCCAGGGCAGTATGGGCCCATTGCGATCAACGCCTGTATGACATAACCAGGATTTTGTTGACGCAATCAGCCGGTTGGGTATTTCAACGCCACGATTCCTGGCAAACTCACCCACCGCATAATTAATGTTATTATCCCAGGGCAATTCTAATGCACCATCCGGAACATCATTTTCTCCTGGATGAAAAATAAATGAAGGCAGCGTGTCGGAACGACCTATACTACCGGCTTCAACAAGTTGAGGAATCTTAAATATCTTAATTTCCGACAGATCAGTTGAATCTTTGGGAATGGGGCAATACGCAATAACACTGTTTGTGGTTCCCAAATCAATGCCTACAATATATTTTGGATCGTCCATAATACCTCCAGATAATATTATTAATAATTGATATTATTGTTTACCCTTGCTTGTGAAAGGGAAATTTTGTAAAAAATACGTGTTAATATATTTAAATTATATCTAATGTCAAGTATGTTTGGGGTCGGACCAAGCTAAGCAATTAATATTAAAACTAAAATATTATATTTTATCCCCTAAATAACCCCTATAATGCTCTTTTGGCGGTCAAAAAGAGCGTTATAATCTTTCAAGTACGAAAACAAAAAAAACTGTTATCAAAAGTATCCTTGTTTTGCGCTCAAGAATCTTACACAGGACGAATTCAGGCGGCAATCATATACACAGAGAAGAAGTTTTGTGATGTCGCAGCACCAATGAAAATTAAAGGTCCTGATGGAAAAACGATCTGTGAATGTTCTTTTAAAGAAATTGTCTTGGGGGATTATACGTTTGAACAACTGTTGTCCATTGATAAGAGGCTGATTATACTGTCACCATTTACAGTGACCAAACGATTGAAAAAGGAAAAAAGGATTTCACTATGTCATGAATGGGCGACAAACTTAAAAAAAATATATCCCAAAGCGTATCATCATAATGCGTTGGATATATTATCACTTTTTATTCTCAATCGATTTAGAAACCTTACCTTAGAGGAGGTACAAACCAAACCATGTTGAATTTTGATATTTCAAACACTGTGGCAGGTAAACAGCTTATTGTAATAGGAACGTAAATAGTTGCGAAACAAGGTGTTAAAAAAGGCCTCATGAATACCGCAAGCAAGATGCTCCAAAAAGGCTATAACATGCTTTGAATATTTTCTTAGCCCTGAAAGGGCGTTAAATAACAGCCCAGGGCAACGCCCTGGGTTAAAAATTGATCAGAATTTTAGCCCTGAAAGGGCGACACATAAAACATAGATTTCCCGCCCTTTCAGGGCTAAAAAATTTATGCACCATTACCCAGGGCGTTGCCCTGGGCTGTTATTTAAGTAAGCGGTTATAAGTTTTCGGGTAGAAAAAAGTCAGTCCAACTGAAAATGTTCGACCGCCTGGGGTTGAAACCCCAGGCTATTATCTGTCATCCCTATCGGGACTTATAGTGTCTTGTTAGATGCACATTTCGTTCGCTTATAACAGATCTTTTGAACATAGTGCCCTTCGGGCAAATTTTAGATTAGCCTAACTTTTGTGCGTTTTCGGAACGTCTGTTTGATATTTGGTTCAAGTACAGTCCTGCTTGCTAACGCGCGCGGCTCAGATTAGAAGCTGCCGAAATTTTCAGAGCCGCGCGCGTTAGCAAGCGGCATTGCACTTGAACCAATATAAAGCAGGATTTTGTTTTTCCGATACATAAATATAACACTTTAAGTCCCTTTAGGGACGACAGATAATAGCCTGGGGTTTCAACCCCAGGCGGTTGTGCTGGAACCGGAATTTTTCAACACCAGGCGGTCAAACATCGTCCAGAAGGTTATACTTTTATCTACCCGAAAACTTATGATCGCTTACTTAACGTCCTTTCAGGGCTAAGAAGCCAAAGCATGTTAAATAATTAACTACGATTTACTCGAAAATTTATGATCGCTTACTTATCTTGTTTTAATTAACATGGTTTCCGGATCTAAAACAAGGTCTGGCGATGATTCAAAAGGAATTTGAGTTGTCAGATCAATATCAATTGTGTCAGATTTTGGAATAACCTGTAATGTGACATCAAAAAGGTCTGTTACTGGAATTAATGAAGGCGGGAAATGACTTATTTGAGATACTTTATGACGATGAGACCTGATCGAAAACCACATAAATACAGACAATTCTTTGGCGAGCTTTTTCAATTCTTCAAAAACAGTTATGTTTTCTTTATCAACCATAAGGCCGTCTACAACAATTAATTGTGGATAAAATATGTCTTGTTCGGTTAAATCAAACAGACGTTCACGAAATGTTGTTGTGTTAAATTGATTTTCACCAAAGGTCATGATCATGCGATGCATTAAAACTGTGTCCCATATATCTGAAGAAACATTCGATTGTTTTAGTGTACGCTCAATTCGGGTGGAAACTTCATCATACCAGAGACAAACCTTGTTAATAGGTTCTTTTAAGCTGACATGAAGGACACTTTTTTTCTCAAATAAACTATACAAGGCAATCTGAACAAGCAAAGACGTTTTTCCAACACCTGCACGTGCGATTACCGCTCCAAAACCACCATCATTTTTTTTATTTTCGACAATTGAGTTCAGAATATGTTGCAATGCATCGTTTTTATTGTCATTCATATATTTACTCCTTGGCCTTCTTTTTAGAAAGTTCCAGTTCTTTCTTTAATTCTTCAGCAATGGAAACAGGAACCGGTCGATAACTATCAAATTCCATTGTGAATTGTGCTTTTCCTTGAGTGGAGGAACGTAGCACAGTTGAATATCCAAACATTTCTGCAAGTGGCACGCGCGATTCAATGGAGCAATAGGTTCCTTGTTCTTGTGATCCAACAATCATGCCACGTCGCTGATTTAAAGAACTCATGACCGCCCCTTGAAATTCAGGTGGTGTTTCCACAACAACCTTCATAACCGGCTCTAAAATAGTGGGTTTCGCACGTTTATAACCCTCAATAAATGCACCGATAGCAGCAGCTCTAAAGGCCATTTCAGATGAATCTACCGAATGGGAGGCACCATCATTGATGACCACATGGACACCTGTAATGGGGAATTCATAAACCGGGCTTTTGTTCATACAATCCTGAAATCCCTTTTCACAGGATGAAATGTATTGTGTAGGGATTGAACCGCCAACAATCTTATTGGTAAACAGGAAATGTTCATCCATAGGCTCCATAAATCCAGCCACGCGACCAAATTGACCCGCACCACCGGTTTGTTTTTTGTGGGTATAATTAAAATCTGAACGTTTGGTAATGGTTTCTCGATACGCAACAAGTGGTTTACCAACAACAACCTCTGCACTATATTCGCGTCGTATTCTTTCAACATAGACTTCAAGATGGAGCTCTCCCATACCAGAAATCAGCGTTTCATTGGTTTCTGAGTTGGTAGTCACTTTAAATGTGGGATCTTCTTTGGTAAAACGTGTCAATGCTTTAGACACTTGCACCTCTGATTTGTTGTCTTTTGCTTTGATTGACAATGAAATAACCGGCTCAGGTACAAACATAGACAGCATTGACAATTGGATTTTTTCTGATGTAAACGTATCACCTGAAGCACAATCTATTCCAAAAAGTGCACCAATAGAACCTGTTGATATTTTTGAAATATCTTCCATTTGATCCGCGTGCATACGAATAACCCGACCCACTTTGATTTTCTTGCCTGTTCTTGAATTGTAGATGACATCACTTTTTTTCAGTTCACCTTGATATACACGAATGTAGGTCAATTGGCCATAAGGGCCATCTTCAAGTTTGAAAGCCAGGGCAACAAGTGGTTTATCTGGGACACTTTCAAGAGGAACTTCCTGGTCATTATTGTCATAATCAATGGCATGATTTTGAATTTCTGATGGGGATGGTAAATATTGTGTGATCGCATCTAATAATGACTGGACACCAATATTTTTATAAGCAGAACCTAGCATGACCGGCGTTAATTTTTTGGCCAGGGTCGCATTGCGAATCCCCTCAATGAGTAATGCTTCAGTCACTTGATCTTCAAGGGCCGCTTCTGTGAGATCATCTGAATACATTGATGCTTCATCAATGAGTGTTTCTCGATATTCCAAAGCTAAAGAAAGCATATCTTCTGGAATCTCAGTTACACGTAAGTTTTCACCATTATCTCCTTCATAATAAATGGCTTTCATGGATACCAGATCAATAACACCTTTAAAATTTCCCTCAAGTCCAATGGGGAGTTGAAGCATAACCGCATTGTGTCCCAATTTATGATTTAATTGATCCTTGACACGTAATGGATTGGCACCATTTCGATCACATTTATTGACAAATGCAATGCAAGGGACCTCGTAACGAGACATTTGTTGATCAACAGTAATGGATTGAGATTGAACGCCGCCTACAGCACATAATACCAGAATGCCGCCATCCAAAACCCGAAGTGCACGCTCCACTTCAATGGTAAAGTCCACATGACCCGGGGTATCAATAATATTAATCTCAAATTGATTCCATTTACAATAAGTTGCCGCTGATGTAATGGTTATTCCACGCTCTTTTTCAAGCTCCATAAAATCCATTGTCGCGCCAACACCATCTTTTCCTTTAACGTCGTGTATGGTGTGAATTCGTTTTGTATAAAACAAGACACGCTCAGTTAACGTCGTTTTTCCGGCATCAATATGAGCACTGATGCCAATATTTCTTTGTTTTTGAGTATTGTGTTTCATTGATTTTTCTTTATAACAGGTTTGTTTGCTGTTTAATATCAGCATTAAGTTGAAAAGGCGCGTTGTAGATAAACTTAACTAAAAAGTCAAGCTCTTTTATTATTCCTTTGGATACATTCTGTTGATGCTCCCTTATGTTGCTTGCCATCTGAAAAACAAAAAATAAACGAGAAAAAACAAAGATTTAAAAAAAATGAAATGAAATCAATATATCGCGCTATGTCTTGAATATTATAGTGGCTGAACACGTCCCTTATTGAACATCTGTAATAATGTTTTGACATCTTCCACGATAAAAAAATCTTCCTTAAGTAATTCCGCAGAAAATGATTTTAGAGACTCTTTTTCAGTATAACGCAGGTATTTAAATCCCTCTGAACTTCCATTGTAGCGGCCTTCAGGCATCAAATCAATCCAGGCATTCTGACCAAAGTAATAACGATACAAGAATGTTTTTCCGATAAATGAATCCCAAAACTGTAATCGTCCGCCAGTACCTGCTGCCACAAGATATTTTCCATTGGTTGAATATTGTATGGAATATACACCGCCAATATGTCCTTTCATGATTTTATAGCATTGTCCTGTTTTAACATTCCATATCCGAACTGTCTGATCATAACTGGCACTGGCAACAAATTTTCCATCAGGAGAAAACATTACAGAAACAACAGAGTGATTATGTCCTTTAAGTACTTGAAGTGATTTGCCTTTTTGAAGATTCCAAATCCGAACTGTTTTATCATAACTGCCACTGGCCAAAAAATGACCATCAGGTGAAAAATCAACAGAGATGACTGCATTTGAATGCCCTTTGAGTTTTCTAATTTTTCTGCCAAATTGAACATTCCATAAACGAATCATTCTGTCATGACTTGCACTGGCCAGAACTGTGCCATTGGGTGAAAACTTGACAGCGTTTACCGCTTTTGAATGACCTTTTAATACCTTGAAACAATTGCCTTTATTTGCATCCCAAATTCGAACTGTTTGATCTTGACTGCCACTTGCAATGAAATTATTATCTGATGAAAAATCAACAGAGGTAACTGTGTCAGAATGTCCATAAAGAATATGTAAGGAGGTACATTCTTGTGTATCCCACACATAAACTGTTTGATCCTGACTACCGCTGACCAATAGCTTACTGTCCGGAGAATAACGAATGGAAGTTACTTGATTTTCATGACCAGTTAGTTCTCGGGGTTCACCATCAAGCAAACTCCACAAGCATATACTATTATTCTTGTTGGTATTGGCAATAGATTCACCATCAGGTGAAAAAGTTGCTGCTTCAATATGATTTCGGTATTTTTCAAAGACATGAATAGGTTCGTTTTGTTCTGTATCCCAAAAACAGACACTTTGATCAACACTGGCACTAATTAAATATCTGGGATTCCCCAAAAATTTAACATCATATACAGAATCGTTGTGGCCTTTAAAAATATTTATTGGATGGCCATTTTGAATATCCCACAGGCGAACTGTATCATCATAACTGCCGCTTGCAATCATTTTTCCATCTGGAGAAAAAACAACCGATGTTACTGTGCTGGAATGACCATGAAATACTTGAATAACATCACGTTTTTGAACGTTCCATAATCTAAGGGTATTGTCATCACTGGCGCTGACAATATTCATTCCATTGGGGTCAAATGCAACTGAACTGACATATCGTTGATGTCCTTCATAGGTTCGAATCAGTTCTCCCGACTTAATCTCCCACAATCGAATCGTTTTATCATAACTACCACTGGCAATAAATTTGCCATCTGGCGAAAAAGCAAGAGATAGGACTGTGCTGGTATGGCCTTTTAAAGCCTGAATCACATGTGCATCAAGAAAATTCCATAGTCGTATAGTTTGGTCTTCACCACAGCTTGCCAGTGTTTTGTTATCTGGAGAAAAAACAACATCACTAACAGCACCCTGATGACCTTCAAGGGTATGAACAGTTTCTCCTGTGTCAAGATTCCAGATACGAATCATCTGGTCATCGCTGCCACTTGCAAGATATTGTCCATCTGTTGAGATATCTATCGCATTCACCGAAAAATTATGACCATCAAGAATAAAAAGAACATGTTTATCTTTGGCAGAATAAATCAGAATATTTCCACCACTGTCACTACTTGCGACAATATGGCGTTTTTGATTATAACAAACTGAACATACAGAATAATTGTGCCCGGATTGCACATATGGTATTACATCGGTTTTATTGGGATGATATTCCAGGGGGGGCTCTTCCTCAGATTCCTGAAATTCTGGTGCAATTTCCTTTTTAGATTCCAATTGATTTTCGTCTTTAGGTTCAGTTTCAGTCGTTTGGGGGTCTTGCATATCAGTTGTTTCATTAGAGAATTCGTCTATTTCATCCATATCATCAATTGATAGTTCGACAGTATCATCATCATCATCGTCGATATCAAGAGATTGTGCAATATCATCCACAGTGTCTTCTTCATCAAAGGTGGGTGTCTCCGGTTTTTGTTCACTTCCTTCTGCATTGAGCATGGTATCTTTCAATATGGCCTGATCCATATTGGCAGCCTGTAAGAGCGTATTAATCAGGTTTGCACGCGTCAAATCAGCCTCTTTCAAATTGGCCTGTTGCATATCAGCAGCTTCCAGGTCAATTTCCTTCAAGTTTGCCTGGGCCAGTTGAGCCTGGTTTGGAATTCGTTTGGCTGTTTCTAATTGCATTTTAATAACATCAGTTATTCTTGACTCCATTTGACATTCATGACGCGCAAACCAATATAAAATCTGTAACGCATTTTCTGAGATATATTTTCTATAATTACCGGATAGTATGGATTGAAGTTCAGGGGTGATGTATTGTGTATCCTTATCAAATAACCAGAGAAAATATATAATTTTGGAATTAAACCGGTTGGTTTTTAAAAGTTTACGAATGGCTTTTTTACTTTTAAATGCAACATAAAGTCGTTTTGCCAATAAGTATTCCATAATTGATGGATACATAAATGAGAAATAACCCTGATCATTTCGTTTAATCAATGAAGCTGCCAGAAGTTCACGCAATATGATGCGTAAATTCTTTTCCGACCAATTTCTGGCTTGTGCGAGAGGAATTAAAAATGATGGAAACTTTTTGTAATGAATTTCTTTGTCTTTGCTGTTCCACATTTCCCATGCCAGCCGAAGCATAATATCTCTCTTATTTGGGGTGTCAAGAAACCATCTTTTGGATTTGAGATGCGCAAGCCACATTTGGGTAATTATTCTATATATATCAAGCGTCTGGTTGGAATGTTGATTTTGAATGGCTTGGATGTTTTTTTGAATGATATCCAATAAAAGGGGGCAGTGAGCTAATTCTGATAAATGGTAAATTTTATTAATTTTACTCAGACAAGCCTTATAATTTTTTGGATCTATTATATTCAAGTATCTGCCAATTTGATCATCATGCAAATCCTGGAGATAAATCAAGCTAATTGGGTTTTGGCTGTCATCATTGTTTGCATTGGATACTCCTGCCAGTGCATCTTCAAAATCCAAAATTGTCTGGCTTGATTCATATAGCATATCCAATTCAGCATGATCTTTAAAAAAATGTGTGCGACAGGTAATAATTATTTTACCGCCAGATTCAGTCACTTTTTGAATCATTTTAAACGTTTGGAAGGGAATTTTCCAGGGCGTCCGATCAGATAACATATCAAAACCATCTAAAAGCAATACAATGCGTCTCATATTAAATAATTGATAAAAATGATCCAGCTTAACATGATGAAAACCTTGATTAGAAAAATGCCTTAAAACAATATCATCAAAGTCGTTGACATGTTCAGCTTCTGATAATGGTATCATCACTGGCAAAGGGCAGATAACTGGATCATTCAGGAAACCACGAACCATCTGGTAGCTAAGATATTCCAGAAACGTCGTTTTACCTGAACCTGCATTACCGAGTATTAAAATGATTGACTGGTTGTTTTGTATCCATCTGGACAAATATTCAACACCTGGATGCACTTTTAATGATTGATCCAGTATATGCGGTGGAATGAAAGCATCATTGCCATTCCATTTTTCAATGATTTTGTTCTCATAAGTTGCATTTTGTTTTTGAAAATAATCTTGTAATGGAAATAATTCATAAAGCAGATCACTAAAGGTCAGGCATGAAATATTATGACCCTCCAAAATTTTCAAGGCTTCAGGATCAAAACCTTTAGAAGCCACAACTATCAATCCCTGGTCTTCATCGATATTTTTGAGTTTAATCAAGTGTCCACAATCATCAAGATTAATTGCGCTATCTCGGCACTCAACAAGATATCTATTAATTATACCACAATATTTATGGTCAATGAATAATGCATTTGAATTGGTTTTGTTCTCAGTAATCTGATAACCAGCAAGATGGTATAATTTTTGCACTTCTAATTTAAAATAATTAATTTGCGGTTCAGCCGGTTTGTTTACTGAATGAAATAGTTTTGGGGAATAGTTATGAGGAAAGATCTGATTATTCAGCCCAGGGCTGCCAAATTCTGTTGCCAAAATATACATGGCCAATTCATTTTGAGTAAGCCCCTGTCTTTCTGCTTCAAATGCTATTTTTTGTTTCAAAGCTCCTGGAATGCGAATATTCAATTCATCGGGTGTTTCCATAAAAACTCCTGACTGGATGGTTGATTGAATGCATTATGATGGGTACATTAACGCCGATAATGTACCCAAAGAATGTAAGTCAAATTCAATTGAAATATATATATGCGATTTATTTATTAAAATCAATGAAAAAAAAACCAAATTTTTTTTTATCTTGATCAAGCTACAAGCACTTTTGCCCCCAAAAAAATGTTCAACTTTTTGGGATGCAACCAATTAAATCGCAAAAAACAATCACCCAGGACATTCATCAAGGAAATTTGGGAGTTCCCATTGACAGAAATCAGGGAGGCTATTGTCAACATGATTATCCATCATGATTACAGACAAGATGGCTATCTGTAAAGGCATGTGTCAGGAAGTACTCATTTCAACTCGCTTATCAAACAGCAATTGACCATTTTTAAAAACACCTGCTATTTCTTGAATATTGCTGATGTCTTCTAATGGATTTTTGTTTAATAAAACCATATCAGCAAGTTTACCGGAATCAAGACTTCCAAGGGCATTCTCCATTCCAATAATTATTGCATTATGATAAGTTGCGGATTTAAGAATATCAGAAGGTTTAAACGCATGCTCTTGAAGCAGTCTCATTTCTAAAGGCAATGCTGCGGGCCACACAAATGGGATGCCGCCATCATTACCACATCCCATTTTGCTGTTCGCCCCATACATTTTTTTTGTATTGTCACTACCGACAGAACCACCCGCATTGAAAAACCTCGCAGAAGGGGTAAGCATTAAATGCTTTTTTTCAAAATACCCTGGTTGTGAATACATATGAAATACATGGGTCGCCTTTTCTGCAATTTGAGGATTTGCAAATTCTTTGATAATTTCAGGCAATCTTTCAATTCTATCTTCATAGATTTTTTTCAAGTTTGGATGATCACAATTGCTGTCATCTTTCAGGGGGTATGCCAGTGCATATGGCACACTGCCTGTGGGGGTAATAAAATGACCATTATCATTAAACCGGCGGATATCGTCATCACTTAACATGCGATCAATGGGCATATGTTCAATTAAAGGTACACCAGCGCTTAGCGCTTTCCGAAATCCATCAACACAGACAATATGAATAGAAGTCTTTTTATTCAAATTCATTGCTTTGTCGACAGCAACTGCAATCATATTTTCAGATATCACAGGATATTTTTTTTCACTCTGAAACAGGCTTTTTGATTGATAAAATAATTTGATACAATCCGCACCCAGATCAACCGCCTTTGATACAGCATCTTCCATTTCATTTGTGTTTTTCGCTGTAAGCATAAAATGTCCCAAATACCCACCTGACAATAACGAATAATAACTGTTAGGAAGCTGAATTGCTATAGCGCGTAGAATTCTTGGCCCTATGAGCTGTCCTTTGTCAATTTGGTTTTGTCTTTTTATGATTGCCGGCTGAAATCCCAACATATCGCGGATTGTTGTCACACCATGGGTGATGCAATCCATACAATTCTTATCAATCTGGTGATCAAATTCTTTCAGCATGGAATAATGAAAAGAAAAAACACCCGGTCCGGTTATATGACAATGCGCATTGATCAAACCTGGTATGATATATTTCTTTTTGGCATCAAATTTCCAATTTGTTTTGATTGATTGAATATGGTCATTGGGCAATCTTTTTATAATCCTTGCACCTTTTATTAGAATGGCGTTTTCAGGATAGAATCCACCATGAATGACATTAATCAGCTTTGCATTATAAATAAGATATGGCTCAGTCTTTGGCACAGGCCATTCGGGCTGATTGAATGATGTTTCATTATGACCAACCCAATTTAATAATTTAGAATAAATGTAATATAATGGATAAATTAGCATAATAATTTGTTGTCTCTCCTTCATGAAAAAAATTCAAATAAAGTATTGATTGACAAATTGTTCACAATTTATTAATAAAAATTGATTGCACAAAATATCAATCAATTGTTTTTATATGATCAAAGAAAGGTAAAAGCAATGAAAATTCAATGCAACCAATGCCAAACTCAATATCGAATTGATGAATCAAAAATTCCAGAACGTGGTGCGCATGTCATCTGTAAAAAGTGTAACGAAAAAATAATAATCCCCTCTCAAATAAAAAATTTAAAAAACAAAACAGATAGCCTATCAAGAATTGAAAATGTTCTTGAAAGGATCGCAGTTTCATTGGAAACCATCGTGAATACAATCAATGATCATCACAATGAAAATGATTCAGAATTAGCTGGTCAAATATCTCAACCTGAACCTGAAAAAGATTCCAAAATCCAGATAAATACTGATCAAAGAAATGAAATGATTATTCATTATCTGGAAAAAAAATCAATCCAGATTCGCAGATTACCAGAAGCTCAGGCCTCTGATGAACTTATTAACAGCTTTGCACTGTATCTTGGCGATAACTATGATGCCATTGAAAAACTGTATAGAACCATCAAGCGAACCATGCAAAAAGGTGAAAGTTTTAAACTTCATATTGCCAATGAACCCCAGAAATCAATCAGTGCGATGTGCCAGTTTGCATACAGGCTGTATCAATCTGCATTTTTGGCAGATTATAAATATCTCAAATCTCCTCAATTTTTGATTACTGCCCGAAGTTCTTCACTTCCTAATGTACAAAATTTTTTTTCAGGGCAATGGCTTGAAAGATATATTCTACAAAAAATGATTGAGGTTGTTGATAATTTTTTTAATAAACACGCCACACATTTGAAATGGAGCTATTTGATCAATCCACAAATCATACTGCCAAATGAAGATGATTTTGAGCTTGATATTCTTTTTGAAGTAGAAAAACATATTTATTGGGTTGAAGCAAAAACCGGGGATTATCAATCCTATATTGATAAATACACCAAAATGTCAAAGATTTTAGGCGTTGATAATCAGCATGCATTTATGGTGTTAACAAGTATTGATGAAAATTTGTGCGATTCTCTATCATCAATGTTTTCTATGAATGTCTGTTCTCTTAATAGTTTTATGGAATCTTTCGATCATGTGCTTTCACAGGATATACAAAACCAACATTAAATAGCACATCAGAATAAGCCTTTCTCCTTTTCTTCTCTTGCATTTTTCAGCTTTGATATTATCTTAAAATCAGGGCCCGATAAAATAAGAATTATCAACACCTAAATTAAGGAGTCTGAAAAATGCGTTTTGATCAATTTACTATAAAGTCCCAAGAAACCATACAAAAAGCGCATTCTATTGCAGGCGGACTGAACCATCAGCAAATTGAGCCTGAACATATTCTGTCTGCTATGGTGAATACTGAAGACAGTATTGCCCAAGCAATATTAAAAAAGATGGGCGTTTCTGTTTCGGGTATATCAAGGGATATACAATCCTGCCTTGATCAAATGCCGAAAGTTACTGGTACAGGCATCAGCGATGTACATATATCTCAACGCGCCCGAAAAATTTTGGATGCTGCATTGCGTCGGGCCGGAAACATGAAAGATGAATATGTCAGCCAGGAGCATTTACTTTTGGCCATTGTTGAGGAAAAAAATTCACCGGTTGCTGATATTCTGAAAAAGCATCGCGTGGAACCAGATCAGGTACTCAATGCCTTAATTGCCATACGTGGAAATCAACGTGTGGACGATCCCAATCCTGAGGATAAATATCAGGCTTTGGAACGATTCAGCAAAGATCTAACCGATCTGGCACGTCGTGGAAAAATTGACCCGGTCATTGGCAGGGATGAAGAAATTCGTCGGATTGTACAGGTTTTGTCTCGTCGCACAAAAAATAATCCTGTACTCATTGGTGAGCCAGGCGTTGGAAAAACAGCCATTGTTGAAGGCCTGGCCCAGCGAATTGTTGAAGGCGATGTTTCCGAGTCTCTAAAAAATAGGCGACTGGTTGCACTGGACATGGGGGCATTAATCGCTGGTGCTAAGTATCGCGGTGAATTTGAAGATCGCCTGAAAGCTGTTCTCAAAGAAGTAGAAAAAGCCGAGGGAGAAATCATTCTCTTTATTGATGAACTTCATACCCTGGTTGGTGCTGGTGCGACTGAGGGAGCCATGGATGCATCCAATATGCTTAAACCTGCACTTGCCAGAGGATCATTGCGATGTGTTGGTGCAACAACAATTAATGAATATCGGAAACATATTGAAAAGGATGCTGCCCTTGAACGAAGATTTCAGCCGGTTCTTGTGCAAGAACCCAATGTGTCAGACACCATTTCCATTTTAAGAGGTCTGAAAGAAAAATATGAGGTTCATCATGGTGTGCGAATCCAGGATGCTGCCATTGTTGCAGCATCAACTTTGTCTGACAGATATATTTCTGACAGATTTTTACCTGATAAAGCGATTGATTTAATTGATGAGTGCGCATCTAAACTAAGAATTGAAATTGATAGCATGCCCACAGAAATTGATGAGATTCAAAGAAAAATGACTCAGCTAGAAATTGAACGACAGGCTCTGAAAAAAGAGAAAGATCAAGCATCCATAGAACGTTTAATTGATTTGGATCATCAAATTAGAGAACTCTCAAATATTCAGGCTGAAATGAAAGCGCACTGGCAAAAAGAAAAATCTGCCATTCAAATGATTCAGCGTATTAAAGAGGAGCTAGAACATATCAGCATTGAAGAACAAAAAGCAGAGCGTGATGGCAATCTTGAACGCGTGGCGGAGCTTCGTTATGGTAAAACCAACGCACTTCAAAAAGATCTTGCTGAAGCGCAAAACCATTTAGCAATGCTTCAAGAAACTAATAAAATGCTGAAAGAAGAGGTTGATGATGAGGATATTGCTCAGGTCATTTCTCAGTGGACAGGTATTCCAGTGCAACGTATGCTGGAAAGTGAGCGTGAAAAACTGGTTCAAATGGAAGATCGACTAAGTGAACGTGTTATAGGTCAGAAGGCTGCTATTTCAGCGGTTTCGAATGCTGTGCGTAGGGCACGATCAGGACTTCAGGACCCGAATCGTCCCATTGGTTCTTTTATTTTTATGGGGCCGACAGGGGTTGGAAAAACTGAACTTGCTAAATCACTGGCTTCATTTATTTTTGATGATGAATCTGCCATGATTCGCCTGGATATGTCTGAATATATGGAAAAACATTCTGTAGCAAGACTCATTGGCGCACCGCCGGGTTATGTGGGCTATGATGAGGGCGGATATTTGACAGAGGCTGTTCGCAGACGTCCATATTCAGTGTTGTTATTTGATGAAATTGAAAAAGCGCATATTGAAGTGTTCAATATTTTACTTCAAATTCTGGATGATGGCCGCATGACTGATGGCCATGGACGTACAGTGGATTTTAAAAATACGATTATCGTGATGACCTCGAATGTGGGCAGTGAATGGCTTTTATCTGATATCAATTCCCAGGAAATGGAAGAAAAAGTCTATAGTGCTTTGCAAGCACAGTTTAAACCCGAATTTCTCAATCGCATTGACGATACGATCATTTTTCATCGCTTATCAAGGGAAGACTTACGTCGTATTGTAGATATTCAAGTTGAATACCTGACTTCACGGCTGCAACAACAAAAAATGGCATTGGAATTAGACGAATCTGTCAGGTTGTTTCTTGCAGAAAAAGGATATGACCCAATTTATGGTGCACGGCCTTTAAAACGTTTGATTCAAAAATATGTTGAAAATCCATTGGCTGTGGAAATATTGCGTGGTCAATTTGTGCCAGGTTGCACGATTGTTGCCAGCATAGATGATGACAAGGTTGTTTTTAAAACATCATCATGCACTGAATAAGGATTGATTCAAAAATGTTAATCTTCCAACAAGTCGGACATGTCAGACCAGTCCAATGTCTCTGACTGGTCTGAATAGTCGGACTGACACGAATCTTCTCATGCAAACCGAAATCAAGACGCTTCACTTTGAAAAACAATAACTCAGCCAACAACAATCTACTTTATTTGAATAATTCCATCAGAAATGTTTGACGAGTATTATCTTTACGCATCATAGCTGTTTGAACCTTTGAAAGAATTTGATTCTTATCATTTTCGGAAATATCAGCAGCAAAGTCTGTATCCATGATTGCAGACCTGGATCGCGTGTGTGCAATGGTTGAATTCTGAAGTTCATTCATGGCATTTTCAAAACGATTCCTGGTTGCGCCAAGATCACTCCGCGAACTGTTAATTGTTTCAAGCGCATTATCAATATTCTGGATTGCGTCACTGGCGCCATTCTCAGTTGTAACATCAATTTCATCAATGGCTTTTCGCAAATCGCCAAATTGAATTTTAATGCCTTCAGCCGAATCATCCCCCACCTGAATATTCCCAGAATATGAACCATCAAATAAATTCTGACCATTAAATTGCGTGGTTTCTGCAATACTATCAAATTCTGATTTCAATTGATCTATTTCTTTTTGAATGTTGGCACGATCACTACTGTTCAAGATGCCATTATTGGCCTGTACAGATAATTCTCGCATACGTTGAAGAATATCACTTCCTGAACTCAGCGCAGCATCGGCAGTTTCTGTCAGAGAGATACCATCACCCAAATTTCTGGCAGCCTGATACAAGCCATTCACTGTGGATGTTTGTCGTTGTCCAATGGCAAAACCCGCCAGATCATCACCTGCTTTATTGATTCGAGAGCCGCTTGATAAGCGGCTGATTATATCTTGTGTCTTTTGAAATGTTGTGTTAACTGCATTTGCCTGTATTGTCATTGATAACCTCCTTTATTTTTTTTGTTATGTTGACATTGATGGTACTTTTAAACATATTTCAATTAATTGTTTAATTTTATTAATATTCATATCAGGTAGTATAGTATTATCTATTGGAAATAGATTTGTTTATAAAGAAGTATCTAACAAAACATCATTTAGTTGCATGTTCGAAAAAATTTGATTAATAAAATCAATTAGATAAATAGTATTTCCTTTATTAGACCAGTGTGTCTTATGTTTTCTTATTCAAACTTTAAAGAAAAATTAAATCTTTTGAAATATCTTGAATTTTAATTTTTGTAGTTGCTTTAATGGTATGATATGAGCATACTCAGAATCAATTACATACTCTTAATATACTTACTCGTACATACCAATGCGGCTTATTTATTATTATTCGGACGATAAAACAAAAACTTGATCTTTTGAAATATCTTGACTTTTGATGATGGAAACTATAAGAAAAACCTCAAGTATAATACGATATCAGGCAAATTTCCTGCCTCATTAACGTTTTTTTCATAAACATCATAAATAATATTAAAGGTTGTTCAATTTTTTTTGCAAACATACGCATAATGTTGTTCCCATGTTAATAATGATAATGGGAATATATATGCCTTGTTATGAGTTTCCTGAGCATGCTCAGATGTCTAACACACAAAAAAGAGCGTACTTTATGCATTTACAAACAGCGCTAGCAAGTAATTTGCTAAAATAAAATTGCAAATAATTTGAACATCAAGTGAAGGAGAGGAGAAAAATGATTACTTTAAATATGGGTTATAAGAGATTGGATCCTGCGTATCTTTTTTCAAATATTGCTGAACGAGTTAATCAATATGAACATAGTCATCCGAAAGCTAAAATAATTAAATTGGGCATAGGTGATGTAACAGAACCTTTACCTGATGCCTGTATTAAGGCACTACATAAGTCAGTTGATGAAATGGCATCAAAAAAAACTTTTAAAGGGTATGGTCCGGAACAAGGCTATCCTTTTTTACGAGATGTCATTGCAGAAAAGGATTATCAACAACGCGGTGCAAATATTTCTTCTGATGAAATATTTGTCAGTGATGGGACAAAATGTGATATTGCAAATTTTCAGGAATTGTTTAGCAATGATATCAAAATTGCTGTAATGGATCCTGTTTATCCTGTCTATATTGATACAAATGTTATGGCTGGTCGAACCGGAGTTTCATATCTTGGAAGATTTTCAAGTATCACCTACCTTGAATGCACGCCTGAAAATAATTATATGCCTGATCTGCCGACTTCTCCGGTAGATTTAATATATCTTTGCTATCCAAACAATCCAACCGGACAAATTATTACCAAAAAAGAGCTTGAAAAGTGGGTCCAATATGCACATGAAAATCAAGCTCTTATCCTATATGATGCGGCATATGAATCCTTTATTCAAGATCCTGAACTGCCACACAGTATTTATGAAATTCCTGATGCCAGAAGAGTTGCGGTTGAATTTCGAAGTTTTTCCAAAAGTGCTGGTTTTACTGGTCTTCGCTGCGCTTATACTGTTGTTCCAGACAATTGCCGTGCTTATGGTGTTAATGAATCTTCATATACACTCAGGTCATTCTGGAATCGTCGTCAAACAACAAAATTTAATGGTGTATCTTACCCTGTTCAATGTGCGGCGCATGCTGTTTATTCTGATGAAGGTCAATCTCAGGTAAAATCGTTGATTGATTATTATTTAAAAAATGCGGCTGTTATTCGAGAAGCGTTTCTATCTATGGGATATCAATGTACTGGCGGAGATAATTCGCCATACATTTGGATCAATGTAAAAACAGATTCATGGACATTCTTTGATTCGCTTCTAAATAAAACCGGCGTTGTTTGCACCCCGGGTATTGGCTTTGGTAATTGTGGGAAAACTTTTATTCGAATCAGTGCGTTTAATGATTATCATGCTGTTCTTGAAGCGGTTGAACGTATTAAACAATCTCATGATATCATTCTTGAAGATATTGAATATCAATCTAAGAATAAAACCTACTAAAATTGCATAATAAACAAAATTGCTCATTTTTGGCATATGTTTTGCGTTTTTTTGCACACTGCCTGTATATGAAACGTTGGGCAAATTTAATCGATTATATGTGTGAACTTGCATAAGACCTGTGGCCATTTATTTTTGAACGACTATTCACACTGTTTTCATTGCCCTGGATAATCAAACAATTATGTACTGAAATCAAATGGAGATACAATTATGTGTCGATTATTTGCATTGACAAGTGAAACCCCGCAATCGCCAATCGTTGCATTAGAAGCCCTTGATATTATGAAGGAAGGCCATGATGGTTCTGGTGTTGGTTTATTCCTGACCGGGCTTGGGGGGCCATTTGAAAAGATGAAAGATTGCCCAATTTTATCGGGCATTTTTACAGAAAATGGGTTAAGACGCCTTGATACATTTATGCTGGGCACAGGATTTATGACCAAGCATAAGATTTCAATACGTGTGGCCAAACAGCAACCGCCTTCAGGAGTTCCCAGACGCGATATTTACTTAGTTCGCGCCTATGAATATCCGGAAGACTGGGATGATTATTCTGAAAACGAAAAGCATGACCAGTTGTTGTCCATTCAATTAAAATTACGCGAAATGGGTCAAGAAAATAACGACATGATTATTTTCAGCTTTTGGCCGGATGTTGTGATGATTAAAGAAATTGGCGATCCCATGACAGTTGCCCATTATCTCAAACTTGATCGTGAGGAGCTAAAAGCCAAAGTAATTATGGCGCAGGGAAGACAAAATACCAACTATGCCATTAACTTATATGCCTGCCATCCATTTTTTATTCAAGGAATATCCACAATGACCAATGGGGAGAATACAGCTTTTATCCCCATTCGTGAATACTTGCAATCGCGTGGTTTTTTAGGATATTTGGGATATCAGTCAGATTCAGAGGTTTATGCCCATATTTTGCATTATACAATCAAAAAACTGGGACTTCCCCTGGAAGCATACAAGCATGTCATTACACCATTACAGGATGATGGTATTTCGAATCATCCGGATGGTGCATTTTTGTTGCATCTAAAAAATACATGCCGATCCCTAATCATTGATGGTCCAAATTGCGTGATTGGTTGCTTGCCAGACTATTCCCTGTTCATGGTTCAGGATCGAAAAAAATTGCGTCCCGGTGTTGTTGGTGGTCAGCCAGGATATTATTGTTTTTCATCGGAAATTTGTGGCCTGGATGCTGCAGTTCCCAATCGTGATAAATCATTGGATTTTCAACCGATGCATCTGGACACGGCAGTTGTCTATGCAGATCGTAAGGAGGTGACATTATGCCGTCAAACCGACCCATTACCCCAAGTACGTTAAGTCTTAAAGACCTTTACTGGCAGATTCACTGGGATAAAGATCGATGCACCATGTGTGGTTCTTGTACTGCAATATGTCCGGTGCAAGCAATTGAGCTGGGGGTATTTCGTCAAAGAAATGTTCAGGCGTCAACAGTTATTAAAGATGGTGCCAAATCAGAATTATCCATATTTTATGGTATCCGCCAGAAAACAGATCTGGCTTATTCGTGTGTTGGCTGTGGTATGTGCAGTATGGTTTGTCCCAATGATGCGATTATGCCAACTCGTTCAGATGAATCTGATAAAGCCTGTTTTCACATTAATCAAGCCGGTCAACCCCGACGTCGGGGAGGTAGACGCAATGCACCCCAAACATTTCTTGATCGAATAAAATTCATGCGAATATCCATGCTCACTGACCCTGCCTTGGATGCTGGCAGGCATGAATTTGAACTTCGGACACTCCTTGGACGGGTGCTTCAGCCAGAAGAAAACATGAATCGTTTTTTCAATCAAGAATGGATTCCACCTGTTCGTGAAATATATCCATTAATGATTGGCGCCATGTCTTTTGGCGCGCTGTCCCCAACCATGTGGGAAGGGCTTCAGATGGGCGTTGCCTATTTGAATGAAGAATTGGGCATGCCAGTTAGAATCTGCACGGGCGAAGGGGGATGTCCACCACGACTATTGCGATCACGCTTTCTTAAATATGTGATTCTTCAGGTTGCCAGTGGATATTTTGGATGGGATGAAATCATTCATGCACTTCCACATATGAAAGAAGACCCTTGCGCCATTGAAATTAAGTATGGTCAAGGAGCTAAGCCCGGTGATGGCGGCTTACTCATGTGGTACAAGGTCAACAAACTGATTGCCGCAATCCGAGGTGTTCCAGAACGTGTTAGTTTGCCAAGTCCCCCCACGCATCAAACCATGTATTCCATTGAAGAATCAGTTGCAAAGATGATTCAATCCATGTCAATGGCCTGGGGTTTTCGTGTGCCAGTGTATCCCAAAATCTCTGCCAGCTCTACAGCGCTTGCTGTACTCAACAATTTGACACGCAATCCATATGCTGCAGGGCTTTCCATAGATGGTGAAGATGGTGGTACTGGTGCGGCATACCATGTTTCCATGAATCACATGGGACATCCCATTGCAAGTAATATTCGTGAATGTTATTTAAATCTGGTCAAAGTCGGACAACAAAATGAAATTCCATTAATTGCTGCTGGCGGTGTGGGAAAAACTGGAAACCTTGCAGCCAATGCTGCAGCACTCATTATGCTGGGAGCAAGTGTTGTCAGTATTGGGAAATATATCATGCAAGCCGCTGCCGGATGCCTGGGCTCTGAATCAGATCGTTGCAATATTTGTAATATCGGTCAATGTCCTAAAGGCATTACCAGCCAGGACCCGCGTCTGTATCGTCGATTGGATGCTGAAAAAGTAGCAGAACGTGTTGTGGATGTTTATTTGAGCTTTGATACAGAACTGAAAAAAATCGTAGCACCTTTGGGACGATCAACATCATTACCCATTGGTATGTCTGATGCCCTGGGTATCGATGATTATCAAGCTGCACAGGCATTACAGATCAAATATGTTACATAACTCAAAAATGGTGGTAAAATGAAAAACGAGCATAAGTTCAATTTATTTGGTTTTTTAATCTGGGGCAAACAAAAAAATAAGCGAATAGAATCCCGGGTTTTAGAAGAGCGTATACAGAGGAATGTTAAGGAAGGCCATCGCCGAATTGAGATACGTGCTTTTGGTCAACATGGTATTGGTGGACGATTGTGGGTCGCTGGTGATGAACCTTTACAGTTGCGAATTACTGGATCACCTGGTCAACGCGTTGGCGCAATGGGTTTTCCTTGCACAACGATTGAAGTTATGGGGCCAGTTTCAGATGATGTTGCCTGGTTAAATGCCGGTGCTACTGTGATTGTTCATGGCCATGCCGGGAATGGTGCATGTAATGCAATGGCTCAGGGTAAGGTCTATATTGCGGGCAATATTGGTTCACGCGGCATGACCATGACTAAATTTAACCCTCGCTTTGACCAACCTGAAATGTGGGTGTTGGGATCATGCGGTGATTATTTCGCAGAATTCATGGCAGGTGGTACGGCTGTTGTTTGTGGAATTTCCCCGCAAAATCCGGACAATATTTTGGGATATCGTCCCTGTGTCGGAATGGTGAGTGGAAAAATATTTTTTAGAGGTCCACATCAAGGATACAGTCAAGTTGATGCCCAAATTACAGCCATCTCTGATGATGATTGGAACTGGCTCGTTGAGGGCCTGAAAAACTATCTGACAAAAATTAAACGTGAAGAACTATTATCTCAACTGACCATTCGTGAAGAATGGCAACTCATACAGGCGCGATCCCCTTTTGAGCGAAATAACAGAGCGCCTCGATCCATGAAGGATTTTCATACAAAGGTATGGGATCAGGAACTGGGCAAAGGCGGAATTGTTGGAGATTTAATGGATCTTGACACAACACCCATACCACTGATTCCAACAGGTGAACTTAGGCGATGGTTTCCTGTGTGGGAAAATCATAAATATGCACCCCCCTGTCAAGTTTCGTGTCCAACAGGTATTCCAGTTCATGACCGATGGCGATTGATTCGTAATGGTCAAATTGATGAAGCCATTGATATGGCTCTTGCTTACACACCTTTTCCATCAACTGTTTGCGGCTATTTATGTCCGAATTTATGCATGCAAGGATGCACACGAAATGATCATGGCATGCAGCCAGTTAATATTAAAACAATTGGCCAAAAAAGCATTCATGCAAATATTCCAGATTTACCTGAATTATCAGGCAAGCGGGTTGCTGTAATCGGTGGCGGTGTTGCGGGTATTTCAATCGCCTGGCAATTACGTCAAAATGCTCATGATGCTGTCATATTTGATCGGAACAGTCAATTGGGTGGAAAGCTGCTATCTGTCATTCCCAATACGCGGATTCCTTCGGATATCCTAGAAACAGAACTGGAACGTATTCGCAAGGTTTTGCCCCATATTCATCTTCAACAGGATTTATCCAAAGAAGAAATAGAAAAATTGACGCAAGACTATGATATGATTGTAGTAGCTTCAGGCGCACAAACACCAAAAATTCCACCTGTTTCAGGCAAAGAACATCTTATTCCTGCTTTGGATTTTTTACGTCAGGCCAAACTTGATGCCATCAATGTCGGTCAGGAAGTCGTCATCATTGGTGCAGGTAATGTGGGTTGCGATGTTGCAACCGAGGCCTTTCGTCTGGGTGCAAAAAACGTTTTATTAATTGATATTCAGGAACCGGCCTCATTTGGTGAAGAACGTAAAGCTGCTGAGGAAGCAGGCGCAAAATTTAAATGGCCTTGTTTTACTGAAAAGGTGACATCAGAAGGAGTCTACCTGACAACCGGTGAATTTTTAAAAGCAGATCGCGTTGTAATCAGTATTGGCGATGTACCTGATCTTGATTTCTTGCCAGAATCCATACAAACAGAAAAAGGCTTTGTTGTTGTTGATGAAAACTACCAGACAACAGATCCCAATGTGTTTGCCATTGGTGATGTCGTTCGTCCAGGTTTGCTAACTGATGCCATTGGTGCAGGACGTGTTGCTGCCAGGGCTATTATGGGTATTTTTTCTGGCAAGCGACCCAAATCTAAACGACTTGAATCTGTTGATCGCTCACGAATAAAAATGGCTTACTATGACCCCAGGCGAATAGATTTCAACAATCCCAATGAATGTGCAGATGCCTGTGCATCATGTGGCACATGTAAGGACTGTCAAATTTGTGTCGAACTCTGTCCACAACATGCTATTTCAAGACAGAGTTCCCAAAATACAGATGGCTTTGAAATGGTGGTTGACCCTGATAGATGTATTGGCTGCGGTTTTTGTGTGAATGGGTGTCCTTGTGGAATTTGGACATTAGTTGAAGCGGAAATGAAGGATTAGTCTATTTGTAATATACTGAAGGAAAGTACAAAAAAAATGACCAATTCAATCAAACGAAAACAAACAAAAACAATTCAGGTAGGAAATGTTAAAGTAGGAGGCAATAATCCCATTACTGTTCAATCCATGACCAACACACAGACACAGGATATTGATACAACTGTTTTGCAAATTAAAGGTCTGGAATCTGCGGGATGTGAAATAATTCGTGTTGCTGTCCCTGACATGGCAGCTGCTCAGGCAATATCAAAAATTAAGGAACAAATTCAGATACCACTTATTGCAGATATCCATTTTGATTACAAACTGGCCATTGCGGCTGCTGAACATGGGGCTGATGCACTTAGAATAAACCCTGGAAATATTGGGGAAATGGCATTTGTACAAAAAATAGTTCATGCTGCCCAAAAAAAACAATTGGCCATTCGAATTGGTGTAAATAGTGGATCGGTCGAATCGGATTTGATCAAAAAACATAGTGGACCTACTGCGCAAGCAATGGTTGAAAGTGCATTAAGACATATTCAACTGATGCATTCCCTGGATTTTGATAATTTCAAACTATCAATCAAGGCATCAGATGTACAACGTACACTTGATGCCTACCATCTTTTATCTGAGCAAACAGATGCCCCCTTGCATTTGGGCGTAACTGAAGCAGGTACTTTGATATCGGGTACTGTCAAATCTGCTCTTGGCATTGGTATGTTGCTTGCCAATGGCATTGGTGATACCATTCGTGTTTCACTGACACGTGATCCAAAAGAAGAAGTGCAAGTGGCCTATGAAATCCTTCGTGCTTTAAATATTAGAAGGCGAGGACCTGAAATTATTTCCTGTCCAACCTGTGGTCGAACCGCAATTCCTTTATTTGAAATTGTTGAATCTGTTGAGAAACGCTTACAACATGTAACTAAAGATATCACTGTGGCCATTATGGGGTGTGTTGTTAATGGGCCTGGTGAAGCGAAAGAAGCTGATATTGGCATTGCTGGTGGTGATGGTACAGGCATTTTGTTCAAAAAAGGCAAAGTCATTAAAAAATATCCCCAAGAACAACTGGTTGATGCATTGATTGATGCCATTGATTGACTGATAAATGAGATATATGTAGTCACATCAACTTTTATAGGCGCACTCACAAAACGCTGGACATTAAATAGGATGTATTTTTTTTACAATAACCGATATCAAACCGATGTACAAGAACGAATGTAGGGGCGAACCTCATGTTCGCCCCCTACATTCGTTCTCGTACATCGGTTTGATATCGGTTATTGAATACAAAAAAAAGTAATGTCCGATTTTTTGGGAATGCGCCCTCTCTTATCCAGGTATAAACTGCCTAATGATATTGGAGATAATTATGATAAACTATCGATGTATCCTTTTTATCCTGATATTTCTTTTACATACCGGTAATGCAATCAGTGATTCCAATAACAACATTCTTTCACCAAATCTTCAAACATGGCTTTCAAATCATAAACATTCAATCAGATTTGCCCCCAGCCCCAATTATCCCCCTGTGGGATTTGTTAATCCTGACAATATATTTGAAGGAATAACAGCAGATTATCTTCGATTATTAGAAAAAGTTCTTCATTTTAAGTTTCAAATAGTATACTGCAAAACATGGAATGAAATCATTCAAAGGGCAAGAAATAAAGAAATTGATGTTATTGGAAATATTCAAGCCACTCCTGAAAGAGAAAAATTTCTCAGCTTTACTCAGCCCTATGTTACAATTCCTAATGCCATTATTGTCCGAAAAGATACCAAAGAAAAGTTAAAACTTGAAATGATGAAAGGTATGAAAGTTGTCTTGGTCAAAGGATATGCCACATTGGATTATGTGTCCCAAAAAAACAAAGAGATCTTGATCAAGACAGTTTCTGATAATCATCAGGGACTTGTGTTGGTCTCATTTGGTCGTGCCGATGCCATGATAACTGATTTGGGCGTTGCTTCATATTTTATCAAGCAATATGGAATTACTAATCTAAGAATTGCTGGCAAGATAGATTTTAATTGGAATCTCGCCTTTGCTTCACGAAAAGACTGGCCAGAGCTGCACCAGATTCTTGAAAGTGGATTAGAGTCAATTAATTCAAGCACACGTCAAGATATTTTTAATAAATGGATCCAATTATCGTCTGAACCCATTCCCTGGCAATGGTTCCTCGCCGGAATTGTTTTTATTACCTTTGTGGTTAGCATGATTTTGTTATGGATTTTTTCTTTGAAGCGCCTGGTCAAACTTCAAATAGCACAACTGGCATCAGATCTTAAAGAAAGAAAAAAAATTGAATCGAAACTTCGAGAAAGGGAATCATTTTTAAGAATCTTGCTGGATGCCATTCCTTTTCCTGTCTTTTATAAAGACATCAGTGGAAAATTCCTGGGATGTAATCCAGCTTTTGAACTTTTTTGGGGTTTATCGAAAGAACATATTATTGGAAAAACAGTTTTTGATATCGTAAAACCTGAAGATGCCAAGAAATTTTCTCAAATGGATTCAGAAGCTATTCGAAATGGAAAAATGCAACAGTTTCAAGGAGAAGTTAAAAATGTAAATGGTGAAGCGCGAAGCATTATTTTTGATAAAGCTGTTTTCAAGAATGAACAGGGTAATATAAATGGTTTGATCGGTATTATTCTGGACATTACTGAACTTAAAAAAGCTGAAAGGGAAAAGAAAAAAATTGAAGTTCAGTTTTATCAGGCCCAAAAAATGCAATCCATTGGTCGCCTGGCAAGTGGCGTGGCACATGATATGAACAATTTACTTGCCCCAATTCTGGGAAATTGTGAAATACTGTTGGAAGATTCTGAACTAAGTAATCGAAACAAGGAACTAATTGAAATTATAATGAAAGCAGGTTTAAGAGCAAGGAATCTTGTACGACAATTACTGGCTTTTAGCAACAAACAAACCCTTGAATTCAAAGTCATTGATATTAATGATTTAATATTAAATTTCGAAAAACTACTTCGGCGCACAATTCGAGAGGATATTGCAATCCATGTCAATCTTTCTAAAAAGTCTTTATTCACAAAAGGTGATACAGGGCAAATAGAACAGATTATCATGAATCTTGCTGTCAATGCACAAGATGCAATGCCAGATGGCGGTAAAATCACCATTGAAACAAGCCAATCCATGTTGGGTGACGAAAACTTATTAAAAAAACAGCACATGCCATCAGGAAGCTATGTCGCAATATGTGTGAGTGATACAGGTATGGGGATTGATAAAACAGATCTAGAATTCATATTTGAGCCTTTTTTTACAACCAAAGATTATGGAAAAGGAACAGGTTTAGGATTATCAACTGTTTATGGCATTGCCCGACAACATGGCGGTGGCGTTTGGGTGTATAGTGAAGTGAATATTGGAACAACGATAAAAGTCCTTCTACCTTCAACCAACGAGAAACAGACGATTGAACAACACACTGTTAAGAATATTACAAATGACACTGGTACAGAAACTATACTGGTTACTGAAGACGATAATTTGGTAAGAGAACTCGCATGCAAAATTTTAAAAGGTAAAGGATATAATGTTTTAGTTGCCAGTGGTGGGGATGAAGCGCTTTCGTTATTGGCATCATATGATGATAGCGTCGATTTATTGTTGACTGATGTCATTATGCCCAAAATGAATGGTAAGGAATTATATGAAAAAATTCGCAAAAAATATAAACATATTAAAGTAATGTATATGTCTGGTTATACTGATAATATAATTGCAGAACAAGGCGTTTTGGATGATAATGTTCAGTTGATTCAAAAGCCATTTCACATTCAGAATTTTACTGCCAGAATTAGAAAATTACTTGACCATTCTTGATGCAATCATTGGGCTGCAAAACCAGCTTTTTGTTGTCCATCATCAATAATTTTTCCAAGTTCTTTTTTTTGGGTTTTAGTTAACCTACCTGGGCTTTCGACCTGTACTTTTTTTGGCTCGAAGTCCCTCAACACTTTCGGTTAAATTTTTTTTATGCATATTCTGATTTACTCAGTGGATACATCTAATATTTCAGCGATATTTTTTTGAAGGTATTCTTCAGCAACTTATAATATCGCTTTAATGCGTTTAACAGTTCTTTCTAAGGTCGCCAGTTTTTGCAATCACAGTCTATTTGAGGGATTAAAATCGGATTTTCATTTATTTCAAAATGTTGAACAATAAACGCGTCCATTTTTGCAATCATCGGGGCATTATCAGATACGGAAATAAGTTTATATTTACCTGAATTAATAGCATTTATTGTTTCGAACGCGTCCTTTTTTGCAACCGGGAAGGTATCCGCTGGTTTACATGACTTGATTGGTTTTGATGGAAAGAAAAGTTGATTGATAGAAAAAATGAAAAAAATTGGAGGGTCAAATATTTTTAGCAAAAGTGGGTCATTTTAATTTTGCGTTAAGGCATACACTTGTAGACCCTTTGTGGAACATAATGGGTTGGTTTTTTTTTATTGAATAAGGGCGGGATAAAAGGTTGTAAATGGATCAATAATTGAATATAATATTGTAATATTGGAAAACATAATTTTTTGGCAACATAAGGGCTAAGAAATGCCCCCTTTTTTAGAATGCGCCCACTTCAAACATCCAGTCAAAAAAAATAAAGCATCACTGTCAACATTGACATATCGGTATGACTTGGTGTAATATAGTAAATTAGGTTTTAAAAAATTAGATAAGACATTGAATCTTGATTTCAATGTCCCAAATGAGAAATTGAGATATGAAAACTCGGAAAATCATATGTTTGTTAATTTTGGGGGGGTTCGTACTTTTGCCTGAATTAAAAGCAGACATATATTATTATAAAGATGAAAATGGGACCCTTCATTTTACAAACGCTCCTGAATCACGTAACAATTATAATGTATTCAAGAGGGATGCATTTAAGAATTGGCATTCAACACATTATGAACAAACAAGATATGAATCTGTAATATTAGAAGCCGCTCGTACATACAATATAGACCACACGTTAATCAAAGCAGTAATTAAGGCAGAATCGAATTTTAACCCCCGGGCAATATCTCCAAAAGGTGCCAGGGGTTTGATGCAAATTATGCCTCATAATTTCAAGGAATTAGGGATATACAATCCTTTTGATCCCCGACAGAATATTATGGCAGGCACTTTGTATTTGAAGCGGCTAGTCAACAAATTTGACAATCTATCACTGGCGTTGGCTGCTTACAATGCTGGGCCAACAGTGGTCTCCACATATAACAATATCCCGCCTTATAAAGAAACGCAAGAATATGTGCGACGTGTTTTGCGATACTATAAGTATTATAATGGTTTTCAATAATTAACATTGTATAGATATTTTTTTAGAAGTGTCTGTACTATAACGCATAAGAGGCAATACTGTGAAATTTCCGATTCGCTTTTTTCGAATGATCGTCAATCGTGATTTTAATCCTATACAAGGACAAAAGAATTCATCCTTACATTTTTTTCAATGCAGACTGCCCATATGGGGGAGTTGGATTATTTTGTTTATTTTATGCCTGACAGGTATCATTTGTCTGGGCGTTCATGGCGGAATAAAAATGCATTTGACCGCTCTTGAAAGTAACCCTTTTGCATCAGCCATTCGTATTGAAGGTGCATTCAGTCGGGCTAAATTGATGCGACTCAAATCTTTGTTGTATTTTAATACACAAAAAGAAATTTTTGAAACTACCAAAAAACCATCCTCCTATCATAAAAAAGTAATCGAAGCAGTTTATCCATTCAATCAGATTGCCTTACGATTTCTTGATCGTTCAGGAATTCAAATTTTACCTGAATCTTACGATGTTTTGAGTGTCAAAGTTCAAAGCTCCTCCAGAAGACAAAAAAACAACACAGACGATGACATAAAGCTATGGATGATTAATCATCTCAATCAAGAGACTTTTTTTGCGCCTCATGCAGGTGCGAGAGTTAACTATGGTTTGATTGTGTCAAAAGCACTTTATGAACAGATGGGTTTTACAAAGCCATTTGATCAGGAAGATGATTTTATTGATGCATCAATTTTATCTGTTGATGGTAAATACAATCTTTTGGAAGATAGAGCACGCAATGATCAGGAATTATGGGCCCCCCTGACACAATCTGAAAAAATGCAATATGTCGTAAAAATACCCATTGTCAATGTTGCCGAGCATTTGCCGGGAGGAGACGCGCTTATCTCTGAAGGATGCTATGATGTTTTAACCAAAGGAAAGTATTTTTCGCCATGTAAACATATTGAGCATTTTTATATTTACTTTCAAAAGCCTTATGAACCATTGGATCAACAAAAAACAGTTCAATGGGCAAATGCAGCTTTTGGCAAGCATATATTTCAGAGTCCTTATTTTTCTCCAGATCGAAAAACAATCAAATTTCAATTTCAGGATTTATCCTTCAATCCGAAATACCGAGAAATTACCACAAAATGTCATGTACAATCACAATTTCAGCATTTGAGTGCCATGATTGATATTCCACTATCAATTGATTTTAAAGATGACCCTCCTTCTTATTTAGAAAAAACCACAACCTATTATTATGCTTATTTATATATTAATAAAGATCAGGATCTATTAGATCATATTCAATTACTCACGCGATATATCAAAAATAAGTTTGAAAGTTACATTGAAGATCACCAGGTTATGACATTGAAAAAATATCGAAGTGATATGAGCCGAATAAATTGGATTGTTTTCTGGGTTTTTTTTAGTATCGCTCTATTAATGCTTGTTTATATCAGTGTTACATTCGGTTTATTTCTTCAAACGAAAATGCATAATATTGGCATGATGATGTCATTTGGTGCACCTGCAAAACTGATCAAGCAAATATATATGTTTGAATCATTAAAGCTGGCATCACTACCATTGTTAATATCCATTATACTGGCATTATTAATTTGGGGAATAATATCGTTTATGACCAATGTGATGTTTGCTTTGAGCTTTGTGGGTATTATGATTTATATAATGATTGTATTGACAGTTGCGCTATCCGGGGCCTGGTTTGCTGTTCGCCATATTATAGCGCAATCACCTTATCAATTAATTTCTTATAAAACATGATGAATATCCTTAACCATAAAATGGAGGTCAATAATGTCATCAAACAAAAATATGATTCAACAAGATAGCGGGCATCCAATGCTCGGTACTTTACCACCATCGCGCATGAAAAGGGGAAAAATTGTTACTTGCGAGGAAGCGATTCAGGTCATCCATGATGGCGATACTATTGCAACAGGTGGTTTTGTCGGCATTGGATTTTCTGAAGAAATCGCAATCAAACTTGAAGAATATTTCCTTAAAACAGGTCATCCAAAAGATTTGACCCTGGTATATGCAGCGGGTCAGGGTGATGGCAAACAGAAGGGGCTGAATCATTTTGGTCATAAAGGTCTTGTCAAAAAAGTAATAGGCGGACATTGGGGCCTGGCTCCAAAATTACAGGAATTAGCAATAAACAATGAAGTGATTGCATATAATTTGCCCCAGGGCGTAATCAGCCATATGTTTAGAGATATCGCTGCCAAAAAACCTCGAACCATTACAACAGTTGGATTAGGTACATTTGTTGACCCCAAAAATGGCGGTGGAAAATTAAATGCCAGTACTACAGAAGAAATTGTTGAGCGTATTGTGTTTGATGATCAGGAATTTCTGGCATATAAAACATTCCCAATCAATGTGGCCATTTTACGTGGAACGACAGCAGATACTGATGGCAACATTACTATGGAACGTGAGGCCTTGACACTTGAATCACTTTCCATTGCTATGGCTGCTAAAAACTCCAATGGTTTTGTCATTGTTCAGGTAGAACGAATTGCAGAGCGGGGATCTTTGAATGCACGAAATGTTAAAATTCCAGGCGTTTTAGTGGATTGTGTGGTTGTTTCCAGACCTGAAAATCATTGGCAAACCTTTTCAGAAAAATACAACCCTTCATTTAGCTGCGAAATCAGAATGCCCATGCAGTCTATTCCAAGCATGTCAATGAATGCTCGAAAAATTATCGCCAGACGTGCTGCGATGGAGTTAAAACCCAATAGTGTTGTTAATCTAGGTATTGGAATGCCAGAAGGAATATCATCTGTTGCAAATGAGGAAGGCATTATTGACAATATTACACTGACCGCTGAACCTGGCGTGATTGGTGGAATTCCAGCCGGTGGGTTAAGTTTTGGTGCAGCCAGCAATACTGAAGCCTTAATTGATCAACCTTATCAATTTGACTTTTATGATGGCGGCGGTCTGGATGTTGCTTTTTTGGGGCTGGCACAGGCAGATCGACATGGCAACTTAAACGTGAGTAAATTTGGTCCTAAATTGGCTGGTGCAGGCGGCTTTATCAATATCAGCCAAAATGCGAGAAAAGTAATCTTTGTTGGAACGTTCACTGCTATTGGCCTCAAAATATCTGTTGACAATGGAAAATGCCAGATTATACAGGAAGGTAAAAGCATCAAATTTGTGGAAGACGTTGAACATATTACTTTCAGTGGGGCATATGCTATTCAAAAAGGTCAGCCTGTTATATATATCACTGAACGTTGTGTTTTTGAACTGACCCCTCATGGCATGAAACTCACTGAAATCGCTCCTGGCATTGATTTGGAAAAGGATATCCTTCAGCAAATGTCATTCAAACCTCTATATTACGCATCTATTCCGCTGATGGATAATCGAATATTTAAAGATGAAGTGATGGGCATAAAAAATGATCTTTTCACTGTATCTCTCTCAGATCGCTTGATATACAATGCTAAGGATAATCTATTCTTTGTTAATTTTGAAAGTTTTTCAGTCAATACGCAGCAGGATGTTAAAGATATTAAGGAAGCTGTTGAGACAATATTAACTCCACTCAATAAAAGAGTATATACCATTGTCAACTACGACAATTTTTCAATCGCGCCAAATCTCATTGATAACTACACACAAATGGTTCAAGAATTGGTTTCTAAATACTATTCACATGTCACGCGTTACACGACAAGCACTTTCCTGAGAATGAAACTTAAGGATGCCCTTGCACAACGTAATGTACCACCCCATATTTATGAAAGTCAGGAAGAAGCGAAAAATGCATTGAAACAGTCAGGTTAATAATAAATAATAATTTTATGGGGCGATTATTATCCAGGTTTGAATCTGTTATCGGATAAATAAACAATTAAATTCGTCGCTGCTCTGCCTTTCTAATATAGGTTTCAAAAATTTTGTTTGGAAAAGTTTCTGCTCTTTCACATGCTACACGCTTAGGTTTTCAAAGACTCAGTAATCCAAGTTGACTGAATTTGCAGTCCCCTAATAACTTGGTTCAGTTTTACAATAAATTGATCATCGAAATTGTACTCCTGATCGTTAATTCCCTGATTTTATTTTTAAATTTCTTCACCGACTTAGTTACCACCAAGTCTTTAGCCTCTTTCGTCTCTTTCGAGACCTAAGAAATTTTCGATTAATCTCAGGATATTGCCGTCAGCAATTTCAAACGTGATTGCATCTCATAGCCGTCAGGTTAAGGCAAACTCGCATGAACACTCGTTCCGGTGCTCGTTCCCAGGCTCTGCCCTGACTTTTACCCATATCTTTAAACAGACAAATAAAACCGTTCACTTTTTATGGACAGTGAACGGTTGATTATTTAGTTTTCATTATATAATTTTTGACCAGCAATAGCCAAGATTCCAGAAATAACAATTTATCAAAAACCATATCTTGCCACTAATA
>Ga0272440_1000357_pt1 | contig 38955 bp, 31 predicted proteins | sample SSMMMBAug17_FD_192440 | JGI IMG/M metagenome (GOLD analysis project Ga0272440, IMG submission 192440) | Marine sediment archaeal communities from Little Sippewissett salt marsh, Falmouth, MA, United States - SSM-MMB-Aug17 | ecosystem: Environmental > Aquatic > Marine > Wetlands > Sediment ...
GAAAGGAGTCAGACAGTGAATACGTATTTAAAAATTTATCTCGCTTTTATTATTCAGTTTGTTGTGGCAACCATATTGATTGTCAAATGCATAATTGAGAATGGCGGAAACTTTTTTGTGGGCGGTTTTATCGTCCTTGTGATCATTTTTGTTTTTTCTCTGATCATTTTAAAGAAAACTGTATACAACGTTTATAAGATTTTCGGAGAAATGTCCGGTGAAATGACAATGATTTCAAATGAAATTGAAAAAATGTCATCAAGTGTCCTTAACACGACCCAATCATTGTCAGATGGCACCTCTGGCCAGGCATCCGCTTTAGAGCAGACATCATCATCTCTTGAAGAAATTGCATCTATGACCAAACAAAATGCGGACAACGCCAATACTGCCAATTCTCTGGTAAAAGAAGCAGGGCAAATTTTTAAACAAGCCAATGAATCTATGGATCAGTTAACCAATTCCATGCAAGAAATTTCAAAAGCCAGTGAAGACACACAAAAAATTGTTAAAACCATTGATGAAATTGCTTTTCAAACTAATTTGCTTGCACTGAATGCTGCAGTTGAGGCAGCACGTGCGGGTGAAGCCGGAGCTGGATTTGCTGTTGTCGCTGATGAAGTTCGTAATTTGGCCATGCGAGCAGCTGAAGCTGCACGAAACACTTCAAATATTATTGAACAGACTGTCAAAAAAGTTCAAGAGGGGTCTGGTCAGGTCACCAGTACAACTGAAGCCTTTGGTCAGGTTGATGAAAACAGCCGAAAACTTGGCGAATTGATTGGTGAAATATCCAGTGCTTCTAATGAACAGGCCATGGGCATTGATCAAATCAATCGTGCAGTTTCTGATATGGATGATGTGGTTCAACAAAATGCATCTCGGGCACAAGAATCTGTCAATTCATCGAAAGAACTTAATAATTATGGCAAAAAAATCAAAAACAGCTTTGTTGAATTGATGCGTGCATTTGGTGGGGCATCATCATCTGGAACAACGCGTTCTTCATCTAAATCAAGTTCAAGTGGCGCACGTTCAGGCCAAAAAAGAAGACAACCTTCGAAAAAAAGGCCTAAAGCGTTGACATCCGGAAGTGGTGCGCCAAAAGCACCAAAAAAAGAAGCCTTGCAATCAACCAGTGAAGTTCGTCCTGAGCAAATGATTCCCTTTGATGATGATGATTTCAAAGATTTCTAACATATCAATAATTTGTTTTAACTGATTATGATAAAGGAGAACCAACATGAGCGATGAAAATACGCAACTTGACCAGGTTTCATCCTCAGTCAAAAGAGAGGGTAAGTATTTGACCTTTGCTTTGGCAGATGAAGAATATGGTATCGGCATTTTAAAGGTTAAAGAAATTATTGGTATGATGGCAATAACACCTGTGCCGCAAACACCATTATATGTAAAAGGGGTGATTAATCTAAGAGGAAAAGTTATTCCGGTTGTTGATTTACGAAGCAAATTCGATATGGAAACAATTGATTATACCGATCGAACCTGTATTATTGTTGTTGAAATTGAAGGAAAAGAAGAGCGAATACAGATTGGTATTGTTGTCGATACAGTTTCTGAGGTGATCAATGTGAGAGAGGATGATGTTGAAGATACCCCCACATTTGGCACGCGAGTCAGTACTGAATTTATTTTGGGGATGGCAAAAATTGAGGGCAGTGTCAAAATTTTGCTGGATATTGATGCTGTTCTTAGTGCAAAAGAACTGAGTCAAATTGTTTAAAACGCTGTTTGTTGAAAAATAACTCATAAAAATTCAATTTAACGAAATATTTCTCAATAAAACATATCTTAATAATGTCTTACCATTTTTATAAACGTAGCATGTCATTGGCATGCTACGTTTTCATATTTATAAGTATCGGAAAAACAGAATCCTGCTTTATATTGGTTCAAGTGCAATTCCGCTTGCTAACGCGCGCGGCTCAGAAAATTTCAGCAGCTTTTAATCTGAGCCGCGCGCGTTAGCAAGCGGGACTGTACTTGAACCAAATATCAAACAGGCTTTCCGAAGACGCACAAAAGTTAGGCTAATCTAAAATTTGCCCGAAGGGCATTATGTTCTCACTCAATTTTAGTCAATTCAGCATAAAAGCTGCCAACAATCACTTTACTTCTTAACAAAACAGGAATTCTTCTTTCATCATTGGTCACCCAAATTTGAATCTTTGCATTTTTACTTTTTTCAAACACACCACCAACATCTTTAATATCAGGTTCAATCAACCATGTGTTAAACGTGCCAAAAGGAACAGATATGCTTTCTTGTTTGACATAACGAACACGACCTTTTACACATTTTTTACCATCAGTAACAGAAGCAAAGATATCCTTTGAATTTGCTGGTGTAAACAATCGCACGTAATAAAAAGCCGACAAGGGGTCAAATGTTTGGTGAGCAACCGCGATTGGCGATTTTGTTTGATCAAAATTTTGGTACTGGGCTGTTTGGTTTGTCCAGTCAAAACGAACTGTAATATTTCTTCGGGTGCTCCCTTCCCTGACAACCTTTTGATAAAGCATGCTTCGATTACAGGCAATGTCCACATAAGCATCTATCTGATCACGAACCATGTATATTTTGTCCACAAAGCTGTTGGTTCTGGCTTTCATTTGAAAGTGAAAAACAGCTGTTTCATTTATGGTTTCAATGGGAAGAATTTCAAGAACAGAATGACCGGCCGGAATATAACCCCATTTAATACGATATGTCAGCTTTTCTCCAGGATAAAAGGCACACATTTCTGAATCAGAAAACGATGGTTCTGCACAAGTGGTCGTGATATAGCACATGCAAATACATACCAGAATAAATAAGCATTGATTTATTAATTTACTCATTTTAGTATTCCTTTATTTGGATATGTATGGGCGTATGAAAAAAAATTCTGATTATTATTTCCAATCAAAAATGAAAATTTTCTAATTTGAAAATACGCGCCATATTACAAAATATTATTAATCTTGTATCATATTAACAATTTCATTACAAAATTTTAATCATGGATATTTTACTCATACAACCTCCCATTCACGATTTTTATTTGACGAAAAAACGAACGATTCCATACGGCCTGGCCTGTATAGCCGCATCTCTAAAATCTGAAGGTTTTCATACTGAAATATTTGATGCCATGGCCACACATAAATCAAAGCCCATTTCCTGGCCAGAAGAAATGAAATATCTCCAAACCTATTATCATCGCAAAGACTTGTCTCCATTTGGATTGTTTCACACATTTCGTCACTTTGGATATAGTTTTCAACATATTGGAAAAATTGCACGGCAATCGGGTGCTTTTTTAGTGGGAATATCATCATTGTTTACTGCATACAATGAACAGGCCCTAAAAACAGCAGAAACAATTAAAAAATGGTGCCCCAAAGTAAAAGTCGTTATGGGTGGTCATCATCCAACCCATTTTCCACGTCAGGTACTCATGAATCCCGCCATTGATTATGTAATTCGCGGCGAGGGCGAGCAAAGTTTACCTGCTTTAGCAAAATCTTTAAAGAATAGGACCTCTGTTGAAAATATCCCTGGAATCGCTTACAAACGTCATGAAAACGAATATTTTATCAGTCCACCAACCATATTACAGGATCTTGATGCCTTCCCCTTGCCAGAATACGAATCCATTCATAATCAATATTACAAACGAAAGGATCAAAAAAGTCTTGTTGTGGTTGCCAGTCGTGGGTGTCCGATGAAATGTTCTTATTGCGCATTTGGCAATACCCAATGGCCATACCGAAAAAAATCTGTCCTACGAATTATTGAAGAAATTTCAGCCGGTATAGGCAATTCAGATACTGCATTTATTGATTTTGAAGATGAAAATATCAGCTTGAACAAAGATTGGTTTATGAATCTTCTGACGCAGATCCACCAAAAATTTCATTCAAAAAATCTGACCCTTAGAGCCATGAATGGTCTATACCCATCCAGTCTGAACACTGAAATGATATATGCCATGAAACAGGCCGGATTTAATGCATTGAATCTTTCTGTAGGCACGTTATCCAAACAGCAATTGAAATATTTTCAAAGGCCTGATGTTTCAAAAGATCTACCAGCTATTTTTAAAACAGCCCATCATCTGAATCTATCAACAACAGCATATCTTATTGCAGGTGGATTAAATCAAAATCCATATGAATGCATTGATGATATTCTCTCATTATTTCAGATGGGCACTGTTATCGGCCTGTCAGTTTTTTATCCGGCTCCTGGTAGTCAGGATTACCAGACTTTAAAGAAAAACAATATGTTGCCGGAAAATTTGAACCTAATGCGAGGAACTGCAATCCCTATTACGCATACAACCAACCAGATTCAATGTATAACGTTGCTTCGATTAACACGAATAGTCAATTATGTTTATCTATTGATTCGCAATCAACAAACCATCCCCATACCAAAGCCTTGTAATATGAGTAAGCTACCACCGGATTTCAACCGGGAACAGGTTGGAAAATATTTGTTATCCTGTTTTTTCTATGATGCAATTATTCGAGGCGTTGATGAAAATGATTATATTTATGAACATCAAGTGGATACAGATCTTGTTAGATATTTTTTTAAACATTTCAATCAAGGATGAGTGGAAAAACTAAAGTGGGATTATATGTTTGTTCTAGAATTTTTTGTTAGTTTACCCGCCTTTCCTGGGTATCTGAAAATTATATAGCAAAAGGATCGAGATCATTTCTAAAAGCCATGGTCCGAAAGGATGCGACCATATGTCCCATCCTCACGAATTTGTTTTAATCCGCTATTAAAGTCAGCAATGATTTTTTCATGATCAGGAATTTTCCGACCCATCATGAGATGCAGTCCTTTTTCATCCAAAAGAGGGGATAAAACAACGACATCATTCATATCTCGATTCATCATATTTGATAATTCATACTGAAAAACTTCGATTGAAATTGCGATAATTTCCACACGTTTCCTAAAAAACTTTCGAATATTGATTATCTGATTGGTGGCAACATCTTTTTTCAGATAATTTGCCGAATCAAACTCAGGTGTGTAGACCCAATCCCGATTGACCCCTATTCTATATTGTTTGAGATCTTTCAGGGTTTTGTACGAAGTAATCCCTAATTTTTTGTGCGCCACAAATCCAATATGAATTGTCATACATGAATCGCTGTATTTATAGATTTTATTACGTTCATCATTATAATATGCACCCATTACGATATCATTTTTGCCATCTGCAACATATTTCAATGCGCGGGTCCATGGCAAAAATGTAACTGTTGCTTTATGGCCGGATCTTTTGAAAGCTGTTGTTACAATTTCTGTATATACTCCATCATTTTTCAATGTTGATGCATAATAAGGTTCCCAATCGACAGTCAGCATTGATACCTCTCTCGCCTGGAGAAAAGAAAAACTGTTACAAAAAAAGACAATAGCAAATAAAAACTTTTTCAAATTTTTTCTCCTTTTTCTAATGCTAGTGGGGTCGGACCATGCTAACCCATTGAAATATAAAAATTACCATAAAAAATTGCTGTTTTTTGGGCTATAGCGCTCTTTTTTGCCCCTAAAAAGAACATTATAGCATTTCCTGAATATATTGCAAACAAGTAATAAATAATAATTGATGTCAAATTTTTTTGACTTGACTTTTGAAAAATTGCTACTGCTCGTTTCCAGGCTCTGTCCTTATTGGTTGGATTCTGATTCTTGTGAAATTGACCGCTTACATACGATATCAGATAAAAAACTTGTTGAAAATTATATTTCAAACCTCAAAAAACGTCATATCAAAAAATCAAGCGAACATGGCAAAGCCAAAAAAGTTAAACTGTATTATATTTTTTCATAAATTAAATGAGTTAAGAAGAACACTCTGGTCCAATCTCAAAACCAAAAGTCCTAATTTAATATACAAAAAAAGCCGATATAAGAATAACTGGGCGCATTCCAAAAAGGGTATTTTTCTCCAGAGGGCGAACATAAGGTCTTGCCCTTACAAAAAAATTGGACGATGTTTAAGGGGCTCATTCTAAAAAAGGAGGGATTTTCTTAGCCCTGAAAGGGCGAGATATACCAGCCCAGGGCAACGCCCTGGGTAAGACATTACAACGATTTGAGCCCTGCAAGGGCGACACACAAAATAACAATAATAAAAGGTAGCCCATTTATGTGGCGCCCTTACAGGGCTTAAGACTCTTTTTGATATTTACCCAGGGCGTTGCCCTGGGCTGGTATATAACGCCCTTTCAGGGCTAAGAAAAATGCCCCCTTTTTTTGAATGCGCCCATGTTTAAGTTAAGTTCGGAAAATAAGTTAGCATAATGAAAGACAACAAAAATAAACGTATCGCAATTATTGGCTCAACCTCACCATCAGGTAAATCTATTGCTGAAGAGCTGGGTAAGACATATTCCTTAAATCTGACATATCGACAAGAAAAACGATTGCCGGAACAATTCAAAAATAAAAAAAATATACAATTATTGCATTACGATTTGGAAAATCAGAATTATCCAGAAATGGATTTTTTTAAAAATTGTGATATTGTTATCTGGACAGTACATATCAAACATGCATCAGGTATCAAGCAGATTCACCTGAATAAAAAGGCGATTGCTTCATTTTTGTCATTATTACCACAGACAAATATTCGTCGGTTTATATATCTTTCTTCAGGGGGTTCAATTTATGGTCCGCCTGGCATCGCGCCTATCTCTGAAACCCATCCTTTAAATCCAGTCACACCATATGGTATAACGAAACTAGAAGTTGAAAAATTATTAATGACCTTTCAAGAACAAACAGGAATGGAACTCGCAATTTTAAGGCCTGGTAACATTTATGGTGAAGAATCATTGACCGGCCGTTCAAAGGGAATTATTGCTTCATACATTAACAGTTCTCTCAATAATATTCCCTTTACGATTATCGGTAATCCTTTAAACATAAGAGATTATATTTATATTCAAGATCTGGTAAAGGCTGTGAAATATGCAGTTGATTCGCCCCAAAAAACAATTATCTGGAATGTCGGTTCAGGTATTGGTCATAGTGTGAGCTATATTATGAATTATATTACCGAATTAATTCACTTGAAACCATCAGTAATCAATCATGAACAATTGACAACAAACGAAATTCCTGTAAATATACTGAATACCAAACGAATAAAACAGGAAAGCACATGGACTTTTAGCGTATCTCTGGAAGAAGGACTTAAGGCGCTATTAATAAAAAAATAAAGGAAAAAAAATGAAACGTTTTTATTGTACATATTTTGATAAAAATTATCTTATTAAAGGCATTGCATTTATTGAATCTTTACAAAGGCATGAACAATCAAATTATATTCTTTTTGTTATTTGCATGGATCAGTTTACTTATCAATATTTTTCCCAAAAAAATTATCCAAATGTGAGACTGATTCCTTTTGAAGATCTTGAAAAAATGGATTCACTACTCTATCGCTCAAAATCAACGCGAAATTTGGTTGAGTATTATTGGACCTGTAAATCCTCAATTATATATTTATTACTCAAACTTTTTCCTGAAATTGATGCAATTTTATATTTTGATGCCGATATTTTTTTCTATCAATCAATTGATCCGGTGTGGGAGGCTTTTGAAGGCAATTCAGTTCTCATTCATGAACATAGATTTTCACAAGAGCAATCCGCCTTAATGATGTATGGCCGATTTAATGCCGGATTTGCAGGATTTCGAAATGATCAAAAAGGCATGAAAGCCCTGATTTGGTGGCGTGAACAATCAATAGAATGGTGTTATGCGCGGTTGGAAAATGGGCGTTATGCAGATCAATTATATCTGAACCAGTTACCAATTCAATTTCAAGGCGTAAAGATTCTAGAACATATTGGTGCTGGTGTGGGGCCATGGAATCATATTCAATACCGGTTTACGAAAGATTATCATAATCAGGTATGGGTGAATGAGTTACCATTGGTTTTCTATCATTTTCATTCTTTTACCTTTGTTCATCCAGAAATCATCATACCATCAAAGTATACGATCAATCCATTTACAATGGAAATACTAACCCATTGTTTTATTCCTTACGCCAATCAACTGCTCAAAATAATCCAAAATGTTAGAACTATTCATCCTGATTTTTCCTTTGGATTATTGAATGAGAAAATGATTAATGAACAACGTATGTTTATTGCATTAAAATCTGTGCGTCACCGAATAGCTCAAGCCAAAGTGCCGCATCAATTAATCCCTATTGATACAGACTGGGATTGTTATGCAAGCCCGCAGTTCAGACAAACCTCAATGACAAACAACACATATACCGATACATTACCCATTCCTACCGGCAAAAAACAAACCCCGCCTGACCTGATACTTGATCAGGCAGAACATGAGGTCCAAAAGGGTAATACATTTATTGCCATACAAATTCTTATGAAATTAACTGAAAAATGGCCAGATTACTATCTGGCATATAATGATCTGGGCATTATCTACTGGAAATCAGGTGATAAGAAAAAGGCATTTCAATATATTAAAAAAGCCTATGAATTAAATCCATTTGATGTAAAAGTTGTTAAAAATATTGGCAATATTTTAATCAATATTCAAGAGATTAAAATGGCTCGTGATATCTTTTCTCATTATATGGAGCGGTTTCCGGCAGATTTAACCATTCGGGACATGCTTCATAAGATAGTCAAACCGGTCATGCTTAATTTGGGATGCGGTAGAACGTACCATTCAGACTGGATAAATATAGATATTCAATCATCAGGACCTGATGTTACTGCTCATAATTTGTTTCATGGAATTCCTTATGCAGACAATTCTGTAGATGTGGTTTATCATTCTCATTTATTGGAACATATGCCCAAACAATTTGGGCTAACTTTTATCAGGGATTGTTTTCGTGTGATCAAAAATGGCGGGATTATTCGTGTTGCAGTACCAGATTTGGAACAAATTGCACGAGAATATATCAAAAGTCTCGAAAATGCTCTTAATGATGATGAACAGGCAGCCAATCGTTATGAATGGATAATGCTTGAACTATATGATCAAACAGTCAGAAATCAACCAGGGGGCGCCATGTTGGATTACTGGAAACAAAATCCAATGCCAGCCGAATCTTATGTTTTCCAACGATGCGGCAATGAAGCAATGAATGCAGTGATGTCTATTCGAAAAAGCAATATCACAGACTCCCCCTCGCCCGATCCAATGATTGCTGCCATGAAACAATCGAATGATCAATTATTACTGCAAATGGCACGTTTTAGAGCATCGGGTGAAGTTCATCAATGGATGTATGATCGTTATTCTTTGCAATTATTGCTAAAGCAGGCCGGGTTTTCTGATATTCGTGTGTGTAAGGCTGATCAATCTAATATCGCAGATTTTCAGACCTATGGCCTGGAAACTGATGCCACAGGAAAAATACGTAAACCGGATTCATTGTTTATGGAAGCAAGAAAGTTTTAAGCATACGCGAAAAAATTATTAAAAATATTGTTATTTCAATTTATGTAGTTATTGTCGAATAATTAAAATTATTATGAAAAGGCCTTGACTGTTCAATTGAATTTATGTATAGATCATTTATACTTATCAAAAAATCAAGTTAACCATTTTTTTCTAACAAATTACTCAGTATCTATTTTTATACAGCGGCACATTGTCGTTATTTTGCTTGAAACGCAGTTACCCCGAAGGTGCAAAAATGATCCGATCAATACAAGTTAGTTTACTAATCGTGCTTATTTTGCCATTTCAAGCCTTTACTTTACCAACGCCATCTGATTTTCAAATTCCTTCTTCCTATCAACCACTGGGATCAGGTGCAAGGGCAATTGGTATGGGGGGGGCGTTTATTGGCATCGCAGATGATGCAACTGCAGCATCCTGGAATCCTGGAGGATTGGTTCAGCTTGAAAAATCAGAAATATCAATTGTTGGTTCTTTTTTTCGTCGGAACGAAGATCTGGAATCAAATACATTCATGCAATTTGAAAAACAGCCCATCAATTATGAAGGTTTCAACTTTTTGAGCCTTTCTCATTGCTTTACATTCTTGCAAAGAAATATGGTTGTCTCTTTAAATTATCAAAATTTATATGATTTCGATAGAAAGTGGTCCCTTCCAATTCCTCACAAATCTGAAACCCCCGGCTTACAAACTGAAATAAATGTTGATTTTGTCTCTAAAGGCAACCTTTCTGCAGTTGGATTTGCGTATAGTATTGAGATTCATCCTAAATTTTCAATGGGGCTTACATTAAACTGGTGGGACAATGACCTGACAAGAAATTTTTGGGAAACTGATACAAACTATTCTTTGAAAATGAATACTGACAATTCAGAAAGTAGAACATGTTATCTCTCAAAATATGAATATCAGTTAGACCAGGGCTTTAATACAAATATTGGTTTTTTGTGGCAAATTACGCCTTCAATAACTTTAGGCGGTGTGTATAAAGCGAGATTCACAAGTGCTCTAACAATGAAATACATTCGGACCGTTCGAAATAATTATAAAATTACTACAGACAAGTACACTGAAGAAAAAAATACAGTAGATTTCTATCCGGGTGAGGAAGAATGTAAACTCGCAATACCAGAATCATATGGCCTGGGGTTGGCAGTAAAGTTAACAAACTTATGGTCAGTTTCTTTTGATGTTTATCGGACACAATGGGATGAATTCATTATTAAAACAGATCAAGGTAAATATTCACCGCTTTTTGCATTACCATCAACAGATGACTTTTCTTATAATGACATACCAACAATTAAACCGACACATCAAATTCGTGTGGGATCGGAATATCTATATTTGAACAAGGCCCAACAAATGGTTATTCCTTTTCGATGGGGCATTTTTTATGATCCTGTTCCAGGAAAAGGATCCCCAGATAAGTCATGGGGATTTAGCCTTGGATCAGGTGTCTCAAAATCACCCTACAATTTTGATATTGCATTCCAATATAGACACGCGAGTAACCTGGGTGAAGATTATCAATATGGCCACATTAAATCTTTCGATTTGAGTGAAACAATTCTTTACACATCTTTTATCTACCATTTCTAACAGGATATCCTATGGAAATATTCCAATGCCAACAATGCGGAGACTGCTGCAAAGGCTATGGCGGTACTTACCTTACTGAAGCTGATATCAAACAGATCGCAGATTATATCAATATTACTCCAGAAAGATTTATTCAAAAATATTGTGTATTATCAGGCAAAAAATATGTTTTAGCGCAGGATGACAGCTCAGAATACTGTATATTTTGGAATAAATTATGCACGATTCATCCTGTTAAGCCAAAAATGTGCAGGGCATGGCCTTTTATTGAAAGTATTTTGGTCGATCCAGGCAATTGGGCGATAATGGGCAATAGTTGCCCTGGTATCAATACCCATGCACCAATTGAGCAAGTGAAACAAATAATTAATGATAAATTGGCAAAATCTGAATGAAAATAGGCATATTTGACTCCGGGCTGGGAGGATTGACTGTGGCGCGTGCTATTGTTGATACTTTACCAGCTTATGATATTATTTATTTTGGCGACACAGCCCGCACACCATATGGCAGTAAAAGTCGAGAAACTGTCATCCAGTATGCATGTGAAAATACAGAGCTACTCATCAAAAAAGGGGCAGAGCTGATCGTTATGGCATGTAACACGGCTGCAAGTGTTGCCACTGATGTACTTCGACAAAAGTATGATATCCCCATCTTCGAGGTAATCACACCGGCAGCATCACTGGTTGCATCTTTTCAAAAAACACGCTGTGTTGGGATTATTGGTACGCGTGCAACAATCAATAGCAATGTGTATACAAATAAAATTTCAAAAGATCGTCCTGATATTCAAGTGTACGCTGTTCCCTGCCCATTGTTGGTGCCCCTGGTTGAAGAGGGGTGGATCAATAAGCCAGAAACACGCATGATTGTAAAAAAATACTTACATCCATTAAAAGCCCGCCAAATTGATACATTGATTTTGGCCTGCACCCATTACCCCATTTTAAAACCTGTTATCCAGAAAAAAATTGGCCGACGTGTTAAAGTAATTGATTCCGCTCAAGCAGTCGCGCAACAACTTGTTTCTTATTTTGAAAAAAGCAATCTTGTTTTGGAAAACAATCGACAAGGAAACAGTCAATTCTATGTATCTGACATAACACCCTATTTTGAAAAAATTGCGCAATCTATATTCAAACGAAAAATTCCACTGTCTGTTGCATCTACCGCAAATTTTTAATCATAAATCCCACCATTGTTAAATCATCCAATCGGGCTTTCTTGCCGCGATAAGATTCAATATCAGCCAGAACCATCTTTTTTTGTTCATTCATGGGAAGATCGGCATATTTTATAAGCATCTCTTTCAGTCGTCGATTACCAAATGGAAAACCCTTTTCACCACCTGTTTGATCGACAATGCCATCTGTGTATAGATAAAATTTCATATCTTTTTTCAGATCAATGGTATGATTTGTAAATTCATAATAAGGATTGGTTTTTCTGTAGCCAATGCTGCATCGGTCGCCTTTAACAATCTCAATGGATTGATCATTCAAAATTAATAATGGAATCCGAGCGCCAGCATAAATGAGTTGATTTTCCTGAGGCTTAAGAAAGCAAATGCCAATATCCATGCCATCATCAGAATCAGAATTTGCAGAATCGTGATACAGCGTTTTTTTGACAACCATGTTCAGACGCGCAAGTATTTCTGATGGATCAACACATCCTTCATCCCGAACAATCCGACGAATACCAGATGATGCAATCATGGTCATAAAAGCACCAGGTACGCCATGTCCTGTGCAGTCAACCACAGCGATAATCATGCCATCTTCTAGGGTTAACAAACCATCTTCATGGGCAGTCAAATTTTTAACAATGGGAAAAAAATAAAAAATATCCCCTCCCACCAAATCTCGTGGTTGCCAAATAATAAAATTATGGGGCAAGAATTCATTGATTATTTCTTCATCAGGCAATAAGGAGGACTGGATTAGTTTTGCGTACTTGATACTGTCCAACATATTGCGATTGGCTTCTTCAAGTTTTTGGTGCTTTGTTAATTGCTTTGATGAATAGGGTTGCTTTGCCACAATATCGTGACCATAATTTTTCATTAAACGCCGAAATGTCAACAATACAGTGAGCAGTAGAATTGTGATAATCCCCATGCACAAAAAAAAAGAAAAATGCATTTTGTGCAAAAAGATATCTGATGCTTTTACCAGCTTTTCATCAGTAGATACTTCAATAAAGGCTTCAATCGCTTTCATAAATAGTTTCTGCAAATACAATTGATTAAATACCAGAAGCATCATACAGATCAGTATCATAATGCCGGGTATCAGTAGAGTGGGTTTGTTGTTCACCTGTTCGTCTCCAATGAATTACTTTTTATTGCCTTAATCCCACAAATCTTTTCTGCCTGCAAATCCAATAAATGCGGTAATCCTCCATGATCATTGGGAATAAATCCAAGGGTTTTTTGCCAGATAGTATCATCCTCCATACAATAATACACAAAAACATCAGGCGCATGTTTTTTTATTCTATTGATTAGGCGCTGATAGATTTTTAATCTTAATGGCTTAAAATATCTTAACTTATCATCCATGCCAGGAAACATCTCACCATATACAATCGTTGAATGCTTAAACCGCGTCTGAATAATTCCTTTTAGATCTGGCATAAAGCGTAATGTTCCCAAACTGATCCAGACAATGTTATTTGCAGATACATGGGAAAATATGGCATCAATGACAGACTCATATGCTTGTTCACATCCATTGTATAAAATAATTGGATCAAAATGAAATGCCAATGGAAAACCATATGATTCACATTGCGCTGCAGCTTTCAATCGTGCATTCAGTGGTGTTGTTCTGTATTCTTGCTTCTGAATGATTTCCGGTGTATTTAACGACCAGGCCATAATCGTTTTCCGGTTGTGATTCAATGATAACAAGGCATCAATTTGTGTGGTTTTGCTCTTTAATTCCAAAACTGAATGATTCTGGGTTGAAAAGAATTGGATTAATTGTTGTGAAATATCACAAATATTTTCCCAGATCAAACTATCTGTATATTCTCCGGTACCTAATCGTTGCAATCCCTTACTTTTTTTTGTAATTAATTCATTCAGATCACAAAAAAGATCGTCAGTATTGACAAATAATTGTAATACTGGAGGATGAAAATATGATTGAAGAATACAATAGGAACAATCCATCGTGCAGAAAGTACCAATATGAATAATTTGATAGCCGCAACAAATATATTCTCTTGTCCCCGGACATTGTCGAATAAAAGCGCCTTGATTGCGTGTTAAAAAAAGAACTTTTTTTCCTCTTTCAATGGGATCCTTTGCAGACAATACAAATTCAAATACCTTCTGAGAATTGTCAACCTGTTCAATGGGGATATGCGGATAACGTTCAGGTATTTTTTGAGCTAGGGGCAGATGAGCAATTTCATTCAAAACGAATATTTTCGAAAAATCCATATGGTTTTACTTTAATATCGTATTGATACGCCTTGCAATTGATGGATCTTTTTTTGCCAGTTCGGTCAAAATTTTATGCGCATCTTTTTCGGTTAAATTGTCTAAAGCGACACTTCTTTGTTGTTCCCACTCTGACAGATGATCAATAGTTTCAGCAGTTATTTTCCCCTGATATAATGGTAAAAGAGTATCTGCCTGAAGATGCTTTGTGAAGATAGGAAATATTGTGTTATTACGCAATCCCTTACCCCACGTACATAAACGTTCATCCGATGATTGACAGATGTCATCAATGTTAACATTGCCCTTTTGAAGTAATCTTCCTATTTCCATTGATAGATGTATTGCTGTGCTTGATGGACAATAACGCCTCATCAGGGGAAATGTCTGACCTGCACGAACTTTTATTTCATCAATCCAGCTTTGAAATTGACGATTCTTTATAATATAATGATCCACAGTTACCAGTGAAACCTCTGAAAAAGGAATAACCTCCTGGTCAAACCGACATACAATTTCAGGAACAATTCCTGAAATATTGTTTCTATCAACAAGATTGTCTTTTAGCAAGGATTTTTCTGGAAATGAAAAATCTGATGCGTATTGATAACAGGCATTTAGTGCATCAGCAGAAATTGGTTCTAAATGCACGTCTGGATCAAAGTCTTCACTTCGTACAGAAATACTGGTCATGGATACATCATGGGCTTTTTTTAAGATATCTGGTTTGATATGAAAAAGAATTGGACCAAAAGGATTGGGGGTATGTAAGGCTTTTCGATAAAAGAACTCCCCATAATCAACAAGATGAAAGATATGGGCATCCCAACAGTCATTTTTTTTCAGATAGATATCGCTATCATAGTTTGTACATGGCAGATGAGATTGCTCCATGTATGATTTTGGACAAATTCCACCTGAAGATAAAAATACAAAAAAATCGGTCAGTTGACATGCCATGAACAAGGAGTTGCCTCTTATATTAAGTATATCAACCGCATTATCTATTTCTTTTTTCATTTATATTGTTTTCTCCCGAATAGAATTGATTTCAGATATTAGTTGACGCATCATTTCCCCTGCCGGACCTTTAAGAATATAATTACTTACCCTACCGGTCAAAGGTGTAAATTCCGGATTGATTTCAATAACTTTTGCGCCGGACTCTTGTGCACTGTTTGGAATGATTGCTGCAGGATGCACAATTGCTGATGTACCAATAACCAGCATAATATCGCAATTCTGCGCAATTTCAAATGATCTCATAATATGGTCATGTTGAATTTGTTCGCCAAAAAAAACGCAATCTGGCCGAATAATGCCGCCACAAGTACATTTGGGGGGCAACAGGTCCAAAGTTATCTCAGATAGCTTATAATTTTTGTGACAATCCACACAATAATTTATGGCAAAAGTACCATGAAACTCAATGACATCAGTATTACCCGCCGCCTGATGTAAACCATCAACATTTTGTGTAATTACTGTTTGAAGGTATCCCCATTTTTCCAATTGTGCCAAACCCAGGTGGGCATCATTGGGTTTGGCGCGGTCCATGATATTTTTCATTCCTTTTAACAGAACATCCCAAACTTTTTCAGGATGATTAAGGAATGCATCAATATGCGCATATTCCATTGGATCAAAGGATTCCCAAAGTCCTCCTTTACCACGAAAAGGGGGAATACCACTTTCAACAGAAATACCTGCTCCTGTCAAAGCAGCAACCTTTTTGGCTTGTATGATATCTTTTGCAGCTTTGTTAATATTTGGGTCCATTTTTTTATCCTTATTATTTTTACTTGATGTTCAATCTTTTTGGTCTTGACTTTTTAAAAATTGGTACAGATTCGTTTTCAGGCTAATCCCTTATGGGGGTGTATGTACAAGTTGGGGGGAACATGTTTGCCTTAACCTGACTGCAATGGGACAGAGCCTGGGCACGAGATATAATGGCATTTTGCTAAAAAGATTGAACATCAAGTTATAGGATTATTTTTATATGGATTCTTCATCCACAATTAATTTGGGATCATCCAGGATACGTTCAAGATCAAGAATAATCGTCATATCATCTAAAACGCCACGAACATAGACCTGGGCATCTCCAGAAATAGTGGTTGATGGCGGCTGAATTTCGTTTAAGGCAATTCGGACAACCTGTGGAACATTGTGAGCAATAATACAGGTTTCAAGCGGTTCTTTTTCTTGGGATAAGTTGCCCTGAACTAAAAGAATATAAACAGATTCTGGAAGCGTACTCTTTGAAAGCCCCATGAAACATACAATATCCAGTACAGAATAAATATGTCCTCGAATATTCACTGCACCAATAACAAAATCTGGTGTGCAGGGTACACGAGATAAACGATTTAGAGGATGAACCTCTCGGACACGTTGAATATCAACTGCATAACTTTCTTCACCTATGGTAAATGTCAGTGCATGAAAAATGTCATCTGCATCTTTTTCATTTTCAGGTAATTGGGCCAGTTTTTTTGCACGACTTTCCAATATGGCATTGATATCCATATGATCCAGTGAATTGTTATTCGATGGTTTCATTGTTTGTGTCCTCATGCAATAGTTTCATGCCTATAAAAACATAATGAAGCCCTGAAATAATTGTCAATATTGAAGTCATCCAACAAAAAACATTCAATATAATCATGAGTGAATAATACTCACTGAACAACGCGATTGTAATCGTAAGTAATTGGAACAATGTCGTTGCCTTACTGACGAAACTGGGTTTGATCGGCACATGAACATCACTGATATAAAAAATACTTATTCCCATCAATATGATAATATCTCTGCTAATGACTATCACAGTCAACCAGTTGGGTATCTGATGAATAATTGCCAAGCAAATATAAGCTGATGACAGAAGTAGTTTGTCCGCTATTGGATCCAATTGAGCGCCAAGTTCTGTTCGCTGATTCAGATATCGGGCAATCAGGCCATCAAGGGCGTCTGAAAGTGCTGCAATTGCAAAAAACATTAAGGCAAGAAAATATGCGTTTGTGATAATTGCAATAACGAAAATTGGGGTCAATAGAATTCGTATGACAGTTAAAATATTGGGAATAGACATAAATATTTTGTATCCTGAACAGCTAAAGGTTTATCCATACTGTTTTTTTTAAAGTAAAAATGTATCAATCCATTCCAGATTGAGAATTTTTTTCTGAGTCATAAGAGCGTATTTTTTTCAGTTCTTCCTTTGAAACCAAGGCCAAAACAATTCTCCCTGAAGAGACCTGCTGCATGTTTAATCCAAAATTATTAAATGACTGCATCATAAGTCTTTTGGCAAGTTGCTCTCCACCCTCAGCAAAGTCAACAATTATTTTGGCATTGTTGGCTTTTAACTCTTTCAAGTGAATACCGGATACGCCTTGAATATCTTGAGATAAAACTTTTCTAAAAGCAACAAAATAGGCGAGCTTTTGGGTCCCACTAACCAATAATTCTACCTGTGAAGCATTTATAGAGGCTTTTATCAAGCCTGCTTCAATCTGCTTGTTTAAATCTTCAGCAGCCGCTTTTGCAGATTTGGAGACCGCTTCTTGTGCACTGATTATTTCGTTATCCTTAACAGATCGAGCTGTCTGAAAGGTTTCAGCGATTAGCATACCAGTTTGAGATTGATAGGCTTTTAATGTGATTTCAGCATCAATGGATGCCATTCCTGAGCCAAATACCCCCATTGATGGAAAGGCTTTCACACTTCCAATAATAACAATTTGCGCATTATTAGTTTTGGCAAATTGAATCGCATCATTTAATTCCAGATTATCCTGCTGAAATTCTGTACGAGCCCAGAGTTTTCTGACCAATGCATGGCGATTGACAATTTTATAATTAATTTTTTTAAGCGTTTTTGTCAATTCAGATTCTGCTGCATTGAATTGCGGGGCCAATGGTTTAATTCGCCACCATTGGTAGGGTTCTTGATGAACATTTTGTTCGGAAATAAACATCAGAATACTTGGCAGAGATTTCTTTTGAGCCTTTACACCGATTTCTGAAAGATTGCTGCGAATCGTGTCTACAGATATGGTGCTTTTTACCAAAACCCTGTAAAAATCATTTGATTGGGCTTCTGCCAGCACGCGAAATCCTTTTACAAATTTTTGAATGGGATTATATATACTATCATTAAGCAATTGAAAATTTGAGATAATCAATTTTGGCGGCAAAATTTTATCAACAGTTGATTCAACTGCTGTAGCCAGAGCGTTTTGGATTGCTTTTTCCCGGGCTTGATCCACATTGTCTTCTTCAATAATTCCTGTGCCAACTGTGTTGAGAGAGATTGTTCCTCTCAATTTTTTTGTGTCTGCATTCAATGTAAATCCCATAATAAAAATTAAACAAAAACATAAATACCGAAGGATGTATTTCATCTTTTTCTCCTTAACAATCAGTTATTTTTTTGGGCATTTTAACAATGATCGTCCCATTTTTTTTGCATAATTACTGCCCTGAAAGGACAAAAGTATATCAGCCCATAGCCATCAGGCTAAAGCCAATATTGTTTTTTACAACAGTCTGTGTAAGGGCGAATCTTACAAATTATCGTTGCCATTTACATTTTGAAATAACCGAGTCTTTTTATTAATATCAGGCGACAAGCCATTTTGCCCAAAAAAAAATTTGCGATTTCTTTGGAATGCGCCCATTCCTAACTATCCCGTGCCACAACAAAATCAGCAATATCAAGCAAAATTTTATGTTCAAATGTTTCAGGAATTTTCATCAACGATTTCCGCGCTTTTTCTGCGTAAGACTGTGCTTTTTCCAAACAAAATGATATACTGCCTCGTTTTTCCATAATATCAATCAATTTTTCAAAGGCTGAATGCGAAAAGTGAACATCCTGAATCAAACTCTCAATAAATGCACATTCCTGTTTACTGGCCTTTTGAAGCGTATAAATAATGGGAAGTGTCAACTTGCCTTCTCTTAAATCAGCCCCTACCTTCTTGCCAAGTATATGTGTTTGTGCTGTATAATCCAGAATATCATCTGCAATCTGAAATGCAACCCCCATATTTTTTCCATAATTGGATACAGATTCAATGATATCCTGAGAAGCATCCGCAAGAATCGCACCAGATTCACAAGCAGCCTGTATCAATACCGCTGTTTTGGAATTAACAATTTTAAAATAGTCGTCTTGTGTCAGGTTTGGATTTCGCTGGTTTTTCATCTGAAGCAGTTCACCTTGAGCCATTTCTGATGTAATCCGCGCTGCAAGCTGAATAATTTTCATTTTACCCGTTTCACCCGCAATAGACAAGGCTTTGGCCAGGAGATAATCGCCAGTTAAAACAGTCTCTGCAGCACCAAAGACAAGATGTGCCGCTTTTTTACCCCGGCGCATATCTGCTTCATCAATCACATCATCATGAAGTAAGGTTGCAACGTGTAAATATTCAAACATGGTGGAAAAATGAAATAAATCTTTGTTATTATAGCCGCATATTCTGGCACACAAGATCATCAATAAGGGACGCAATCGCTTTCCACCACTGAATAAAATATGGCCTGCAATGGTTTGAACAAGTTCCAGATATGGGTCCAGATTGATTTTTAAATAACTTTCAATTTGTTCTAAATCATTTGCAACCGCAGACAAAATTTTTTGTTTAATCTGTTTTTTCACAATGCTTCTCCCAAAAGATCATAATGCAAGGCCTGCGTAATTTTAACCGGATATATTTTTCCTGATTCAATATTTTCTCCGGAAACCAGTGTGATACCATCAATTTCAGGTGCTTGAAATACAGTGCGTCCTTCCCACAAAGGGGGCTCATCATCAGATAAGTTTTCTGTTAATACACTCATTTTTCTTCCAACAAAGCGCTGTTGACGTTGGTACGAAATATCTGCCTGGCAAGTCATTAATGCATGACGACGATCTTCCTTCTCAATCTCTTCAACATGATCTTGCAACTTGTGTGATGCCAGGTCATCTCCATCAGAATAATCGAAAACACCAAGATGGTCAAACTGAATCTCCTGAATAAAATCCATAAGCTCTTGAAAATGATTATCTTTTTCACCTGGGAATCCTACCAATAAGCTGGTTCGAAGCACGATATCCGGGTTTTTTGACCGCATTTTTTCAATCAGGCGATATAAATCATATTTCTTGTAAGGCCGGTTCATTCTTTTGAGTATTTCATCATTGGCATGTTGAACAGGCATGTCAATGTAAGGACATATGCATTGAAAATCACTAATAGTTTGAATTAATTGATTATCTATATTTTGCGGATTCATATACAATATGCGAATCCATGTTTCACTACCTGAGGTTGCTATTGTCTCAGCAATTTTTGTTAAAAGGCTGGTTAATGTACCACAGCCAGAAGAATCCATCCCATATGCCCCAGTATCCTGTGCGACCAGGATTATTTCTTTCATGTCGGCTTCCAAACAAAGGGTCAATTCATCAATAATACGTTTTTCTGAAATACTGTGATATGGTCCACGTAATTTGGGAATAATACAATAAGTACAATGATAACTACAGCCTTCAGCAATGCGGATATATGATGTTTTGGTATCAGGGGACAACCAACGTGGTGCATGCATCCTAAAAATTTGAGACTGTTCGGGAGGTGGTGTCAATAGCGCAGGTGTTGTTTGATGCTGTTCAATCACAGATTGTACCTGCTCCAAGGCCCCAGTCCCCAAGAAAAAGTCAACTTCATGCAATTCCTTTTGAATATCTGAAGCATACCGCTCGACAAGACAACCGACAACAATAAGTATGTTGCATTGACCGGTTTTTTTGTATGCTGAAAGTGCAAGAATTCGCTCAATAGATTCCTGAGATGCAGCTTCGATAAAACTACAAGTATTAACAATAATGACACTGGCTGTCTCAGGATGCATTACAATGGTATGATTGAGATTTAATAAGCCCTGCATATAACTTGTATCCACTTCATTTTTGGGGCATCCGAGTGTTTCAAAATAGATCGTTTGCTTATTTTGAGTGGGTTGAAAAGTCATGAATAAGGGGTCATCCTTTGAGATTATCTGAATTGTTTAATGTATCTGCCAATATTTCACGCGCATGAGCAAGGGTTTTTTCTGTAATCGTTTCTCCCCCCAACATTCGGGCAATTTCTTGGATACGTTCTTCATGATCAATGGGACGAATAACAGTATGGGTTCTGTCATTATCTATTTGTTTGGCAATTTGAAAATGATGTTGTCCATATTTGGCTATTTGAGGCAGATGTGTAATACAAATAATTTGATGATGTTGACTCAAGGCTTTCATTTTTTGCCCAACCATTTCAGCAACACCACCACCAATACCGGCATCAACTTCATCAAATATGACAGTTGAAACAGATTCGGTACCTGCCAGAATGGCTTTCAAAGCCAGAACAACGCGGGACAATTCTCCACCTGATGCAATGGCTGCTAAAGGTTTCATTGCCTCACCCACATTGGGAGCGATCATAAAGTGTGATTGATTCATTCCGGTTTCAGTAAAAAGCCATTCACCATCTGTTAAAACTGAGTGTGTTTGAGAATCCTTTTGTCGTCTGGTTACCTTGACTTGAAAACGCGTTTTACTCATTTTTAATTGATGTAATTCTTTTTCTATCGCCAGCGACAAACTGCTTGCACATTGTTCTCGTTTTTCAGACAATTCATATATCTTGCTTTTTAAGGCTTCATGAACAGTTTTTACGTCACTTTCAGCCTTTGCAATTTTGTCTTCAATTGTATCAAGGCCGTTCAACTCCACTTGAATGTCTTGATAGTGTGTCTCAATCGATTCCAAAGATCCACCATATTTTCGTTTTAGTTGATTCAATAAATAGATGCGATCTTCAACATCTTGTAATCGCTGGTTATCTACTTGAATCCCATCAAGATAGTGGCGTAATTCTGATGTGATATCTTCAACTAAAACCCTTGCATCCATAATACGATCGCATGATGATACCAGATTCTTATCCATTGTGGCAACCTGTTCAATAATTTTATTTGTTTTGCTGAGAACTTCATAAGCAGCCCCTTCGGAATCATAAAGCTGGTCAATACTTTGACTGACTTTTTGATAAATCGTTTCAGCGTGCTGCAAGCGCGTTTGTTCATTTTCCAACAATTCATCCTCATTTTCAGCAATCGCAGCATCTGATATTTCTTTGGCTTGAAACTTGATAAGCTCCAAATGCTCGGCCTTTCGGGATTGTTGTTTGATTAATTTGTCAAGATGTGCAATGAGTGGAATTAAACGATGGTAAGTTTGGTATACATCATTGCGTAATTCTATCAGTTTGCCATATGTATCAAGTATCAATAAGTGTTCATCTTCGTTTAATAATCGTTGATGGGCATGTTGTCCAGAAATATTGACCAGATTTGCAGTTAATTGCGATAAAAGTTGAATGGTGGATTGTCGATCATTGATATAAATTTTATGCCGATCCTTTCTTGAAATCAAGCGTCTGACCAAAAGACCATCATTTGGATCAAAATCATTGCTTTTCAATAATTCTTTTATTTTAGGATGGTCTTCAATATCAAAGTATCCTTCAACTTCAGCGACATCCATGCCTGTACGAATATACTTTTCTGTTGCACGATGACCCAGCAATAAATTAAGGGCATTGATAATGATTGATTTTCCAGCACCAGTTTCACCACTTAAAACTGTTAAGCCATTTGTAAACTGAATATTTAGTTGTTCAATAATTGCAAAATTTCTAATGCGTAATTCTGTTAGCATTGAAATATCCACTTTAAAAAATGTTAAAGAAAATTCTTTTCCACAGTATGTCCAATATTAAACGCAATGACCATCAGGCTAACACAAATATATTTATACCAACGAACAGTCTAGGGACGAACATAAAGTTCGCCCCTACACAGACTGTTGTAACAACAATACTTACATTAGCCTGTTGGCTATGGGCTTAAAAATTTTGCCCTTTCAGAGCAATAACTATGCCATGAAAAACCTAAGTTGGATGATCATATTTAATTTATTGCATTAATAATGCTTCAATTTCATCTCGTACTTTCCAGACACAATCATAACCTTCTTGAATGCATTCATTGGCGCGATAGTATTCAAGCCAACCCACATGACTCAGGCCTGGTTCTAGCAAAATATCCGGCGGGTCAATTGCCATCCGACTGCGCGTAATACGATCCTGCATTATATTGACAGAGCTTGCCAGAATATCAAACATATTGGGGCTTTTATGCTTTTGTTCGTTCAGATTTGAAAATACCGCATTCATGCTTTGTTTCAATCCTTTGATCAGTCGTTTTTTCAAAGGATTATGCGTTTCATTTTCATCGGATTCAGAAATTTCTGCAGACCATTTAAAAGGAATGGTCTTAGGTTTGTTCACAAAATGTTTTCCAACAACATCGTTGTTCAGATTAACAGCCAGAACAGTCCGAGCGCCCATAGCGCGACAAATGGAGACAGGCACAGGGTTGACAATGCCACCATCTGCTAACAACTGTTTATTGAGACGTACTGGTGCAAAAAGCCCAGGTAAAGACATAGATGCACGTACAGCATCATGCAAAAGACCTTCCTGAAACCAGACTTCCCGCCCAGTTGCCAGCTCTGTAGACACAGCTCCAAAACGAACAGGAAAGTCTTGAATATTTTTTTCACCCAGATATTCTGCCATAATCCGACTGAAACGCTCACCCATAATGATTCCGCCACCTGAAAAGCTGAAATCAAAAAAACCCAATACTTCTTTCCAATTCAGTTGAGTAATCCATTTCTCAAGGGACGACAAATTGTTGGCAAGATAAACCCCCCCCACAAAAGCGCCCACAGAACTTCCACTGATAATTTGAGGATAGATATTCATTTCTTGAAGTGCTTTGAGAACGCCAATATGTGCAAATCCTCTTGCAGATCCGCTTCCAAGTGCAACACCAAAGGTTAAATTCTGTTTAATATTTTCTTTCATTTTATTCATTAATCTCTGAGGGTGGCAATCAATCTTTTTGGAAAAATTAACAATTCAAGGGCTGTTTTTATGTCAGGACAGACAATATCTGCATTGATTAATGTCTGAACAGCTGCCCCCTCACATTGAACAACCGCAATGCCAATTGCAGCCGCTTTGACCATTAAATGATCATTTTTGCCATTACCAACGCAAACACACTTTAATTCATCCAGAGATTTAACATAATTCTGCTTTTCAAGTGATTGATTATCTGTTTTTAAGATATTTGTAATACAGTTTATCTTATTTGTTTGCGCTATTCCTTGTCCAAATGTATCTGCTGTCAATACATGGATATTTAATTTTTTTGACAATGCGACCAGTTGGTCTTCAATATCGGGAATAAGAAAGCCATCACAACATAACGTACCATTCAAATCCAGTACCAAATGATCTAAAATATATGTTTTTATGTTCGATATGGTTATGGTCATCATAATTCATTTATTTTTTTGTAGTATGCCTTACACGACACCACGTTTAAATAAGATAATATCTCATTTGCTCAAATTACATAAATCTTTACCTGTTGTCTATCATATATCAATCTCGTTTCTAAAGTGAAAGCATGAAAAAAATAGACAAAACATCCCGCAAACCAATAATTCCATCCAGGTCTGTATCTCCATGAACCGAAATCTGGTTTTGAGTAATCCCTGAAATGGCCTGAAGTCCAACGATAATGTCTTTTAAATCAATGCGACCATCATTGTTTAAATCCCCATTTGCAGGCGCTTCAGCTTTTTTAATACGAATTTGTCTGGTATCTCCAACAAAATGATCAGCTTCTACAGAGATAGAAACCAATTCAGAGAGGTCTAACAGGGAATCTGTAACATAAATATCAAAGAATACAGTACTTTGTCCAGCAGGAATCGTTTGTTTTTCAATAATGGAAACAATATCAGAGGCATCTGATACGATACGTGTCTCCAAATCTGTAGGATACAGACCATCAAGATAAATTATGCCTGCTTGAGATAATAATCCATCACCAACCATTGCTTGTTCAGGTATCCATAAGGTCAATTGAGGGCTTTCATCATCCATCACTAATATTTGAGCTTGCTCAGTTGGAAAATTATGTGCAAAAGCATGGATCATCACAGTTTTATCGCCTGATAGCCAGTAGTTGTCATGAATGGTTAATGGAAAAGTCGTCTTTTGCGTATTTGGCGGAATCATAATATTTTTGGGCACTGACACACGTGATGAATCACTGGAGATTAATTGAACTTGAAGTTGATTGGATAATGTTCCAGCCAAAAGAATTGTGCCTGATGTCAAGGTTCCATCAACTTCACTTGCTGTTTGTGGCATAGTCAATGTCAATTGATACACATCATTGTCTGCCATAATGATACTTTCCTGGCTGCCTGTCCATTGCGGTAGATAGACTGTTGCCACGATATCGATATGTTGTGCCCCCTCAATACGATTATTATCATCAACGATAATATCAAATTTAGCCTGGGTCGCACCTGCTCCAATTGTCACCCATTCTGGAACTGAAAGATCGGTATCTGGTGAAGCCTTCAGTTGAACCCACAGCGGTTCTGACATATGGCCAGATATTTCCAGCATTCCAGCAGATTCCATAACGCCAAAACCTTCATAACAGCTATGTGGAATAGATAAATTGACTTTTTTGGGTTCATTGTCCAGTATTTCTATATGTGCCATTGCTTGTAACCATGAGGTGTATGATTCAAAAGGCGTGGCGGTCAGAGTAATGGATCGCGTATTGTCAATCGCACTATTATCCAGGATGGTTAGACCGAACGAAGTGGCTATTGTCCCTTTTGTCAGGGTAATCTGTGATGGCAAACTAATATTGGTTCCTGGAAAACTATCCAGCTTTAAGGGGATGCTTACAGGAACAATACCATCGGCAACAACCCATGCAATATTCGTATAACTACCGCTTCCTTCAGTAAAACGATCTGGCAAAAGTATTGAGAGTTGATATGTTTCATCATCAATGAACTGAATGGTTGATGTGCTTTTTGACCAGTCTGAAGAAAACGCAGTCAGTTTTACATTTTTTTGGGTATTAATTTCATTATTGTCCAGTACGTTACAATCGAATGATATTTGGGTATATCCTTTTGGAATCATAACAGTTTTGGGGGGTTGAATGGCACCAATATTGTTTGATGTCAAAGATATGGTCAAATCATGGATAAAACTACCTGGAATACTGATCTTGCCGATATTGCGAAATAAACCAGCACCCTCAGTTACTTCTGGTTCAAGGGACAAAAATAAATTTCTAGGTTCATTGTCATTGATATACATACTTGCTTTGTCCGATGCCCAATCATTCAGTTCCATAACAGCGGCATGAATGGTGATTTCCTGACGCAGATCAATAATTCGATTATCTGTTATGGCAATATCAAATAAAACAGATGTAGAGCCTTCAGGAAGCAAAAGCGTGTCGGGAATTTCAACCTGATTGCTTTGATTGACAGATAAAGCAATGGCAAGATCATGTTGGTAAACCCCTGGTATTTCTATTTTTCCAGCTTGTAATAAAGCGTCATCTCCTTCAGAGGCCTCTGATGGTATTGTTAAGCGAATTTCTTTTTTTTCATCATCAAATATCTCAGTCAGACGCGTAATCGCTTTCCATTCTGGAGCTAAGGCTATAACAGTAACGTATTCTTGGCCGCCAATTATTTGATCATCAATAAAAGTCATATCAAAGGTTTGAGACATTTCCCCTGAATAAATCACTATTTGATCTGGAATTTTCACACGATCTGTATTGCTGACTTCAAGATAAACTGTCAGATTACTGTGGTATGTCCCAGGAATGGAGACAGTTCCTGCATGAGCAATAATTCCTGAGTTTTCCTGTGGGCTTTCAACAACCCAAAGTCCCAGGTCTTTTTTTTCATTTTCAAGAATTTCCATTTGAGTTGATGACGACAGCCAACCCGGTGAAATGGCAGTAATCGTAAGGGGATGCATTTGTTCATCTGTTATGACAGTATTGTCAATGATCGATATGGTAAAATCAGTTGAATTCTGACCTGCTGGCAATAGCACATAACGTGGTGTATTCACAATTTGAGGGGAATCATTTTGGATTTCGATTGTAATATCTGAGGCAAACAATCCAGGAATTTCAATATGTGCCGCATTAGTTAAATGGCCATCGTTTTCATTGGCAGTATCTGGTAATGTAAGATTTAACGTCCGCGGATCATTATCTAAAATGATTACAGTATCCGTGTCAGAATACCAGCCCCTCGCTTCAACCTTGATTTTGACAGATTTGGAATCGGAAATCCAATTATTATCTTTTATGGTCATGTCGAACATGGCAATGGTTTTTCCTGCAGGAACAACAATTGTGTAAGGAATCTCTACCAGTGACGTATCATCTGAGGTCAATGTGACTTCAAAATCATTTAGTAAAACACTTGCCAATGTAACCCAGCCAGAATTATCAATCACGCCTGCCCCTTCCACAGCCGTTTCAATCACTGTAACACTTAGTTGGGCACCCTCATTATCTGCAATGGTAATTGTTGATGTTACAGGCTGCCATCCAGGCGCTGATGCTGATATTAGAACCGGAACCATACTATCCATGATATTATTGTCAACAATTGTCAAATCGAATTTTGCGACTTGTTCACCCGCTGGGATCTCAACCGAGCCAGGAACGATAACTTTATCTGTTTTATTAGAAGTTAAATGGACAATAAGGGGATTTGGGTAGATACCAGGTATTGCAATTTGACCGGCATCGTTCAAAACAGCATCCCCTTCAGAGGCAATTTCAGGAACACTCAATTTTAAATTTTTTATTTCATCATCAATCATCAACACCATAAGGCTTCCGCTGTACCAATTCTCCGCTGTGGCTGCCAGGGTGACATACATATTCCCATCAATATCAATATCATCAAGAATTTCAACATCAAAGGAATGTTCAACAATACCTGCAGGAATAATCAATTCTTCAGGTACAATAATACTGTGAGGATCACTTGACTGAAGCGATACAACCAGATCATGGCTCAGGGCATACACAAGATGAATATCATAGGATGCTTTTATATCAGTTTCATTCAATTCTACAGGGCCATCAATTATTAAGCGTTGCTTTAAGTGCAGAATTAATCCATTCTCTCCAACCGCGTAAACATCCTGGCTGGAAGTCCCCCATATGTCTTTAATTGTATCGGTAGAGCTGGTCATCATGGGATTCCATTCAGGGCGGGCAGTATCATGAAATAAAATGGTGCCATGGTATCCACCGGCAAACACCTTGCCATCAGAAAAACCTATAATTGCATGCAAGTTGACAAAGTTATCAGCAATCGTTTCTGACCATGCACCAGACTGATTTTTTAACATAACGCCACTATCACCAACCGCATAAAGCAAATCATTGTTCGACTGCCCCCATAAGGCATTCAGGCTATTAAATGTTTGGCTGGAAATGGGATTCCATTGATTGTCCCTAAAACGAAGTATTTTACCACCAGTACCACAAGTGTATATAAAGCCAGCAGTTCCCCAGACACTGTTTAAGGTTGAAAGGGTTCGACTTGCCATTTCAAACCAAAGTCCTGAGCTATTTTTAAGGATTGTACCTTTTTTTCCAACAACAATGATATCATTTTCAGTAATTCCCCAGATATCCAGAAGATCGTTATCAGTACCTGATGTCATGGGTACCCACGTTTGATACTCATGTTTTAGAATAAGACCATTATCACCAACAATGTATATATCTGTTTCATTGCCCCATATGGCATGTAAATCGTTTTGCACAGATGACATTTGATTTCGCCAAGCGTTACCATCATAATGCAAAATAACGCCATTATTGCCAACAGCATAGATGTCTGTTCGGGATCTCCCCCATATGGCGTTAAGATCCTGGATAACAGGACTGTTCATTGTTTGCCAATGTATGTTCACTGCTTTCAGATCAGTAGTAGAAAAAAACAATACGAGCAGTGCCGCCCACAAAACAACGATTAATTGATTTTTCATACCTGTACCTGTATCAGATACTATGCGACTGTTTTTTTGCAACCGCACAGTAATATATATAAATCAGGAAAACTTCCTCACCTGATCAATCACACATTCAGCAACGTTTTCTGGTGTAAATCCATATCTTTTTTGCAAAGCTGAACCAGGTGCTGATTTACCAAAATTATTTATGCAAACAAAACTGGCTCTTGATCCGGAAAATTGTTGCCATCCCATAGAAATGCCTGCTTCAATGACCACGCATGGCAAGACATTTGGTAGAAGAATTTCATCAATATATGCCCGAGCCTGTTTTTCAAGAAGTTCAAAACTGGGAATACTCACGAGCCGAATATCAATGCCTTTTTCAGTCAGTATTTTACATGCTTCAATCCCAACCGCAACTTCTGAACCTGATGCCAATATAACAGCTTGGGGATCTTTGCTGGTTTCAATCAAAACGTAAGCCCCTCTTGTCAGTTGTTTTGCTGATGGATAAGTATCCCGATTGATAACCGGTAATTTCTGGCGACTTAGAATTAATGCAGTAGGCCCATCCTGGTTTTTGAGGGCGGCTTTCCATGCCTGTGCTGTTTCGGTTGCATCAGCCGGACGAATAACAGTCAGTTCTGGAATTGCACGTAAGGCAGCTAGATGTTCAACTGGTTGATGCGTGGGGCCATCCTCTCCCACTGCAATACTATCATGCGTAAACACATAAATAACCGGCAATTTCATTAATGCTGCCATTCTTATGGATGGTCGTAAATAATCGGAGAAAACCAAAAACGTTCCACCATAAGGGCGAATGCCTCGATGCAACGCCAAACCATTTAGAATGCCACCCATTGCATGCTCTCGAACGCCGAATCGAATATTTCGCCCATCATATGAATCTTTTTGAAATTCTTTAAATCCATTTAAAAAAGTTTTGTTCGATGGTGCCAGATCAGCAGATCCACCCATCAATGTTGGAAAATATTTGACAATTTCGTTCAATGTCAAGCCTGAAGCAACACGTGTTGCAATTTCTTTATCTTCATATTCTTTAAAATCAGGAAAAATGTCTGAAAAATCCTCTGGCAATCGGGCACGCATGACCTGTTCCCATTCCGCTGCTTCAGATGGGTATTCCTGAGAATAGCGATGAAACAATTCTTGCCATTTTTCAACACATTGCTTTCCTTTGTCAACACATGAACACGCTGAGTAAACAGCTTCAGGCACACAAAAACATTCATCAAGAGAACATTCAAGACATTCTTTTGTCAGGCGAACTTCTTCTTCACCCAAAGGCGCCCCATGGGCATCAGCACATCCTTGTTTATTGGGGCTACCATATGCAATGATGGTTCGCATGATTATAATTGAAGGTTTGTCTGTCTCTTCTTTTGCCGCTTTGATCGCCTGATCAATTGCATATATATCGTTTCCATCTTCAACAATTTGAACATGCCAATTATATGCTTTAAAACGCAAAGCGATATCTTCTGTGAAAGTAAGATCTGTGCCACCTTCAATAGTGATCTGATTGGCATCATATAGACAAATCAGACGAGATAGTCCAAAATGTCCTGCCAGTGATGCGGATTCGCTGGAAAGACCTTCCATTAAATCACCATCACCACACATCACATAGGTATAATGATCGACAACCGGATAATCAGGACGATTGAAATGTGAAGCGAGAAATCTTTCGGCCATTGCCATGCCAACAGCATTGGCAAAGCCCTGCCCCAATGGGCCTGTACTGGTTTCAACCCCAGATGTAACACCAAATTCAGGATGTCCTGGTGTTTTACTTCCCAACTGACGAAATGACTGAATATCATCCATTGAAAGTTCATAGCCGGTTAAATGCAACAGGCAGTATAACAACATTGACGCATGACCACCTGACAATACAAAGCGGTCTCGATCAGGCCATGTTGAATGTTTTGGACTGTGCTTTAAAAACCGCGTCCATAAAGTATAGCCAGCAGGTGCAAGCCCCATAGGAGCGCCTGGATGTCCTGAGTTGGCTTTTTGGATGGCATCCATCGTCAATGATCGGATCGTATTCACACAAAGACGATCTGTATCGGTCTGATTGATGACGTCATTCATAATAAATCTCCTTATTCATAGTTATCAATTGATCAATCCATTTTCCGTTCAATTTCATGTATTAAACGCAACAAATAAATGATAAACAATGCACGAGAGTTATCAAATATTAAGTACTCTCTGAATTATTGATTACACTTATTTGGCATAAATTGCAAGTGCCATATCCAAAAATGTAGGATGTCAGTGCTTATTACAATGCGCGCATATATTCGGGTTTTAGTGGGACTTTACCATTGATTGCACGATCAATTTGTGCCAAAACGCGCGTCTGGTCATAAGGCAATCGGGCACGAATTGGCAGATAATTGGATGCATGGTTGGCATGAAATAAACCATCTGTGAGATTTGTATGAGCAATCATGGTACGTAATTCTTTTAACATATCAATAGGACTGATCATTTTAAACTTACCTTTTTCATATTCTTCATACATGGGTGTGCCAGGAACTAACATCAAGCTCAAAGCACCGACATAATCAGGGTCCATTGCAGAAAGGGTCATACCTGTTTTTTCTGCATGAAACTGGGATCGCTCGGGGCCAGCAAGACCAAGTAAAACTGTCACTGATAATTTAATCCCTGCCTTTTTGGCTTTGATTGATTGTTCAGTAATATATGCAGAGTCACCTTTCTTACGCACGTTTTTCAATGTGACATCATCACCAGATTCCAACCCCAGATACGCGATTTGTAAGTTCAGATCTCGCAGTGCTTTTAGTTCATCCAAAGATTTCATAGACAAACTTTTGGCATTGGCATACACGCCAACACGTTCAATCCAGGGCAGTTTTTTTTGAATTTCCTTTAAGATAAATATCAGTCGCTTTTGAGGGATAATCATGCCATCACCATCACAAATAAAAAGTCGTCTATACGATCTGAAATGTTTGGATGCATAATCAATGTCTTGTAAAATGATATCATCTGATTTTATTTTGAATCTAACGCCTTTATATGCAGCACAAAACGTACATTTGTTATGAGAACATCCCACTGTTGCCTGTAAAAGAATACTATTGGCCTCACTGGGAGGGCGTATCATATTTCCTTCATAATGCATTATTTTTCCTTTTTCAAAACTATTATTCTTCAAAATATTGTCTGTACAGTAAACAATTATTTTGTTTACTAAATTTCAGACATTTCCTATAATAAATGGACTACCTTTATTACAAATGTTATTTAAAATGTATCGGAAAAACAAAATCCTGCTTTATATTGGTTCAAGTGCAATTTCGTTTGCTAACACGCGCGGCTCTAAAAATTTCAAGTGCAATTTCGCTTGCTAACGCGCGCGGCTCAGAAAATTTCAAGTGCAATTCCGCTTGCTAACGCGCGCGGCTCAGAAAATTTCAAGTGCAATTTCGCTTGCTAACGCGCGCGGCTCAGAAAATTTCAAGTGCAATTTCGCTTGCTAACGCGCGCGGTTCAGAAAATTTCAAGTGCAATTTCGCTTGCTAACGCGCGCGGCTCAGATTAAAAGCTGCCGAAATTTTCAGAGCCGCGCGCGTTAGCAAGCGAAATTGCACTTGAACCAATATAAAGCAGGATTTTGTTTCTCCGATACATTTAAATAAAGGTTTGAAAACAGCAACCATTGGATAAACAGATATTTGGGGTAGGATTTAAAAAAAGTATTGATTTCCTTGTCAGTTTTCATCAGATAACTCCTTTTTCAGGCAAACAGAAGTGCTTTCATACGAATAAAAAATTCAGACGAAATCCAGCATCCGGTAGAAAATTTCATTGGCGTTTTCGATATGCCATTCCCTGGAAGCTCGCTAACAGTTCTTTAGACTCATCAATAACATCAACCTGATAAACACCAAGTTTCCGGTTAATAGATATTTCTCGTGCTTCTGCATAAACAGTTCCCTGGCTAACAGCTTTAACAAATGCAATGGAAACATTTATTGCCACAGCGACCTGTTCTCGTGAGTTGGCCGCAATGGCAAAAGCAAAATCTGCCATTGTAAAAATAGCCCCACCATGAACAATACCAACACCATTGAGATGGTAAGGCTTTATTTCCATTTTGACGCGGGCATATCCGATCTTTGCTTCAACCATTTCAACGCCAATGTGTTTTGCAAACTGATCGCTTTCCATTCGTTTTTGCCACTGAGATATGGTATTCAATTCATTCATTCCTTATTCTTCAAAATATTGTACTGTATAAGTTTGTATGTCAAGCTGATCATTTTTCCATGTATCTCCTGGTAAACCCGCCTTTAAACAAAGATGAGACAAGAATGCATCATGCGTTGGCAGTTGGTCCCACACTTGCGGTAAAAATGTAGCCGATGCAAACCCTTTTCTCAGAATGACACCATGAACTTTTGGTTTGAGCTTATGAATGAGATCATTCGTATCTTTATACTCAAGTGGTTGAGGATCTGTAAGAACACTCACTTCAACATGTATGTTATTGTACTCTTCAGGTGAAAGCGGACTAAATCGAGGATCGTTAAATGCCGCATTGATGGCATTGTCTGCCACACCTTTGACCAAAGATGTCTGGCCTATTAGAGAACCGATACACCCCCGCAAGCGACCATGAATATCCAATGTAACGAAAGTGCCTTTCTTGGCCTGAAGATCTTTATCCTTTAGGATTTCATCAGATGGTGGTTCAAAAGGTTTTCCCAATTTTTTTGCAATTGTTGAGCGGGCAAGTTTCAGCAAAGCCAGCCCCTGATCCTGGGTTAATTCGTCTTGTGATTGTGTCATTTCTGTTCCTCCAAAAAACGCGATAGTTGCATATCCTACCACGCGTGTTTTATCGCCAGCCGTGTCACCACTGTTGGATTTGTGAAGCAATACTGGCGTCCAGTTTAATTTTTTTGCCAAATAAAGTATGACCTGTATGGGTATGATACCACAGGCGGCATTGTCTTTATTTACTAATGATTTGATATCTTTTTTTAGAATCAAATCAATGGTATGGTTGTCTGTATTGACCGCTGCCATGTATTTTAAATAATGTGAGAGATCAGAACTGGAGATCAAAAGCGTTTGATCGTCCAAAAGGGGTTCAATATATGAAACCAGAATTTTGGGATCAATCTGGCCAACAACCAATGGAATGAATTCAAATGATTTTAAAAAGAACTGTAAAAATGGCAAAATGACTTCTATTGAATGTTCTGCCTGATCTGAATATTTCGATGATCTGAATACTGATGGATATTCCCTGAGTTTTTTGGCATCATCATGGAGCGCCACTTTTCCAAAAGGGGTTTCATAGGCATCAACAGGACTGAGTGCGACATAATTCATTCCCACGCGATGATCCGGGCCCATTACAATAATCTTTGAAAATTGATTGGCCTTCAATACTTTGACTGCATGTGCTGCTGTTAAACCGGAATAGATATAGCCAGCATGCGGCATAATCAGTGCCTTAAGCTGGCTATCTGGTAATTGAATATCCGAACTTTTTTGAGCAGCATCGGTCAATTTTTCAATCATTCTCTTCAGCCCTGATGGATTTTTTGGATAAAAACGACCTGCCCAGACTGGCTTTCTGATATCAGTCCATGCGAATGATACGACCCCAAAAAACACCATCAATAGCGTGAATATTATTGTTTTTTTCATTATACCACTTTGATATTTGTGAAATTATATTTCTCTTCCCACAGTAAAGCCCTGATGAACAGCATCAAAAGCCTTTCCTATGGATGACGCATCCCCAACAATATTGCATGGAATGTCTGCTGATCCAATCTCATCTTTTAGAGGACAATATGGTTTGGCTCCAACAGCAAGTATAACTGTATCAGCAGGAATATCAATTTCTGTGTCACCTGAAGCCACACGAATAGATTTTTCATGAATAGCAATTGCACGTGTATTTACTTTGATATCGATATTTCGTCTTCCAATATCCTGAAGCATGCCCCAACGCGTGCTCTTACCAATATCTTTGCCAATTTTGTCCAACATTTCAATAATGGTTATGATTTTCGTGCCTCGTGAGGCCATCTGGATAATATCTTGAACAGGTTCTGCCTGATTAAGCAATAAAAATTTTACCGCATCACCAGTCAATGTGCCTTTTTCAGACAATAATAATGACGTTTCTACTCCAACTGCTCCGCCACCGATAATTACAACATTTCGGCCAGTATGGGCACGACCTGCCAAAACATCCCATGCTTGAACAACATGATCCTGATCCACACCTGGAATGGGTATTTTTATTGGATTTGCCCCTGTGGCCAAAACAATGTGATCCGGTTTAAATGATTGAATCGTTGCCATATCAACCGGTTTATTCAAGGCGACAGAAATTTTACGAACTGTAACCTGATTGGCAAGATCATGTGCCAATACACAAAATTCTTCTCGTCCAGGCGGTGCACCAGCCAATAATAATTGTCCACCCAATTTTTCAGAAAGCTCAAAGATAGTAACTTTATGACCGCGATCATGTGCAGTAATGGCAGCACTCATGCCCGCAGCACCACCACCGATAATCATAACTTTTTTGGGGGTTGATGTTTTTTGAATGGCACGCTCTTTTTCGTAACCAGCCATTGGATTGCAAAGGCATTCCACTGATTTCAACTTAAACAAATTGTCAAAGCATCCCTGTGCACAGGCAATACAGTGAACAATTTCGTCTTCACGATGACTTTTCGCTTTTTGGGGAAAGTAGGGATCGGCAATCAGGCTTCGACCCAAAGCGACCATATCACATAGGCTGTCTGCAATCATTTCACGTGCAATTCCTGGATCATTGATTCGATGACTGGCAATGACTGGCACATTGATATCTTCTTTAATACGCCTGGATAGATATCCATAGATACCCCGCGGTACTTCTGATACAATTTGAGGTACTCTGGCTTCATGCCAACCCACATTAATACACAAAGCATCAACACCAACACTGACCAAGGCACGGGCATATTTGATTAAATCCTGAGTTGATGAGCCATCTTTCATGAATTCATTACCATTCATGCGAACAATCAGTGGATAATCATCACCAGTTTTTGCCTTGATTGCCTGCATAATTTCAAGACCAAATTGCATGCGCGATTCCAGATTACCGCCATATTCATCTTCACGATGGTTTGTCAGAGGAGACAAGAACTGACTAATCAAGTAACCGGTCCCACTCAGAATTTCAACTGCATCATAGCCAGCCTGTTTAACGCGATTTGCAGCGCAGGCAAATGCATCAATTATTTGCTTGATTTCATCTATAGTTAACTCGCGCGGTGTCTCTCGGGTAAGACGTGATGCAATGGCTGAAGGTGCTACCGGGGTTTTGCCATCTAAAAAGAATGAAAAATTATATCGGCCAGCATGATTCAACTGAACAACAGATAATGCCCCATTCGATTTAATCGCATCTGACAATCGTTTTAATCCAGGAATATGATCATCTGAATGGGCTCCAATATTCATTGAATTGCCAGACATGTCATCAACAGTGGCATATCCAACTGAAATCATTGCTGCACCACCACGAGCACGTTCTGCATAAAAATCTACCAGTCGATCAGTCACCATGAATTCTGATGCCATGTTAAGATGCATGGCAGGCATGTATATTCGATTTTTTAACGTTAATGGACCAATCTGAATTTTTTGAAATAATGGATCAGACATATTTCTCTCCTTTATATGTTTAACTGATAATCTTAAATAAACTTGAATTATATTGAATGTAAGCCTTTGTGTCAAATTATTTATATTAGTTGCTGGCTTGGAGTAAGGGGCGCATTCCAAAAAAGTCGGACATTTTTCTTAGCCCTGAAAGGGCGTCAACATACCAGCCCAGGGCAACGCCCCATTGCCGTCAGGCTAAGGCAAACTCGCTCCGGTGCTCGTTCCCAGGCTCTGCCTGGGAACGTGTTCTTGGCGGCTCTGCCGCCTGATCAGTTCGTAGGTGGCAGAGCCACCTCGGAAAACGTTCCCAGGCAGAGCCTGGGAACGAGCACCCTGGGTAATAATTTAAGTAATGTTGTAGCCCTGAAAGGGCATAACATGTTTTATTTGACCTGACGTTTATGTAACGCCCTTTCAGGGCTAAGAAAACCTTTCTCTACCATTACCCAGGGCGTTGCCCTGGGCTGGTATGTTGACGCCCTTTCAGGGCTAAGAAAAGAAATGTCCGACTTTATGTTGCGCCCTGGAGTAAGTATCACTATTTTTGATGGAAGGCATTTTTATAATATTCTTTTTTTTAATGCAAATTTTCCTAAATTTTGAAAGTGTTAAACGATTTGCACCAGGCGATTTTCAAGTAAGGCTAAGCCGGCTAAACCGGCTAAGCAAGGTTTTTCATTATGGTCACCTGAACCACATTTTCCAGAAATCGCCCTTTGAGAACAGTGTATTTGCTTTGAAGACTTAAATCAATTTTATCAATAGATTTTTTCAATTTTTTCCTCAACCGCTTTTTTTGAAACATTTAGTTTTTCTGCAATTTTTTCAATTCCAACAGGCTGGTTGTTATACTGAATAAAAAAATAAATAGTTTTCTTGCCCGGTTCCTGATCATTATCTTCATTGATATATTGCCGATTGCTTGAATTCTTTATATCCCATGCATTCTTCAATTGGGAATGTTCTTTCTGACATGTCGGTTGTCTCCTATACTCAGGAATTCTCTGAAAATAAATTTCTCTGTCCAAAAATATGGTTTTATTATGTAATGAAGTTGCATACTAAGGAATGCTCTGAAAATTAGTTCCTGTTTTGGTTTGGAATATGCGCCACAGAAAAACGAATACTTTGAATGACTTTTTCTCCCAAATTATCATTGAGTTTTTGAATGATATCATTTTTCATATAGCTGAGTTGTTGCAACCAGGATGGACTAGAAACCTGCACTTCAAGCTCATTACCTTTGATTTTCCAGGGACGTGTATCATTAGCGATTGCCGCCCCCACAGCCGACTCCCATATTTCAATAATTTGAAATAAATTTGTACTCTTTTCATTTCGATATTTTTTTAACACATCAGAAATGATGGATTTAATGTGAACAGGTTCTTTTTTTTCTGCTTGATTATTCATAATTTTTGAGATTTCCTTTTCGTTCGCCCTCTAGACAAAAACCGAAATCGAACATAGTGCCCTTCGGGCAAATTATAGATTAGTCCAAATTTTGTGCGTCTTCGGAAGGGCGCATTTCAAAAAAGGGGGCATTTTCTTAGCCCTGAAAGGGCTGCACATACCAGCCCAGGGCAACGCCCTGGGAAACTATTAAAAAAAATCTTAAGCCCTGTAAGGGCGTTACATAAATGAG
>Ga0272440_1000358_pt1 | contig 38867 bp, 36 predicted proteins | sample SSMMMBAug17_FD_192440 | JGI IMG/M metagenome (GOLD analysis project Ga0272440, IMG submission 192440) | Marine sediment archaeal communities from Little Sippewissett salt marsh, Falmouth, MA, United States - SSM-MMB-Aug17 | ecosystem: Environmental > Aquatic > Marine > Wetlands > Sediment ...
ACCACGCTATACCTCTTATCCTACTGCTTTAGAGTTTAGTGATGCCTATAGTTATGATGAGTACATTCAAAAACTGAAGTCTCAAGACCCATCTCGTCCACTCAGTCTCTACTTTCATCTTCCTTTTTGTAAAAATGCCTGTTACTTTTGTGGTTGTAATGTTGTCTTCACTTCAAAAGAGTCGAAGATGCTTCGCTATATTGAGTATTTAAAACAAGAACTTGCAATCCTCTCAAAACATTTGAATATGAATCGTGAAGTGATACAGATGCACTTTGGAGGTGGTACTCCTACATTTTTCTCAGCCCAGCAGTTAAAAGTAATCATCGATGAGATAAAGTCTTACTTTCCAAACTTTTCTGCTAATGCAGAGATATCGTGTGAGATTGACCCTCGTCACATAGATGAAGATCAGATGAGAGTTATGAGTGAAGCAGGGTTTAATCGTGTGAGCTTTGGTATTCAAGACTTTAACGAAGAGGTGCAAGTAGCAGTTCACCGTGTACAGCCTTATGAGATTACCAAAAATGCTATGGATTTGGCAAGAAAGTACAACATGGTCTCTGTTAATGTTGACCTTATTTACGGATTGCCGTACCAGACCCTAGAGACTTTTAAGGAGACACTCTCTTTAGCACTTACTCTTGATGCAGATAGATTTGCAGTCTTTAATTATGCCCATGTCCCTTGGTTGAAAAAGACGATGCGTAAGATAGATGAGACAACACTCCCACTGCCAGATGAAAAACTCAAAATTATGCAGTATACTATAGACTTTTTAACAAATAATGGCTATAAAATGGTTGGAATGGATCACTTTGCAAAGCCAGAAGATGAGCTTTTTAAAGCCATAGAGACAGGAGAGTTACATAGAAACTTTCAGGGCTACACAACAAAAGGTGGAGCGGATTTAATAGGAGTAGGACTTACCTCAATTGGAGAGGGACTCGATAGTTACAACCAAAACTTCAAAGATATGAGTGAGTATGAAGCAGCTATTGACGCTGGAAAACTCCCATTTGAGCGCGGAGTGGTTCTAAGCGAGGATGACCAGATACGTCAGTATGTCATTATGGAACTTATGAGTAATTTTAAAATCGACATAGAGCGCTTTAACAGGCTTTTTGAAGTTGACTTTAACACTTACTTTGCAGATGCGCTTGAGGAACTGCAACCTTTTGTAGATGAAGAGCTTATAACTATAGATGACAAAAGTATTCTCTGCTCGCAAACGGGGACACTTTTAGTACGAAATATTGCCATGGCTTTTGATGCATATATGCACCAGCATGCTGGCTCACAAAGAACTTTTTCAAAGACGGTATAAAAAGATGGATAAAAATTTAGAAGATATATTTAGTTTCGACAAAATTCAAGATGATTGTGTAAAGTGTGGGAAGTGTATTCCTGTATGTACCATTCACAATGTAAATGCAGACGAGGTTACATCACCTCGTGGGTTTATTGACCTTTTAGGTGCTTACAAACGTGGACATTTAGAGATGGACAAGACAGCAAAAGATATTTTTGAGAGCTGTTTTTTATGTACAAACTGTGTAGATGTCTGCCCTAAATCACTCCCTACAGACATGATAATCGAGCAAGCGCGTGCTGACATCGCACAAAAGTTTGGGATAGCTTGGTATAAAAGAGCGTTCTTTTTACTTCTTCGTCACCGTTGGCTTAATGACCTGGCATTTAAACTTGGTTGGGCATTTCAAACCTGTGGTTTTAAGATCAAGGCTGACATTGACTCGATGCACTCAAGATTTAACCTACCGATGATTAAAACAGACAGACTTGTTCCAAGCTTACGTAAGAAGTCATTTTTAAACTCTCACCCTGAAAACATAGACAATGGTGGTAAGAGAAAAGTGGCTGTTTTCATTGGTTGTTTGGCAAACTACAACTTTAAAGATGTAGGTGATTCACTCTTAGAGATACTCGAAGCCCTTGAGATAGATGCCTTTTTAGCAAAGTCACAAAAGTGTTGTTCTGCACCTGCGTATTTTACAGGTGATTTTGACACAGTTGATTCAAATGCGAAGTTTAACATTGAGTACTTTGAGAGTTTTTCAAAAGATGTTGAGGCTATCATTGTTCCAGAAGCAACCTGTTCTGCGATGCTAAAAATTGATTATGAACACTATTTCCATAACCAACCTGAGTGGAAAGCACGTGCAAAAGCCATCATGAGTAAGGTTTACATGGCAACTGAGTGGTTGCAACACCACACAGAGCTAGAAAAACTCTTAGCAACAAAAAAACAAAAGCCAAAAATAGTAACTTACCATGACCCATGCCACGCAAGAAAAATGCAAGGGATTCATGAAGAGCCACGTAATCTTGTTCGTAAAAACTACAACATCGTTGAGATGAGTGATCCAAATGCCTGTTGTGGCTTTGGTGGAATCACTATGCAAACTGAGAAGTACCACTTTGCAAAAGCCGCGGGTGTTCCTAAAGCAGCGATGATAGAAAAAACGGGTGCGCAGATTGTAAGTGCTGAGTGTTCAGCATGTCGTATGCAGATAAACAATGCTATGGGAGTTGAGAGTAAAACAGTCTTTAAAAACCCTATAGAGCTTATTGCCGAGGCGCTCAGAGACTAAGATGGATCACTTTGTCTGGAGTGTAAATCCTGTAGCCATCTCTTTTGGTTCACTGCATATCTACTGGTACGGCATTTTCTTTGCTACTGCTATTTTAGCGGGACTACAATACATGAAGTGGGTATACGCCAAAGAGGGCAAAGATGAAGCGATGCTTGATAGCATGTTTTTATACATCGTCATTGGGATTGTTGTTGGAGCACGTTTAGGGCATTGTCTCTTTTACGACCCAGCGTACTACCTTGCACATCCTCTTAAAATATTTGCTGTATGGGAGGGGGGTCTGGCTTCTCACGGCGGTGGTCTTGGAGTGATGATAGCACTTTGGCTCTACGTCAAAAAATACAAGCTCTCTTATCTATGGGTACTTGATAGAGTCGCTATTCCTACAGCGCTTTTTGGTTTTTTTGTTCGTTTAGGTAACTTTATGAATTCCGAGATTTTAGGGCACCCTACAGAGTCTGCTTTTGGTATTGTCTTTACACGTGTAGATATGCTCCCAAGGCATCCAGCACAACTCTATGAGAGTTTGGCATATCTGTGTACTTTTATTCTCTTAACACTCATTTACAAGTTTAGTTCTCTTGGCTTACGTAAGGGCTTTTTATTTGGTCTGTTTTTAACACTTATATTTAGCGTGCGTTTTTTAGTGGAGTTTGTAAAAGAGAAACAGGCTGCTTACGTAACAGACTTGACGCTCTCAACAGGACAACTGCTTAGTATTCCGTTTTTACTGCTTGGTCTTGCTCTTATAGTGCTTAGTTTTAGAAAAAAAGCATGATACAAAAAGTTCTACTTGTCTATTTTATTTTTATAAATGTCGCTGCTTTTATAGTCTATACATTTGACAAGTACAAATCACGTGTAGGTGCTTCAAGAGTCTCTGAGCGTGAACTACACACTTTTTCACTGCTTGGTGGTTTTTTGGGAGCTTCGCTTGCCATGGGGCTTTTTCATCACAAGGTAAGCAAAATCTCATTTTTACTTAAACACATTTTCATAATTGTTATCTGGATAGGCGTTACGCTCTACTACTTTTTAGTACTCAATCGCTTAAACTTTTTAGATTAGTCTTACGTAAGGGTTTTATTATCTATGATGACGATGTTTTTGTTTGTCTTTATGGACTGAAGATTTCCAAAAGTGGTTTACTGCCCAGTAACCAAGTGAGCCAAAAACGAGTGAAAAGACTACTGCTCCAAAATAGAGTGGAATAAAAATATCGTCTATGTTGTCCGTGAACCAATCGAGTGTAAGTTCAACATTTAAAGGCTCCATACCTAAAACAAAAGCTCCAAAGTGATACTCTGCATAGTACATAGGTGGCATAGTAAAAGGGTTTGTTATCCAGCACATTGCTAGTGCTATTGGCACGTTAAAGCGAAAGAAGGGCATAAAAAGAAGTACAGCCGCCATCTGCATAGGCATTGGGATGAAAGCTATGAGAAGTCCTAAAAGTACCCCACGTGAAATCATCCTTCTATTTGTAGATAAAAACTCAGGTGGTACTTTTGATTTTTTTATGAAGGCTTTGAGTTTTTCGCTTTTGGAAGTTTTCTTGAGTGTTTTTCTTATCATAGCTAGGCTTCTCTTTGTCAGTTGTGCAATTGTATCTTTTGAATAATTTAATTATGCTAAAATCCATTACTTAGATATTTTGGAGTTGTTTATGAAGTTTTTAGCATGGTTTGGTGGTATTGTCGTTGCTCTTGTGGGAGCTGTTTATCTTATGTTCTTTACAAGTTTTGGAAATGGCATCCTAGCACCCATTATAGAGTCAAAAATACAAGAGCAGACAAAACTACCAAGTAAATTGACTACTTTTTCTCTCTCCATAAATGAGTTTGAAGTCTTACTTGAGCTCAACAAAAACAATACAATCCATGCAAAAGGAAACTACTCTCTTTTTTCACAATCTTTTGACGTGGCTTACAGAGTCTCACTTTTAGAGTTAGAAAGCCTAGAGCCACTTACACAAGCACCCTTACGTAAGAGTTTTAAAACCCAGGGGAGTGTTGTAGGAGATATGGAGTTTTTTGAGGTAAATGGTACAAGCGATGTAGCAAAAAGCCAGACAAGCTACTATGTTGCAATGAGTGAACTCTCTCCTAGTGCGATTGTTGCAAATGTAAAAGAGTTGGACTTAGCCTCACTCCTTGAGATTGGTGCACAAAAGCGCTACGCTGATGCGAAGATAAACCTTGATGTAGATTTTAAAAATATTACTCCACATGAACTCGATGGAAAAATTCTCTTAACAACAAAAGAGGGAAGACTCAGCCAGGCAGTTATGAAAAAAGACTTTAACATTACCATTCCGCCAACAACATTTACAACACAACTTAAAGCAACTCTTGCAGGAGATGATGTTGAGTATACGTACTTTGTAAATTCAAACCTTGCAAAAATAAGCTCATCGGGAAATGTAAGACCTGAGCCATTCTTGCTTGACGTAAAATATGGTTTAGACATTAAAGAGCTTGCAGCACTCAAGCCCATAACCGGAGCAGATGTTCGTGGAAGTTTTCGTTTGAGTGGAACTGCAAAAGGGGACAAAGAGAGCTTAGTGGTTGCTGGACGTAGTGATGTTGCTGCATCGGATACCTCTTTTAGTGCAAAACTGCATGAGTTCAAGCCAAAGAGTGTGAGTGCTAGCATTAAAAATATGCAGCTGCAAAAAATTCTTTACATGATAAAACAGCCTCATTATACGGATGGACTCTTCTCTATGCAAGTTGACATCAGCAGTGCAGATGTGAACAACCTCAAAGGAGAGGTGAGTACAAAGATTACAGAGGGTCTGCTTGATAGTAAGTTTTTAACAAAAGAGTTTGAGTTTGAATCACTCATGCCGACAACTCGTTTTACTTCAAAGAGTGTGACTCGTCTTAAAGGAGAAGAAGTAAATACTGAGTTGCATGTAGCTTCTACACTAGCGAATTTAGATATTGCCAAGGCAAGTTTTAACCTCCAAGATGCTTCACTGTTGAGTGACTATCGTGTGAGATTACATGATTTAAACAAACTCTTTTTTGTAACACAGCGAAAACTTAAAGGTGCTATAGAAGCACATGGTGAGTTACGTAAGGGTAAAGACCTAGACTTTAGTGCCTTTAGTGATGTAGCGGGTGGAAAGCTCAAAGCAACACTGCATAATGATGACTTTAAAGCTAACATAGCTACAATGCAAACACTTGACATACTTGACATACTCATCTATCCAAAAATATTTGACGCATCCATAAATGGTGACTTGACTTATAATCTTGCAGCGAAAAAAGGAGCATTTAAGGGAGCGCTTAAAAACGGAAAGTTTACGAAAAACCAAGTGCTAGACCTTGCAAAACAGTATGCACATACAGACCTCTATCCAGAGCGTTTCAAAGGTGATGTTAATGCCAATATCGCTCAAGAGAAGATAGTCGCTTCACTTGATTTAGAGTCAAACCGCTCACACATAAAGACAAAAGATGCAAAACTAAACTCTAAAACAAAACGTATTGATGCACAAATTGACATTAACGCCAATGGTAACCCTTTAGAGCTTGGACTTAGCGGAAATGCAAATGCTCCAAAAGTGAGTGTAAACGCCGAAAAACTCATAAAAAAAGAGGCAACAAAGGCTATAGAAAAAGAGGTTGGTAAGTTTATGAAAAGCGACCAAGGAAAAGATTTACAAAAAGAGGTAAATAAACTCTTTAAAGGGCTTTTTTAGAAGTGGAGTAGGGAGTTATAATACTCCTTAAGATGATTTAGTCCATATATAATTTGTATTATTTCTCTGTTTTGCTTTGAGTAAATCCTCTACAAAACTGTTTTTTTCATAAAAAATATTTAAATTTTTACTAATTGATAACAGCCCTATAGTATCAAACTCTTCTTTTAAACAATTGATTAAATATGTTCCAAGACCATGCTTTTGATAGTACGCATCTATAGATATTTGGTTGATATAGATCTTTTTTACTAGTTCATCATTTATTTTATAGTCTATAAATCCAATCTTATCAATATCAAAATATAAATCTAATCTGTTACTGTAGTTGGTTCTGGGCGTACTCACTGTTGTTATCCTTTTTGGGATAGCTTTTTCATTTACTAGCATGCAGAGTCTCTGCTCTAGTCTATTGAGATCTGTTGTAATGGTAGTTACCTTGGGGTGTGCACTTGTCTTGACGATAAAAGTACATCGTGAAAAAGCTTAACAAAAATCTTTTGAATTCTAATTTGAGTAGATCTAAGCTTTAAGTATGGTTATGGTAGTTTTTAAATCATTTTAAAAACGAAGTCAGATACAGATCGAGTATTTGAAATTGCGTGAGTATAGCGTAATAGTTACTCAGAGTAATAAAATTTTTTTTGTTAGATTAAAAAATTAATACTAAGCTTCAAACCCTCTTTTTTTAGGCTCTATATAATCCTCTTTACGCTCCTCTATACCTCGAAACCTATCTACAAAAAGTAGTAGAACAGGAAGTATAAAAAGGTCTGTAAGGAGTGAAAGAGAGATAAGTATAGCACTGTATTTTCCAATGAGTTGTAGAGAGTGAACTTCAGAGAATGAGAGTGAAGCAAAAACAAAAATGAGAATGCTTGAACCGATGATAACAGGGATTCCCGCATAAAAAAACATCTTCTCTAGAGTGTGCTTTTGTGAGCGTCCAAAGTAGCGAAGCCTAAAGTACTTAAAGGCAAAGTGAATGGTCGCATCTGAAGCAAGTCCAACAGAGATGGTCATGGCAATAAGCATCTCAAGACTCAGTGGAATACTGAGCAGACTTACTAAAACTCCAAAGAGTAAAATAGGCATTACATTTATAGTCAGACCGACAAATATCATCCCCTTAGAGCGGAAAATCCACCCTGTAACAAAGCCTATGATGAGTAGTGCCCAAAGTAAAGATGTCGCAAGTAGGATGGTTTGACCATATTTAGAGATGCCAAGGAGTGTCTCATCGTCTACAAAGTAGAGTTCTATACCATCATAATGCATTAGCCAATCAAGCAGTTCAAGTTTATTGATGTCAAAGAGGTTTATCTCTACACTCAGTGTATTTGTATCGAAGTACTTATGGCTGAGATTGTATAGATCCATATAAAAAAGTGCTTGCAGAAGTGCTTGTTGGTCAAGTTTGTCTGTTTGTGTATTTGCTTCGTTGAGCGTATGCACTATACTTGCAAGTGAGTTAACTTCCCCTAGTTCATCTTCAAAACGCTCTTGCATATCACTACTGAATTTACTCAGCGAGTTGATGAGTTCTAAGTCTATGTTCTCATAAGGGATTTTGAGTTCTATCTGTTCATTTTTCACAGGAAGCTTAAAAAACGAGTTGCTTTGTGAGTAGATGTAGTAACCGCCTAACATTAAGAGTGTATAAGCACTCACTAAGAAGATAAAGAGAAACTTTTTTGAGTAGTGTAGCTCATTTGAAGCGAGTAGATAGCCTAGTTTTGCATAAGGAACATGAGTGTGTTTGAGTTCAAAGTAACTCAAATATGCAGGAAGAATTGTTAGATTTAAGATGTAGCCTGTAATAGATGAGATAATAACACTCAGACTTAGAAGCTTTATGATGTCTGAGTCAAGCAGTACCAAAGAGCCAAGTCCCAAAGCTGTTAAAACAGAAGTCCACATAGCAGGAGTCATACTACGGTTGAGCATTTTACGAATGGCATTGAGCTTGTTTGTTTTGTATTGGGACACGTGCCATCTGTAGTAAAAGTAGAGATACTCAACAAGTGCAATTGAAATTGTAATAAATGGCATAGTAATATGAATGGTATAAATGCCTGTAATCATAATGATTATGCTAAAAGTAAGTAGAGTGGTTAGTGTGATGTGTAAAATACCACCAAGAGTTGAGAGGTAGTTGCGAAAGAGTATGCGAAATACAACAGTAGTTACTAAAATAAAAAGTAGCGCATAAAAAAGAATGCTCAACCACTCTACTTCACTTGAAACACTCACATACTCATAAGAACCTGGAATACTAAGTCCGGAGAGTTCTAGAGGCTTTGTTGTGCGAATGAAGAAGTAGAATTTTTTAAACTCCTCATCGACAACATTACAGTACTCGTTATGTACCTCTTTAATCATCTTCTTAAGCTCTAAAGTGTTAAGTTTACTGCTGTTAACAACAACGACAAGGTTGGAGTCACCCTGCTGTTGAGTTTGGATGTAGTCATTACTAAAGAGCGAAGATACTTTTGTAACGCCCTCTATTTTTGTTAAATCTTTATGGAGTTTTTTGAGCTTCTCTAAATCGGTATCATCCAAGTTTTTAAGAGTTATTATGAGCTTTTCTAAGGAGTAGGTTTGAAATTGATGATCTTGAGTTTTATGTAACTCTTTAGAGTCATTGAGCCAAAAGAGCTCATCTGATGAGAGAAACTTTGGTTGAAAGAGTGATACTAGTAGAGTTGTTAAGAGTATATAAAAAATGATAATAGCTTTTCTATACTTCACGACCTTGTCGAGATATCTGTTGATATTGGGCGTATTGTAGTACATTCTCTACTCCTCTACAACTAAAAAAGGTCGTTTGTTAACATCGAGTTTTTTTGCTACAGTTGCTATTGCTTCTACTTTTTTTTGGCTTACGTAAGAGAGAAGATTTTTATATTTGGCATCTTGAAGCATAATCTCTAAGAGTGTCTCAAGTGGAGTTTGTGACTCATAAACCGCAGCAACACTCTGAGTTGATTTGAGTCTTGGAATGGAGTAAAGATAGATTGCATAACGGTATTTTTGGAGCATAAGTTCATTTTCTGTAAGCGTTTGCAAAAATTTTCTTGAGTATGGACAGAGTGGGTCAAGAAAAACATGTATGAGTCTCTCGCCATAGCCATAGTAGATGGCATCTTTTTTAATTAAGGCTAACTCTTTAATATCATTTGTGTACAAGTGTGCCTCTCTAGAGTGTGTATTTGCATTAAGAGATACTACTAAGAGATATAGGAGGAAAAGATACTTAAACATGAAAGAAGTATAATATAATATTATTACACATAGATTACTTTTTATGCATAATTTTTGAGCAGAAGAATTTTTTATTTTTTCGTCATGTCAACTAGCGCAAGTGCTAAAACTACTCTATCTTCTCCAAGTAACTCTATAGCTTCACGCATAGTTGTCCCAGTTGTGACAATATCATCAACAAGAATAATATCTTTTGTAATCCTCTTACGTAAGAAAAATTCACGTGGGTTTTTCTCTCTAAAAGATTTTGATTTTCCCGAGTAAGAGAGGTGAGACTTTGCACGCAAGGCTCCATATATGGGTTTTATACTTTTTGAGTCAAGTGCTTTACTCAGTATGGCGGTATGTGAGTATCCATTTCGAGCGTGATCATCTATTCCAACTGCGTTGTAAACTTCTTCACTTGCAAACTCTGTAGCAAAGCGCTTGAGCGAGCACTGGGCTAATATGTTAAAGATATGATAACCCTCATCTGTATGTTTGGTATGGAGCAGCTTTTTAATATCTTCGTACTTGTAAAAAGAGAGGAGTTCTATGTTGTTGTGGAGTTTTCTTCTGTAAAGCTTTGGCTCGAGGATGTGTTCTTGACACACTTTGCAGATATGTGAGGCTGAGATTGCTTCACATATCATACAGTGCATTACGTAAGGGTTCTAATCCATCTTCAGTACAGACATAAATGCCTCTTGTGGAAGCTGTACTTTACCGATTGATTTCATTCTTTTTTTACCCGCTTTTTGTTTTTCGAGTAGTTTTCGTTTACGAGTAATGTCACCACCATAACATTTTGCCGTAACATTTTTTCCCATAGACTTTACTGTTTCACGAGCGATAATTTGGCTTCCAAGGGAAGCTTGAACAGCAACTTCAAAAAGCTGTCTTGGAATGAGCTCTTTCATATTTTTGACAAGTGTACGTCCACGAGGAAGTGCTTGGTTTCTTGGAACTATGACAGAGAGTGCATCTACTGCTTCACCGGCAACCTTGATGTCGAGTTTTACAAGGTCACCTACTTTAAAGTCTATTGGTTCGTAGTCAAAAGAGGCATAGCCTTTTGAGATAGACTTGAGGGTATCATAAAAGTCCACAACTATCTCATTCATAGGCATCTCATACTCAAGCATAACACGCTCTTCATTGAGGTAGCTCATTTTTGACTGTACACCACGCTTATTTACTAGTAGCGTAATAATATTTCCAAGGTACTCACTAGGAGTAATGACCGTAGCCTTTACGTAAGGCTCTTCGATACGCTCAATTTTCTGTACTGGTGGGAGTTCATACGGGTTTTGCACATCTACTTGTGTACCATCTGTAAGATAAACCTTGTAGATAACCGATGGAGCAGTAGCGATGAGGTCTAGATCATACTCACGCTCAAGACGCTCTTTGATAACCTCCATGTGTAGCATTCCAAGAAAACCTACACGAAAACCAAAACCTAGTGCTACAGAAGTCTCTGGCTCATAAGAGAGAGATGAGTCATTGAGTTTGAGTTTGTCTAGCGCTTCACGCAAATCTTCAAACTTATCTGTGTCAATTGGGTAGATTCCCGCAAATACAAATGGTTTTGCAGGTTCATACTTTCCAACAGGCTCCAGGGCAGGGTTTTTCGCATCGGTAATAGTATCACCAACACTTACAACACTTACCTCTTTAAGCCCAAGAACAACAATACCAATTTCACCAGTATCTATTGCAGAAGTTTTAATCTTCTTTTTTGGATGCGGATACATTAAATCAAGTACTTGATGCACTTCACCATTACTCATTAGTTTGATGTTCTGTCCCTTTGATATTTTTCCATCAAAAACACGTACAAGTGCGAGCGCCCCAAGATAAGTATCAAACCAAGAGTCGTAAATAATCGCTTTTGTTGTAGCTTCTGGATCTCCAACAGGTGCAGGAACTCTCTCAACTATGGCATCAATGAGCTCACGGATGCCTATTCCTGCTTTTGCAGAAACAAGGCAAGCATCTGTTGCATCAATACCTATAGCCTCTTCTATCTCCTCAGCAACTCTCTCGGGCTCAGCTGCAGGAAGGTCTATTTTATTAATAACTGGAATGAGTTCAAGGTCATTGTCAAGTGCGAGATAAACATTAGCAATTGTTTGTGCTTCAACACCCTGAGCAGCATCGACAATAAGTAGTGCGCCATCAGAAGAGGCTAAGGACTTACTTACTTCATATGAAAAGTCAACATGACCGGGAGTGTCTATAAGATTTAAGATGTAGTGCTGCCCATCTTTAACATAGTCAAGGCGTACAGATTGTGCTTTAATGGTAATTCCACGCTCTTGTTCAATGTCCATAGTGTCCATCATCTGTTTTGTAAGTTCACGTTCACTTACAGATCCACACTCTTGGATGATTCTATCTGCAAGAGTACTCTTACCGTGGTCAATATGTGCGATAATAGAGAAGTTTCTAATATTTTTCAATTATATTCCTACTGAATAAAAGTTTTTAAGCAAAAAGTGAATTTACACTCTCGTTATGATACACACGACGAATAACTTCAGCAAAAAGTGGTGCAACAGTAAGCACTTTTATGTTTTTGTGCGGTTTTGTCTCAAGTGTGTTTGTAATGATGAGCTCATCGAGCTCACCGCGGTCAAGGTTTTCATAGGCTTTTCCACTAAGAACACCATGCGTTGCACATGCCATAACAGAAGTGGCTCCCTTGTTTTTGAGTGCAGTTGCCGCTTTGACCATAGTTCCAGCAGTATCAACCATGTCATCAATCATAATAACATCATGTCCTTCAACATTCCCGATGATTCCCATAACTTCTGCTTCATTTGCTTTTTCACGGCGTTTATCAACGATAACCATGTCAAGTCCAAGTCGCTTTGCAAAGTAGCGAGCACGAGCAACACCACCGATGTCCGGTGAAGCTATAATTGGGTTTTTAAGATTTTTACTTTTAATGTACTGTTCAAAAGTGATAGAACCATAAAGGTTGTCAACTGGAATGTCAAAGAAACCTTGGATTTGACCAGCATGCAGGTCAATTGTAACAACTCTGTCAATTCCGGCACTCTCATACATATTTGCAACAAGTTTAGCAGTGATTGGAACACGAGGCGCGGCTTTTCTATCTTGTCTTGCGTAGCCATAATATGGTACAACAGCTGTAATACTTTGAGCAGATGAGCGTTTAAGAGCATCTGTCATAATAAGAAGTTCCATAAGATTGTCATTTGATGGAGCACCAGTAGACTGGATAATGAAAACATCACGCCCACGAACTGACTCTGAAATTTGAACAGAGATCTCTCCGTCACTAAACTTTTTGACATCAGCATTTGCCAATGGAACGTCTAAAATTTGACAAACCTCTTTTGCAAAATTAATGCCAGCTGAACCAGCGAAAATCTTATAACCGCGCATAGTAAATCCTTGGATTTGAGAATAATTAATACGCGATTATACAAAAACTCTTCTGAGTGTTTGGTAAAAGAAGAGGATACTAGATGAGTTTTTGCACGCGAATGAGCGTAGCAAAGAGAATGGCATTTTTATCATTATGTCCACTCTTCATCTTTAACTCACTCCCCAGGAGCAGTTCATGTAATTTTGCGTAGGTTTGTGGTTTAAACTTTAAAGAGAGTTGTGACTTTTCATTGACTACAAATTGAGGAGCAGGGTAGCCTAAAATCTCTAAAGCATTTGGTGCTCCATTAACACGTATGTAGATATTAAAGATATAAAGTTGTGTTACGTAAGCAGTGATAGCAGTTAAAACACGTATGGCATCTTCCCCGCGCTCCAAGATAGATTGCAGATCCTCTTTAAAATCTTTTTTAAGCAGAATTTTTTTTATGAAATCGTCCAGATTTACCTCTGCAAGTCCAAAGACTAGGTTATCTACGTCTTTAGTTGTAATGGCTCTCTCAAATACACGAAACTTCTCTATCTCATTACAACTCAGTGCCACATCACCGTTGTGAATGTGTAAAATGTGAGCAATAGTGTACTTGTCAATATTGACACCTAACTCTTGAGCTACACTGAGAACTATGTTTTGCGCTTCATACTCTTTAGGGTGAAAAAAACGAACAGACATAGTCTTTTTTGAGCCAAAAGCTTTTTTGTTGTTGTAAGTTTTATGATCACTCCCATAATAGGCATAAACAAAGACATTCTCAGGATTTTTTTCACAATACTCTAAAAGAGTATCAAGCTCTTTCTTTGGTACTTTTTTTTCACTTTTAATGATGAGAATATTTCTATCCCCAAAAAGTGAAGCTTGTGAAAGATGCGCTTTTGCTGAAGCAAACTCATACTCATCATGGTAAAATGTGAGAGTATTTGCATCCTCAATGTTAGTAAGCATTTTTGTGTACATGTCTATAAGAAAGCTGCTCTCACCAAAAAAAACAAAAGAGTTTGAAACACTCCCTTGTTGTATATGTTTGTCAAGTTCGTTTTTATACATCTACTCGCTCAACAATAGTTGCAAAAATCTGCGCTCGAGCAATATCTACACGATCAAATCTGACACGTACATCTTCAAAGAGTACAGCTTGTGGGTCGGGAGATAAATGCAGACGTGCACCGGTAATAGTGTCATGTAAATCGGCCTGTAGTTCTGGGTCTGTACCACTAATGCGAGCCCTAAACTCTTCACCTAAATGTTCATTTGCCCAGCGAGCATATTTTCTCTGTTGGTACTCTACCTCTATTCTACTGGCTTCACGCTCTTTAGCACTAATAGTCATGGAGAGTGCTTCTATGTTACGTAAGACATAAGAGCCCTCTTGTGTATCATTTTTTGCAATAGCCTTGAGTAACCTGTGCACAATAAGATCTGAGTAGCGACGGATAGGAGAGGTAAAGTGCGTATATCTCTCAAAACCAAGACCAAAATGCCCAGAGTTAAGTGGTGCATAACGTGCCTGCATTTGTGAGCGAATGATGAGTGTGTCGACTTCAGACTCTAGCCCCATCTCTGTTGCTTGTTTTTGAATGTTTGTAATAGTCTCTTTAATGGTTGTTTTAACATCTATATTCATCCCAATACCGGCGAGTTCTTGGTAGAGGATTTGAAGTTTACTTTGTGATGGGGGCTCATGAATTCTAAAGATGCCACGCTCAAACTGTTTAGCTGCTTCTTTATTTGCTAAAAGCATACAGTCTTCAATGAGAGCGTGAGATGGTGTCTCTTCAGCTTCCTCGGTTGCGATGAGATTGAAGTTTGTATCAAGCTCCATCTCGATTTCAGTTGAGCGAAAGTCATATCCGATTTTTAGACGTTTTGCGCGTAATGCATCCGTCACGCTACGCAGTTTGGTGAGTGCTTCAAATATGCGTACTTCATCATCATTTTTTGCTTGCAGTTCCCCATCAAAAAAAGCATCAATCTCTTCATAATTAAAACGACGTTTAGAGTGAATGATAGCTTCATAAACACTGGAACTGCTAACCTCTAAACTATCCATATCGATGTCCATCTCAAAGACATAAGAGAGCCTGTCAACATGGGGCTGGAGTGAACAGAGTGTTTCACTAAGTTCTCTAGGGAGCATAGGGATAGAGCGGTGTGGTAGATATATAGAAAAGCTTCTATAAATTGCTTCATTATCAAGCGCACCAAAAGGCTTGACATACTCGCTTACATCAGCAATGGCAACATAGAGTTTTTTAGCCTCTTCGTCCCAGCAGATAGCATCATCGAAGTCTTTTGCAGTTACTGGGTCGATAGTACAAAAGTCAAGCTTACGTAAGTCTTTTCTTTTTGGGTACTTTGAGGCATCCACAGGTTGAAATGATTTTGCTATCTCAAGTACATCTTCATCAAACTCATCATGTTTGTTAAACTGGCCAAGTACAATTTTCTCATCTACAGCAGGATCATCAATATTTCCAAGAAAGTCTAAGACTGTATTCTCTTGGTTGGAGATTTTAAAAACATCGCCAATGTTGTGACTTGCAAGTTTTTCACCTGACATCTCAGCACCAACAGGATACTCTGTTTTTAAATCCACCAAAGAGCGGCGACCATCTTTTTCGATAATGTATCCAATGCTATAACTCTCTTCACGTCCAACTATTTCTGCTATTTTCGCACTCGGTGTTCCAGGTTTTCCAAGAAGTCTTTGTGCGATAATGAGGTCACCTTCTCTGGCTACACCCAGCTCATTTTCACCTATGAACAAGTCGCGTATATTTTCGCCAATTACATGAAGGTATGCAGTGCCTTTTTGTACTACACCAAGTGTTCCAGCACGGTATTTTGAGTTAAATTTGTAGATGGTGTCTTTTTTTGTGAGGTATTTTTTTGCAAGCCAGTTTTGAACAAAAACTGCTTCGTCTTTGCTTATATCGAGCTCACTCAATCCTAGAGTGAGTCTTATGAGTAGATTTTTCAACTCCTTAGAGTCTCGCGTTCTCTATAGCAGTCTCAAAGCTCTCCATATCTAGTCCGTATTTATTTACAAGCTCTGCAGCTGCTGCAACACTCTCATCTGTAAGTAGACCGTTCATTGGAACAGCAGTACGAACAACATGTAAAATAGATGCAGCTCTTTGGTACTCTTCTGGAGCCTGCATTGGATTTTGAGAGTTTTTAATCACTTCTATAAGCCCCTCTTCAAATTTCCATTGTGCAAATATGGATGCACTCACTTCAGGAGTATCAACACCAACTACCTCTTTCTCGGCTGCATCAACATCGCCAAGTCTGTTTAAAGCTTCTTGAAAAGCTTCTGTTTTACCTTCGCTTATTAGCTCTTGAGCTATGAGAACCTTGCCTATTTCGACAAGAAATGCAGCAGGAGAGAGAAGCCCTAGAAGTTTATTCTCTTTTTTAATACACCAGCTTGTCATAAGACCGTGCTGTTTTTTAGATAGTGCTGAGAACATCTCATTTGAAAGTTTGTATGGTGAGAGGTCAAGAGCAAAGCTTTTCTTTACGATTGAAGCAAGTGCAAAACCACGCACAGTTCCCATTCCAAATAGTCCAACAGCCTGGCTGATTGCATTTATTTCACGTGAAAATCCATAGAGTGGAGAGTTTGCAGCTTTGAGTATGTCTGCTGTAAGAAGTGGATCTTTTTCAAGAATTTTGACCATATCATTAAAGCTACTGTCAGGATCTTGGTAAACTACCTCTATCTGCATAGCAGACTCCGGCAGTGGTGGGAGTTGCTTGATTTTTTTTAGTATTTCTTCAGTCATAGATTTGCTCTCTTTTTGCGAAGTTGTAAGTTGATTTCATAATTATAGTATCTATAGATAAATTCATACTGAATATTTACAAAAAGCTGTTATTATTTTTGCTAATTACAAACTTACTTTAAAGGACTATATATGCAAAGAGAAGCGATGCTTATTCAACTTGGTTACTCTCCAAATGAGGCTCTTGTAGAGCAGCTCTCAAATATTGAAAGTAATACAACAGGGTATGAGAAGATTCAAAAACACATTATGGATTTACACGATCATCTCAAAGTCAATAACGCTTACGTAGCACTCTCTAACTCACACGACAGGTTTAAAATAAAAATTGAATCACCTACCCCTGAAATGGCGCAAGAGGCACATGAAAAAGTAAAACACTTTAGTGAAAAGTTTAAGGTAGCTGTGAAAAAACTTGAAAATAAAGAGACTTATTATATAGAGGGTTTTGATCACTAAGGAGCTAATTTGCTTGAACCTATGACTCTTGAGGGGTACGATCTTTTAGTAGAAGAGTTTAAGTACCTACTTGAGAAAGAGAAACCAAAAGTAGCCCACGAAAAACTTGTGGCAGCTGCTTTAGGTGACAGAAGTGAAAATGCAGACTATCAAGCCGCAAAAGAGAAACTTCGCTTTATAGATAAACGTCTTTTTTATCTTAATAAAATGATCCAAAACTCTAAAATTATTGATCCATCTTTGCATTCACATGAGCGTGTCTCTTTTGGAAGCAGTGTGACCATTATGGATATTGACACTGAAGAAGAAGAGGTCTACACTCTGTGTGGAGTTTTAGAGAGTGAGCCTGAAAATGGGCTAATATCTATACACTCCCCGCTTGCAAAAGCACTTCTTGGCAAATCTGTAGATGATGAGTTCAAGATAAAACTTCCAAAGGGTACTAAAGAGTACGAAGTTGTCGCAATAGAGTACAAAAATATCTTTTCTCTCAAAAAACAGATTCGCACCCAAGCAGAATTTAGCTTTCATTAAAAAAAGAGCTTCTTTATTGTAAAATCTCACTTTTACACGAGGGGAAGCGATGTCATTTGAAAAACTAGGACTTATTAAGCCGCTATTAGATGCTATTTCAGAGTTGGGCTATGAAGAGCCAACAACCATACAAACACGTGCTATTCCTTTAGTTTTAGCAAAGAGTGACATTTTTGCAACAGCACAGACGGGTACAGGTAAGACAGCAGCCTTTGCTCTGCCTATTTTACAGCGCTTACGTAAGCCTTCAAGAGAAGAGGGTGTGCGTGCTGTCATTCTCTCTCCAACACGTGAGCTCTCAGTACAGATTCATGCAGATATAGAGGCTTATGCAAAGCATATGGATGTCAAAAGTTATGCACTTTTGAGTGGCAAAGATATTGAAAAACAGCGAACACACCTTAAAAAAGGCGTGGACATTCTCATAGCCACACCAGGCAGACTCTTAGAGCATGTTGAAAATGGACTCTCTTTAAAAAATGTAGAGGTGATGGTTCTCGATGAGGCTGACAGAATGCTAGACATGGGCTTTACAAAAGATGTCCGTAAAATCCATCCACTCCTGCCAAAACGTCATCAAACACTTCTTTTTTCTGCGACATTTAGTGACAAGGTACGTAAACTCTCTAAGCTGATTTTGACAAAGCCTGCTTTTATTGAGACTGCCAAGAAAAACACTACAGTTGAGACTATTAACCAAGTGGCATATCTTGTAGATACCGATAGAAAAGCTGAACTTTTAGCTTATCTTATAGGCTCTAGAAATTTTCCTCAAGTTTTAGTTTTTACCCGTACAAAGGCGAGTGCGGACGAACTTGTAGTGGAGCTGAAAAAAGATGGACTCAAAGCCGGAGTTATTCATGGAGATAAAACAAAAGCAAACCGTCTCAAAACACTCAACCAGTTTAAAGAGGGTGAATTTCGAGTTTTAGTTGCAACAGACATAGCCTCACGGGGTTTAGACATAGAAGAGCTCCCTTACGTAATAAACTATGAACTTCCATCCATTCCTGAAGATTATGTTCATAGAGTAGGGCGAACAGGTCGTGCTGGACGTGATGGAGAAGCCATAACACTTTTAGATATTTATGAGAAGTATGATGTTCGAGGGATTGAAAAGTTCATAGGAGAGAAGATTCCTCAAGAGACCGTAGAGGGGTTTGAGCCTGATCCAACAATACGAAGAAAAGATGTTGATGAGTTAAAACTCAAGGCAGAACATAAAAATCCACATGCAAAAAAAGAGCGCAGCTACAATAAAAACACAAGTAAAGTTCCTCCAACACGTAAACAGCAAAAAGCAGCAACCAAAAAACGTAAGACTACAAAGAGAGACTAAGTGGCTATTCTACGTTCATATGGTGCTACACAAGAGGTAACAGGTTCATGCCATCTTTTTGAAGTAAATGATCTGAAAATCCTTGTTGATTGTGGGATGTTTCAAGGAGTTGAAGAGCCACTCAATGAAAGAGCATTTGGCTTTGAGCCTAAAGAGATTGATGCTCTTTTTGTCACACATGCTCATCTTGATCATGTTGGGCGTATTCCTAAACTTGTCAGAGAAGGTTTTTGCGGCAAGATTTATGCCACTGCAGCCACAAAAGATTTAGCTTATATTGTCCTGCTTGATAGTGTTAAAATCATGAATGAAGATTTTGCTACTCGGTATAAAAAAGCAGCTAGAAGAGATGATGTTAAGAGTTTGAAAAAACCACTTTATGAGCCACTAGATGTGCAAAATACTTTTAGTCTCATTGAGTGGGTTGATGTAGAGTACGAGAATACTTATGAGTTGTCTGAAGATATTAGCTTTATTTTTAGAGATGCTGGACATATTTTAGGTGCTGCATTTATTGAGTTTATCTACCAAGAACAAAAGAGTAGACACTCACTCCTTTTTTCTGGTGACATAGGCAATAGTAATGGACTTGTTTTACTCGAGTTAGCGCAGGCGAGCAGTGCACAAACACTAGTTATAGAGTCAACCTATGGAGACAGAGAACATAGAGCAATAAAAGAGACTATAAAAGAGTTTAAAGAAGCAGTCCTTACAACTTTAGAGCAGGGTGGAGTTGTCATGATTCCCTCTTTTGCGATTGAGCGTACCCAAGAGCTACTCTGCATACTGAAAAACATGTACAACAGTGGTGAACTTGAAGGTGTAAAAATTTACTTAGACTCGCCTATGGCAAGCAAGGCAACAGATGTTTATAACTCTCATATAGAGCATTTGAACTCCAAGTGCCAAGATCATTATTTTGCAGATGGAGATGTGTTTGCCTTTGATGCACTCAACTACTCATTAACTCCCGAAGAGTCAAAAGCAATTAATAACATCGAATCAAACGCCATAATAGTCGCTGGAAGCGGAATGTGTAATGGAGGGCGAATTACGCATCACTTTAAACGCAGAATTTGGAATCCTAAAAATAGTGTTATTTTTGTTGGGTATCAGGCCGAAGAGACAATAGGTAGAGAGATAGTCGATGGAGCGGAGTGGATAAATCTTTTTGGTGAAGACATTATAGTCAAAGCAAAAATTTACACCATTAACGGTTTTTCTGCACATGCAGATAGGGCGACAATGATAGAGTGGATGTCTGGGATGCAAGGATTAAGACGTGTCTGCATAGTTCATGGGGAAAAAGAGGTTCAAGAGCACTTTGCCAGTAGCATAAGAGATGCTTTAGATGTTACTGTAGAAATTGTGAAGTATGACACAGAGATTGTGCTTTGAGCGAAGTGTGTGAAGAACTTTTAGAGATACTTTATGAAGATGAACATATAGTTGTTGTCAATAAACCAAGTGGACTTTTAGTCCATAAGTCTATGATTGACAGACATGAGACTCGTTATGCTATGAAGATCTTACGTAATCAGCTTGGAAAATGGGTATACCCTGTACATAGACTTGATAAGCCAACCTCTGGAGTACTTCTTTTTGCCCTTTCTAAAGAGAGTGCTAGAGAACTCTCAGAGCAGTTTAAAGCACACACTATAGAGAAGTCTTATGTAACAGTAGTGAGAGGTTACGTAAGTGAGTATGGAAGAGTCGAGCACCCATTAGTAGAGAAACTTGACAAAATAGCCGACAAAGACGCGTCTGAATCAAAAGAGGCGCAAGAGGCTCTGACGGAGTACAAATGTTTAGCGCAAGTAGAGTTAGAAGCCTCTGTTGGGCGATACGATACAGTTCGCTACTCTTTAGTTCATCTTTTTCCAAAAACTGGAAGAAAGCATCAACTCCGCCGTCACATGAAACACATGAACCATCATATGCTTGGCGATACAAAGTATGGAAGAGGGGAGCATAATAAGTTCATCCGTAATGAGTACGGAGTACATAGGCTCTTGCTCCATGCAGACAGCCTCTCTTTTTTTCACCCTGTAAGCGGTGAGCGCATAACTTGCAGAGCACCTTTAGATGAGACATTTGTAAAACTTTTTACAGAGTTTGGCTGGAGCATGTAAATCTCTAAGTCTGTTTTATATCTTTTTGCTATGATTTGGTAAAAAATAAAAGAGTAGAGTAGTGAGTAAAGTAGAAGCAATATATTTAAAAGATTACACAAAACCTGCGTTTCGCATTGAGTCCGTACATTTAACATTTGATCTTTTTGAAGAGTACACCCTTGTTACAAACATAATGGAGTTTACAAAAAAAGATGTAGGTGTTGCAACACTTAAATTAGATGCAAAAGAGTTAGAACTCCTGGAATTAGAGCTTGATGGTGTCTCCCTTGCTAGTGATGCTTACGTAAGAGGTGAAGAGTCTTTAGAAATCTTCAATACTCCACAGAGTTTTAGGCTCAAAATAGTCAATAAAATCTATCCACAAAATAACACTGAACTCGAAGGACTTTATAAGTCTGGGGCAATATTTTGTACACAAAATGAGCCTGAGGGTTTTCGTAGCATCACACCTTATCTCGACAGACCAGATGTAATGAGTGTATTTACAACTACAGTCATCGCAGACAAAGAGCGTTATCCGATACTTTTGAGTAACGGTAATAAAGCACAGACACAAGATTTAGGTGAGCGCCATAGTGTCACTTGGGTAGACCCACATCCAAAGCCATCCTATCTTTTTGCTCTTGTTGCAGGAGACTTAGGCAGTATTAGTGATGAGTATGTCACTATGAGCGGTGCAAAAGTAGAGTTAAATATCTACTGTGACAAAGGCAATGAGTCGCAATGTTTTCATGCTATGAAGTCCCTGAAGCGAGCAATGGAGTGGGATGAGCAAAAGTATGGTCGCGAGTATGACTTAGAGATATACAACATCGTAGCAGTAGATAGTTTTAACATGGGTGCTATGGAGAATAAGGGACTTAACATCTTTAACTCAGCCTATGTTTTAGCTGATGAAGATAGTGCGACGGATGCGAATTTTATGGGTATTGAGTCTGTAATTGCACACGAGTATTTTCATAACTGGACGGGAAATCGCATCACTTGCCGCGACTGGTTTCAACTCACTCTTAAAGAGGGTCTGACTGTTTTTCGTGACCAGTGCTTCTCTGCTGATTTAAACTCTGCAGAAGTACAGCGTATTGAGGATGTAAAAAGTCTCAGAGAACGCCAGTTTGTTGAAGATGCTTCGGCAACCTCGCACCCAATTCAGCCAAAGTCATACATCTCAATGAACAACTTTTACACAGCAACAGTCTATGAAAAGGGTGCTGAGGTTATTCGTATGATTTATACACTCTTAGGAGAGCAGAACTACCGTAAGGCGACAGACTTATACTTTGAGAGTTTTGATGGTCAGGCTGTTACAACGAAAGATTTTCTTTGGGCTATGAGTGAGGCGAGTGGAGTTGATTTGAGTGCATTTGAGCTTTGGTATCATCAAAGTGGAACCCCAAAACTTATGGTAGAAGAAGAGTATAACAATGGTACTTACTCCCTTACACTCAGACAAAAAGTTCCAAATAATGTTGATGGAGAGGAGCAGCGTCCTTACTTCTATCCACTCAAGATGGCTCTCATAGCTCCTAATGGAGTAGAACTGCTAGAAAAAACACTTATAGTCTCAAAAGAGAGTGAGACATTTGTTTTTGAAGGGCTTGATGGCAAACCTGAACTCTCTATAAACAGAGACTTTAGTGCACCTATTATAATTGAGCAGAGTAAAAAAGATCTTGCATTTTTAATGAAGTATGATGCCAACAGCTTTGCAAGATACGAAGCAGCACAAACTTTTGCCATAGAGACTATTGAGAGAATAATGCAAGGTGGAAGTATCGATGAGGATTTTGTAGAGGCTTATGGGCATATTTTAGAATTAGACATCGACCTCTCATACAAAGCACTACTACTAGAGTTGCCTACAGTTTCAACTCTTATGCAGAGAATGGAAATTGTAGACTTTGAAGTAATATATGCGGCTAAAGAGCAACTTGAAAAAGAGTTGGCTTCTAGATTTGAAGTGGAGTTACTCAGACTTTATGACGCTTACCATGAACCAGAGTCGAACTCTTTGAGCTATGAAGCTATAGGCAAAAGAGCACTTAAAAACAGAGTACTAAGAGTTTTAAGTGCTTTAGAGAATGATGAGATAGTAACTCTTGCAAAAACACAGTATGAAAATTCACTCACTATGACAGACAGAATAGTGGCACTTGATATTCTTGAAAATAGCGACGCGCAAGCAGCGACTTTAGCTTTAGCTGATTTTTATGAGAAGTATAAAAAGCAAACGCTTGTGATGAATAAGTACTTCTCCATTTTAGCTGCATCAAGTAGAGAGGGCACACTTGATAGAGTTATGGCTCTGCAAAATGATGCTTGCTATGATGAAAAAGTACCAAATCTTGTACGCTCACTCATTGGAGTTTTTGCAAGAAACTATAAACATTTCCATGCAAAAGATGGCAAAGCATATAAATTTTTAGCTGAGAAAATAGTAGCAATAGATGCTATAAATGCTCAGATGGCTTCTGCACTCTGCGGAGCATTTAAGATATATGCAAAGATGAATGAACATAATAAAGCCTTGATGAAAATGGAACTTGAACGTATATTAGCCACTCCAGAACTTTCTAAAAATGCTTATGAGATAGTGAGTAAAATTTTGAAATAGACTCTTACGTAACACTCTTTAATTTTCATTATCATTATAAGAATATTTAATATTCATTTGTGATATATTTTTGATATGATTGTGATAAAGTATTTTAGAATAAAATATTTGAGGATGGAAATATGGCAAGAGTAGTTGTTTTAGGAGGAGGCGTCTCGGGGCATACCGCGGCGACTTTTGCAGCAAAATGGTTAGGATCAGCGCATGAAGTAGTTGTTGTTACACCAAACTCAAAGTGGAATTGGATTCCTTCAAATATTTGGGTTGGTGTGGGTGAGATGAGTCAAGAGGATGTCACTTTTGAACTCGCACCTGTCTATGCTAAAGCAGGTATTACATACAAACAAGCCAAGGCACTCTCTCTTAATCCTGAAGGCAGTATGGATATTAATAAGCCTTATGTAACCATAGAGTATACAGGACAGGGAAAAATAGGTGAGAGTGAAAATCTCACTTATGATTACATTATCAATGCAACAGGGCCAAGACTTAACTTTGGAGCCACTCCGGGGCTAGGAGTTGGCAGTGAGCTTGGAGAGCATACGGTATCTGTATGTACAGCTGAGCACGCAGTACATGCTTCTAAAGAGCTAAAAAAATGTATAGAGAAGATGAAAGCTGGAGAGAAGCAGAAATTTCTTATAGGAACAGGGCATGGAATGTGTACCTGTCAAGGTGCTGCTTTTGAGTATATTTTTAACATAGAACATGAGCTTAGAAAAGCGGGTGTTCGAGATATGGCTGAGATTAAATGGATATCCAATGAGTCATTTTTAGGTGACTTTGGAGTTGGTGGTCTTCATATGAAAGCAATGGGCTATGCTGTAAGTTCAAAAATATTTGCCGAGTCACTTTTTACTGAACGCGGAGTCGATTGGCTAATAGGTGCACATGTTTCCAAAGTTGAAGAGGGACTTGTCCATTATGAACTGCTTGATGGGACAATAGGCACTGAGAGTTTTGATTTTTCTATGCTTATTCCTCCATTTGCCGGTGTTGCACTTAAGGCGTATGCAAAAGATGGCAGCGACATAACTGATGTTATTTTTGCGCCAAATGGTTTTATGAAAGTAGATGCGAAGTATGATGCTGGTGCATATGAGAACTGGAGAGCATCTGACTGGCCATCAACCTATCAAAATCCAAGCTATAGTAATATGTTTGCATGTGGAATAGCCTTTGCACCCCCACATGCTATCTCCAAACCAATGAGTTCTCCTAATGGAACGCCTATCAATCCAACACCACCACGTACAGGGATGCCATCGGGTATTATAGGTAAGGCCGTTGCACGATCTATTTGCGATCTTATTTTAAAGGGTGAGGGCGCACCACTCCATCATGCATCTATGGCAGATATGGGAGCTGCTTGTGTTGCTTCTGCTGGAAAGGGAATTTTTACTGGAACTGCGGCGGCCATGACCATCTACCCTGTTGTTCCTGATTTTGAGAAGTATCCTGGAACGGGACGTGATGTCGATTACACATTTGGAGAGATAGGACTTGCAGGGCACTGGATTAAACATATTCTGCACCACCTCTTCATATACAAGGCTAAACTAAAGCCAGGATGGACAATTATTCCTGAATAAAACGTAAATAAATAAGAAAAAAAGGAGCTACAATGGCACTAGATGATGAAAAAAATATAAAGGCATATAGTCAAAACTTTACAACTATGACACCGGGAAAGTTTCAAAAGAAGCTACGCACATGTGTCATCTACCAAATAATTCGTTTCATAGTTATAAACATTAAGATGATCATAGTAGTTGGTAAAAGTCACTAAGAGTCTCTATGGTTAAAGAGATAATCCGATATCCAACACCACCAAGTGTAGAGTATGCAACAGACGTAAGAGTTTTTAACGAAAATATTTTCGAACTTATTGAAGATATGAAAGAGACTATAGAAGCAAATGCACTTGAGGGACTTGCAGCTTTTCAGATAGGAAGTTACTACAATGTCGTAGTTATTAAAAATGAAGATGGCTCATTTTTAGAACTCCTAAACCCACGTCTTATTCGTGCTGAGGGAAAGCAAACAACACTAGAGAAAACTGCTTACTTTGGAGAGCTTAGTGCAGAAGTGACTCGTTATGAGACAATAAGCATAGTCTATCAAGATAGATATGGTAAAGATCACTCCCTGCAAGCAAGTGGTGCAAGAAGTGTACTTTTGCAAAGAAAACTTGATTACACTTTTGGTGCTACATTTTTGCAAAAACTCTCAAAAGAGGAAAAAAAACGCTTTGAAGCACAGCTTGAAAATGGGGCTAAGGTTGCGATATCTGAAGTTTGTCCAACAAATTTTTTAAGAGATAGGGTTTTAAAAGTGGCTAATTTTTTAATTATAGTAATGTGGCTACTCTTTTTACTCTCTTTTTTCGTAGAGGTAAGACTTTTTACTTATCAGCTATATATAGCTTGTACTGTCGTAGCTTTAACACTTTTTTACCTCTTTTACGGTTACTATGAAGGGAGAGAATACTCCTCTTGTACCTCATGTCAAATAGGAAATATTTTAGGGAGTTGGACTATTGCATCTGCGAAGTTAGGTTTGGTGACGCTACTCTCATACATCTTTATGGCAACTTAGGAGTTTATGTGAAAGAGAGAGTCCCAACACTTATAAAGTATCAAGAAGTTTACAAATCTTCAAAAAATAAAATATTACAGCAGTGGATTAGTTATGATTCTCCAAGCAATGTCTTAAAGCTTCATGAGATAGATGCAGATTTCTTTATAGACAAATACGCTTCGGGTGTTTTTGATTATTTTATGGGTGTTATTGCAGGGGAGGTTGAGATCGGTAACTGCCCAATAATGCAAGAGTTACTAACTTACCTAAAAATCCGTGAAATAAGTGCAGATGAGCTTTTTGAGATATGCTCGCATTTTCGTCGCTCTATGGTTAATTTTTCATATGATGCTAACCTAAACTCAAAAAAGTTGTATGATGAGATATCTTATATTTTTGATAAAAACTTTCGTGGTATTTTAAAGTTTTATACAGATACTATTTTTCAAAAACTCATAGATGCACGTCAAGAAGCACTTCAAGCAGGACAGGCAAAAGAGTACTTTCTCTCAAATATGTCTCATGAGATTCGTACCCCACTTAACGCTATTTTAGGTTTTGTAAATTTACTCATGGAAGATGGTATCACTCAAAAGCAGAGAAGTTATCTTGAAACTATTTTAGATAGTGGTGAAAACCTTCTGAGCATAATGAATGATATATTAGATTTTTCAAAACTAAGAAGTGGCGAATTTACAATAGAGCCTAAAATCTTCTCTATTCATGAGGAGTTGAGTCATACACTTGAGCTCTTTGTTGCTAGTGCGAATGCTAAAGAGATTACTTTAACTTCATTTATAGACCCAAGTATTCCTGTAGAGCTTTATGGAGATGCTCTGCGCATTAAACAGATAGTCTCAAACTTTTTAAGTAATGCCATAAAATTTACACCACAAAGTGGGCATATACATCTTGAAGCAAGTTGTACAAATAAGTTGATTCGTATTAGTGTTAAAGATAGTGGTGTAGGAATAGAACAAGATGATATAAAAGGAATTTTCTCCGCTTTTGTTCAAGCAAAAAACTCGGGATATGCTCATGGTGGAACAGGGCTTGGACTTTCAATATCAAACCAACTCGCTGAACTTATGAGAGGAAGTGTAGATGTAATCTCAACTGTTGGAGAGGGGAGTACATTTACTGTAAATTTACCCATAGAGGTACATAAAGAAGATAGTTTAAATTTTGTAAACATGCCACAATACCAGTCATTGTCTATCTATATGTATATAAAAGATTTAGAGAGTAACTATAAGCACGACTCTTTTGCACGTTACTTAAAACATTTTAATGTTCCACTCTCTTACGTAAGCAAGCTTGGTGAAAGAAAATGTGATGTTCTTGTTTTTGTTGATGATGAGTGTGAGGAGTCTTTTAAAGAGGAGTTACTCGCTTCCGAGCAAAAAGCTATAGCTCTTACAAGTATCGAAAAAGAGCTCTATGCGCACTATGAAAATATTGTCCAAGTCACTTTTCCACTCTACTGTGATAAACTAGAAAAGGGTTTTGAAGCGCTTTTTTATCCTCAGGAGAAACTCCCGAGTAAAAGTTATGGAGCACAGAAATTTATAGGGCATATACTTGTTGCTGAGGATAACGAAGCAAATCAAGAACTCATTAAGATTATACTAGAGCGCTATGGACTGAGTTTTGATTTGGCACATAATGGTAAAGAGGCATATGAGCTTTTTATGAAGAATCATTATGATTTAATATTGATGGATGAGCAGATGCCAGTGATGGACGGCAATGAAGCTGTCGCAAAAATCTTAGCATTTGAGAAGAAAAATAATCAAGCGCATACACCTATATCTGCACTTACTGCAAATGTTATAAAAGGTGCTAAAGAGAGAGGGCTTTTAAGTGGATATGATGCTTTTTTAGGAAAACCTATTGTACTAAAAGAGCTTGAACGTGTTTTTGTCTCTTATCTGCAGTTTGATGCAAATTCTCAAGAGCAAGAGCCTAAAGAAGAGAATAGAGTCAGCATAGTTGGACTTGATGAAGAGAAGCTCAAAGAGGCTCTTATGCTCTCTTCTCAAGAGCTTGTAATGCTACTGAGCCTTTTCATAAAAAAGATGCAAACAACAATTCCAGAGTTACAAAATGCCATAGTACGCAAAGATTATAAGCAGATAGCCTTACTTTCTCATAATATTAAGGGATCTAGTGGAAACTTTCGTATAGAGACTATTCAAAAAAGTGCTGCTGAGATGGAAAAGATGGCAAAGGATAGTGTCGAGATCTACCCATATAAAGAGGTGTGTGACAGTATAAAAGAGCGAATAGAGCAGATAAAGATTTTGTAAATCTGCTACTCTTCTATGTAGTAACCAATCCCAGAAGCATTTTTAATAATGTCTGTCTCAAGTTTGTTACGTAAGCGCCAAACAAGTGTACGAACACTATTTTCTGTTGCACCATTTTCATCCCAGACATAGTTCATAGCTTGCTCGAAAGTTACAACAAGACCAAGTTGTGCAACTAGAAGGCGTAAAAAGGCGTTCTCTTTTTTTGTGAGTTTTATTTTTCTGCCTTTATAAAATGTCTCACATATACTGATGTCAAGATGATAATCCTCACCAAAAGGGACAATTGGTTTATCTGAAGCTCGTTTAGCATAAAGCAGTTTTTCAAGATTTAGTTTATCTACTTTAAGGGAATCAACACTCTCTTTTCGCTGTTTTTCAAGGTCATACTTGAAAAGTGCCATCTGAATAGTTGCATGCAAAGAGGCGGGATCGAATGGTTTGACTATGTAACCATAGGGTTCTGTTAGCTTGGCTTGAGAGATAATATCATCATCGCTATAGGATGTGAGAAAGATAAAAGGGATGTTCTCATTTTCTCGAATATGCCTTGCAAGATCAATACCATCACTACTCTCTTGCAAAGAGATATCTATGATAACTACATCAGGACGGTGAGTTGTAATCTTATTTTTTGCTTGTGAAATATTGTCGCAGAGTGCAACTACACTATACCCCTGTTTTTGTAGGGACATGTTAAGATTTAATGAAGTAATTTCATCATCTTCAACGATTATAATCTTATGTTTTTGCATGTTTTTGACCTTGTATGTCTACCCTCTTAAGATGTCTACCGTAAAAGTGTTGCAACTTTGTGATAAAAAAGTTATAAATTATAATATAACTTTTTTTTATTTACAAGCCATAGAGTACATAGAGTACTCTTTTTGTTACCAATCGCAACTATATATGTGCTATAGTAAGCAAAAAAGATGAGTCAAAGGGAGAGTTTTTTTTGGCCTATTTTACCTACATACTTCAGTGTAGTGACACAACGCTCTATACCGGTATAACTACCGATTTAGAGCGTAGGGTTCATGAGCATAACAATTCCCATAAGGGTGCTAAATACACAAAGTTAAGAAGACCCGTCACTTTAGTTTATAGTGAAATAGTTGAGAATAGAAGTGAAGCGAGTAAACGAGAACACGCAATTAAAAAACTCTCACGGCAAGAGAAGTTAGAACTCATCAAAAACTTTAAGGAGTAGTTATGTTACGTAAAGTGTTTAATCTTATATTTATTGTTGCTTTATTGTCTTCATTAGAGGCACTTGAGATCGAGAAACTTCCAAAGTTGCAACTCAATCCTTTAACACCTAAAGAAGCAGCTGTTATACTGCATAAAGCAACTGAGCGACCATTTACTGGTGAGTACTATAAGTTTAGTGAAGATGGAACTTATCTGTGTAAGCATTGTAATGCACCACTTTATAAGTCAGATAGTAAATTTGATAGTGGGTGTGGTTGGCCAAGTTTTGACGATGCTATTGATGGAGCTGTAAAGAGAATCCCTGATGCAGATGGAGTGAGAACTGAGATAGTGTGTGCACAATGTGGAGCACATTTAGGACATGTTTTTGAGGGAGAGGGTTTTACTCCAAAAGATACTCGACATTGTGTAAACTCCATATCGCTCAAATTTGAAAAAGAGAAAACGCAAAATATTCAAAAAGCTTATTTTGCCGGTGGCTGTTTCTGGGGAGTTGAGTACTACTTAGAAAAAGAGCCAGGTGTCATAGAAGTAACATCAGGCTATATGGGTGGGCATATTAAAGACCCAACATATAAAGAGGTAAGTAGAGGGCAGAGTGGTCACTTAGAGACAGTTGAAGTTGTTTATGATGCCAATAAAGTCAGTTATGAAAAGCTTGCAAGACTTTTTTTTGAGATTCATGATCCTGAACAAAAGGATGGGCAAGGACCTGACATTGGTCCGCAGTATCTCTCAGATATATTTGTTGCAAATCCAAATGAGCGTGCAATCATAGAAAAACTCATTAGTATTTTAGAATCAAAAGGCTTTGACATCGCTACTGCAATCCGTAAAAAAAGTGTTTTTTATAAGGCGGAGGGGTATCATCAAAACTACTATGACATTAAAGGGTATCAACCATACTGTCACGGTTACGTAAAACGTTTTTAAGCGGGAATGTCTAGCATAGCCTCTTCTTCTTTTGAAGAGTTTTGTTCACTCATAGCATCTTTATAACTTGCTATGCCTTCTTGTTTTTGTTGCTCTTTTTGCGCTATCTCTTGCTGTGCTTTTATCTCCATAAGACGTGCTGAAGATGCAACTGCAAAGTCTTGAGGAGATGGATTTGCTGGAGCCATAGCCGCTGCTGCAATGGTTCTTGCATTTTTAAGCGCTTCTTCGGGGGTTGAAGCCTGGGGAATTGAGATGGAGACCTCACCGCCAATGGCGTACATTTTGCCATCAGGTCCTCTTTGATAAGTGTAGCTTGCTGCTCCAGTCATGCCACCACCAGCAGCTTTATGCGCTGCTTCGTGTGCTTTTACTTCTGAGTCACGTGCTTGGAGTTGGTTAAGCATGCGCTCCTCGTCCATAGAGAGCTTCTCTTTTTGCATCCCCTCAACTTTTTGTGTTTGAGCGCTCTCTTCTTTTGGCTCTTTTTCTTCTGCAATGGACTTTAAAAGTGGATCGTCTCTTGAGACTAGGACTTTATCCTCTGAGAGTCTGATAGCGTAATTAGTGTTGATGTCATAAGGGTTTACACTTGAGATATTCATAATGAAAATTATAGCACTCAAGTGGTATGATTGCAAAATATTAACAAAGGAAGCATACCTTGCACACATTAGAATTTCAACTCCAAGAGGAGTACATAGAACTCTTCAAGCTCATTAAATTACTTGACCTTGTAGACTCAGGAGCCCAGGCAAAACTGATAGTAGGAGATGGTTACGTAAGGCGTAATGGTGAAGTAGAGACTCGTAAGCGTGCGAAGATAGTTTCAGGCGATGTATTAGAAGTTGGAGAGGAAGTCACTATCACTATAAAAGCACGCTAAATTTATAACTTTCCTTTTTTCCTTTCTAATGCTACCTAGGTGGCAGAACTTTTTTTTGAGATTTTTTATACTAACGCTGTTTAAATAAAAAATTTCAAGGAGTTCACCATGTTAACAACAAGATATAATCCAAACAGATACTATTTTTTAAACTCCCTTTTTGATGAGTGGGAGCAAAAGAGTCGCACTGAGAGTGTGAGTGACTTCACTCCAAGTGTAAATTCAAGAGAGGGTGAGTCGGCTTACCACATTGAGGTTGACCTGCCTGGTGTAAAAAAAGAAGACATCTCTGTAAGCGTTGAGGATGGAAAACTCATCATCTCAGGCCAGAGAGCTTATAAAGATGAGGTAAAGGAGGAGAACTACTACAAAGTTGAGAGCAGGTTTGGTAAATTTACTCGCTCTTTTGCTCTTCCAGATGAGGCTGACATTGAGCAGATACATGCTAGCTCAACAGATGGAGTACTCGAAGTAGTTGTTCCAAAACTAGAGAGTGCTCTTGTCGATAAAGTTAAAAAGATAGAGATTAAATAAGGAGGATAAGATGGATATTGTAAAAAATGCTAAAGAGATTGGTTCAGGCATCGAAAAAGGTGTAGAAGTAGTTGCAAATAAGCTATCAGAAGCTTATGATAATTTGGCATCGCATCTTCCATTTTCAAACCTTGCTAAAAAAGAGGACAGTAGCTTTCATCTCGAAGTTGACCTGCCAGGTGTGGCTAAAGAGGATGTGGACATCAAAGTCGAAGATGGCGTTCTCTCAGTAACTGCCTTACGTAAGTACAAAAATGAGCTAAGTCGCGAGAACTATTACATCTGTGAGAGTGCCTTTGGAAAGTTTGAGCGTCGTTATGTCTTGCCAGAGAATATTGACACAGAAAAAGTCGATGCAGAGCTTAGTGATGGAAGACTCACTATTACCTTACGTAAGACCAAAAAAGCACAGCCAAAACGTATAGCTATTAAATAGTTATGAAACTTATAGTACCATTATGTTATGAATAAAGGTACTATAGTCAAGCAGCCAACAAATCAGCAGTTAATACTTAGTGAGATACAAAAGTATCCACTCCTCTCCCAAAGTAGCAAAAAAATATTTTTAAAAAAGGGAGAGGATCCGCTTAATTCACTCGATACACTTAATAATTTTTACTTCGTTATGAGTGGAAAAATAAAAATTTACCAAATAGACTTTAACAGTGAAAAAGAGCAGACGCTATATCTGCTCTCGCGCAGTGATATGTTTGATGTACTCTCTTTGCTTGATGGGAGTGAAAATGAGTACCTCTCTGAGGTGCTTGAAGATAGTGAACTAGTCTCTGTTCCTATGGCACAGATGCGCGAGACAATACTCAAAGATAATGCTTTTCGTCACTATTTTTATGCTTACTTGGCTGAAAAGCTTAGAAGTATGGAAAATCTTGCACTCAGTCTGTCGTTTTATGATGTCTATCAAAGACTATTGCAACTCTTTACAAAGTTTACCTACATGCAAGATAATAAACCTGTTTTAAAAACCATAGAGAACCTCAAGCATGAAGACCTCGCCTCAATGATAGGAACAGTAAGAAAAGTACTCAACCGAAGTTTGCAAAAACTTAAACAAGATGGCGTTATAGAGCTCTCACGAAAAAACATTCGCATTAAAAACTTCCAAAAACTTTTAGATAAGCTCAACATTTAATAATAAGTTAACCAAATGTAGCTAATATGCCTTTGTATATTATTACAAAGGAGATAAAAATGTCAGTTCGTATTACAGATTTATGTATTTCATGTGATGCTTGTTTAGACGAGTGTCCAACAAGTTCTATAGTAGATGCCGACGATAACCCAACGGGTGAGGACTACTACTATGTAAACCCAGCGACGTGTACTGAGTGTATTGGTGATCACGATACACCTGCATGTCAAGCAGCATGTCCAACTGATGGATGTATTGTTTGGGACTTACCTTTTGATGATGCGAATCGCTCGCATTTTGAGGGAAATCCGATTTATAGTCTCGGTGATGACGCTTCAAACAATCAGCCACACCGTGAAGAGATATCTATGGAAGATAGAAAAGCCGGAGATGTCGAAGCAGAGATTTAAAAATCTCTCTTACGTAAGAGCGCTTTTGCGCTCTTTTACACTACAAATGAGCTAACAAGCCCAATAATTCCGCCAAAAACACCACCCCATACAACTAGCCACTCTAAATGCTCTTTTATAATTTTTTGTACCATCTCTTTGACAAGTTCTGGTGTCAGTTCGTTTAATCTAGCATCTATCACAGCCTCAATGGAGCCGAGCATATCTTCGCTAAGTGAAGATTTTTGTATGTGACTTTGCAGAGTCTGGTTGAAACTCTCAGAAGCTACTATGGATTTGACTGCACTTCTCATCTTATTTGAAAATGGCTTTTTGAGACCCTCTAGTGCTCTTTCGCCTCCAAACATTCCTAACATTCCTCCAAAAGAGGACTCCATAACAGTTTTAGAGAGTGCATCAAAAGCAGGCGAGAAGTCAGTCTCCTCTATGATAGGTGCAAGCTCGATCTTTTGCTCCTCCTTTGCAAAAAAAGCATCGAGCTGTTTTTGTGTGAAGAACTCTTGCATCATAAGATTTTTTATGGAAGCTTTAAAGGCTTCAAAACGTAAAGGAATGACACCTGAACCATAGAGTAGGGGAACTCTTTCAAAGAGCATATGAATTGCGAGTTGATTTGTCATTGCACCAGAAAGTGCAAAAAGTCCTGTAAAAAGAACTGCTTGGGAATAAAGTGAAGCATAAAAAGAGACTCCAACAAGTAGTAGTGCGATAAGGTTTGTTAAAAAGGATTTATTAAGTTGCAAATTGTCTCCTGATATAGAGGGTTTGTATATGAGAAATGTATTATAATAAAAGAAATTTAACCTATGTAGAGCTTCACTTTATGATAAAACTAATACACTATTTTATAGAAAACAAACGCCTCAATTATGCAATGCTATTTTTTCTTTTATATATGGGAATTAATGCTTACGTAAACATTCCAAAAGAGCTTTTTCCAATCACTGAGCTTGATAAGATAAACATAAAAGGTAGCTATATAGGTGCTAGTGCTGACAATATGGACAAGATGGCCGTTCGTGAGCTAGAAGATGCCATTAGCAACATCAGTGGTATAGACAAAAGTGAAACAACAATAGCTCCCGGTTACTTCTCAATGCTTTTAACACTCAATGAAGATGCAAATAAAGTGAGCATTTTAAATAATGTCAAAGATGCTATCTCACTCTCAAAACAGTACTTACCTTCAGATATGAATGAGCCCACAGCTGTTATTTTAGATAGAAGTAAAGCACTCATTAAACTTGCAGTCTCTTCCAAAGAGCTCTCAAGAGGAGAGCTGACAGAGGTGGCCAAGGAGATAAAAAATAAGATATCTAAACTTCCAAACATTGCTGAGGTAAGCATAAGGGGGGATTCAAACCAAGAGCTCTCCATAAAGATAAACTCAGAGGCTATCTTGGCCTATGGGCTTAATCCTCAGAGTGTCATTGCAGCAGTCGCAAATCTCTCTTATATTTTTCCCATTGGCGATATAGAAGAGAGAGGAAGTTTTGCTTATGTCTCAACAGTCAATGGCAAAACAGATCTAAAAGATTGGCAAGATAGTATTTTAAAAGTTGAAGGCAAGTACATTCGCTTAGGAGATATAGCAGAAGTCTCTATTGACTATCCACAAACAAATACACTCTCCTCTTTTAATAACAATACAACTATCACTCTTGTGATACTCAAAGGAGAAGAGGGCAACTCTATGGAGCTCTCAAAACAGCTTCAGGAGTATGTAGATAAGCTGCAAGATAAGTATAAAGATGTTATATTTAACTTTTATCAAGACAGTTCAAAACCTATACAAGAGCGCCTAGATACTGTCATTTCAAACCTTATGTTTGGGCTTATTCTCGTTTTTGTTTCACTCTACATTCTCATAAACCTTCGTATAGCATTCATCGTTGTTTTAGGTATTCCATTTTCTTTTATCATTGGTCTGCTTTTTATATACTATATGGGTTATTCCATAAACATCGTTTCACTACTTGGAGCACTCATAGTCATCGGTATAGTTGTTGATGATGCTATTGTTGTGGGGGAAAATATTCAACGTCACATAGATGCTGGAATGGATGCAAAAGAGGCTTCCATAGTCGGTGTTAAAGAGATGATGCTCCCTGTGACCTTAGCAACTCTGACAACTGCAGCTGCATTTTTACCAATGTTTTTAATGCAAGGTGAGATTGCTCTGTTTTTAATTTTAGTGCCCATAGTTGTTGTGATGATTTTGCTAGGTTCACTCATAGAGAGCTTTTTCTTCTTACCACTGCATGCTAGAGAACTCCTTACAAAGAGTCATAACCTTGTTGATTGGAAACCACTGCAAGAGTTCTATGAGCGAGTGCTTACTTTTCACATTGAGTATAAAAAAATATTTTTAGTCACTTTTTTAGTGCTTATACCACTCTTAACAGTCATAACCGCAAAGTCAATGAAATTTCAGTTCTTTCCTAACTTTGATGGAAACAATCTTTACATCTCTGGAAAGCTTGACATAAACACACCCATAGAGGATACCTTTGCCATTGCAAAAGAGATAGAAGCAGAGCTTATGAAGCATGGAGAGGAGTTCTCTTTAAAGTCAAGCTCTTCAACAAGTGGGTACAGACGCTCACTTTCGGGTGAAACTGAGTTTAATAACAATGTCTTTTACATTACTCTAGAACTTTATGATAGAGAAGAGACGAACTTTATTAACAAGTATCTCAATCCTCTTTTAAATTTCTCTTTTGATTTTAATAACCCTGAAAAAATACGCCAAAAACAGACTTTTGAGCTCTCTCCACGTGCGAGTGAGATACTTGAGCCATTTAAAAAAAAGTATGACTTTGTAGAACTTGGAGTTATGGAAGATAAGCCAGGACTCATACGTAGTGACATTCAGGTCAATCTCTCTGGAAATGAAGATGCCCTTTTAGAAGAGTCCATAAAAGAGCTTGAGAGTGCTTTAGCAAACATAGAAGGCGTTGCAAACTATAGTGATAATATCAAGTATGGAAAACTGGAGTACAAGATAAAAATAAACTCCTATGGAGAGCGTTTGGGTCTGAGTGAAGCCTCCATCTCAAAACTACTGAGTGACTACTTTTTAGAGCGTCGTCAGAGTACTACTTTTAACAAGTACGGTATTATGGAGATTAAAACGCAAGATATTAATAAAGACAAAACTGCAACCCTTAAAGACTTCAATATTGCACTTGGAGATGGGCGTTACGTAAGGCTTTTGGATGTGGCAGAAATTGTTACCATAAGAGATTATGAAAAGATTGACAAACTCAATGGTAATCGTGTCAAAACAGTCTATGCAAACTTGGATAAACGCACAATTACAGCAGAGGAGGTCTTAGACATTTTAGAACCAACACTTGATGCCATAAGTGCTAAGGGTGTCTCAGTGAATCTTCTTGGAGAAAAAGAGAAAAATAAACAGCTCAAAGGAGATATGAAAAACAGTCTTATCTTAGCACTCTTTCTCATCTTCTTAACACTACTGCTTATTTTTTCAAAAGTGAAGTATGTGCTTATGGTTATGAGTGTCATTCCTCTCTCTGTTTTAGGAGCACTTTTAGGTCATAAACTTTTAGGAATGCCACTTACTATGCCATCCATTATCGGTATATTAGGGCTTGCTGGAGTTGTCATAAATGATGGAATTATTATGCTGGACTTCTTACATGGAACACATAAAGCCGAGGAGTTTTTTACTCGTGCAAAACAGAGACTGCGTCCTATTCTCATCACATCTATTACAACATTTTTAGGACTCTTTACGCTCATCTTTTATGCAACAGGTCAAGCAGTCATTCTTCAACCTATTGCCATCTCCATCGGTTTTGGACTTGTGTGGGGAACGCTCTTAAATCTTATATTTTTACCAACGCTTTACGCGCTTGTCAATGGAATAGATGTGGAATATAAAAAAGTATAAGAGGATTTGAAACTTACCCTTTAATGAGGTGCTTGTTATAGGTACTCTCGTTCCCAAGCTCCGGCTTGGGAATACATACACATAGGTAACAAATAATAAAGCCTCTTTAGTTGTCATATGTATTCCCAATGAGGACGTTGGGAACAAGGGAGATTAAACAGCTTAAAGCTATAGATTAAAGCTGTAGTTTTTAGAACACAAACCTCACTGAAATCTTTTATACAGCACATTATTAAGCTGCGTAGCAAAGTTATGCGTATCTTTTTTACTAAATGGAGCGGGACCTCGTGTTGTCTCTCCACTCTCTCGTATCTCTTGCATGAGGTTTCTTGTGGCTAGATGCCCTTTGATATTGTTTTCATCAAAGAGTGTGCCTCTGTGGTCTAGTGCTAGTGCGCCTTTGGAAACTACTCTGTCGGCTAAAGGAATGTCCGCTGTAACTACCAAGTCGTTTTCTTGAACCATTGTAACTATAAGGTCATCAGCTTTATCTAAGCCTTCATCTACAATGAGGTAGTGAATGTTTTTTGATTCACCGATATTTATCTTTTTGTTTGAGATGACGTAAGTTTCTAGTTGGTACTTCTCTATCGCTTTAAAAACGATGGGTTTTAAAAGGTTTACAAATGCATCACCATCTATGAAAAACTTCACGAATGTATCTCTTGTACTCTTCCAACCTGTCCATCTGTGAGTCTTACTTTTATGCCATGCGGATGAGTCGCTGAGTTTGTAAGGATGTCTTTAACAACTCCTTGGGTCAATTTGCCACTTCTTTGGTCCTGTTTTAAAACAATGCTCACCGAAAGCCCCGGTTTTACATTTGCTCTTTTTTTCCCATTCATAAAGATTTCCTTGTTATTTAATAAAGAGAAGATAGAGGACTCCCCAGAGTAGAAAGATGATGAGTCCTAAAACAGCGAAAGTGATGACAATGCGCACTAAGAGGAAAAATAAAAAGCGCACAAAGCCAGGGATTTTCATAGCGTTTTATTTGCTTACGTAAGGGTATGTTTGCATCTTGAGACCCTTGGTTGCATAGTCCATACCACCCATAAGGTTAATTACCTGATAATT
>Ga0272440_1000359_pt1 | contig 38840 bp, 22 predicted proteins | sample SSMMMBAug17_FD_192440 | JGI IMG/M metagenome (GOLD analysis project Ga0272440, IMG submission 192440) | Marine sediment archaeal communities from Little Sippewissett salt marsh, Falmouth, MA, United States - SSM-MMB-Aug17 | ecosystem: Environmental > Aquatic > Marine > Wetlands > Sediment ...
GCTATTTTTTTTCGTAATTTTAGAATATCTGCAATTTTTTTAAACAAAGTAAAAGGTTCACGCGAAATACATTCATGTAGGAAATGTAAAAATTCGTCCATACTGGCTTTCCGCATGTCGATATCCTGAGATGTTTCAACACTGATATCCCCTTCTTTAACAGCATAGTTCATTAATGTAATGGCAAAACATTGTGCCGCCTCATTTCGATCCAAAAGCAAAACATGACCGCCCTGTTTTTTGAATTGATCCAATGAAGCATTGGTGGATTTCCATCGGGATGGCAACAAACAGCGTTCATCACGAAAATACAGCGCGCAGGCTTCTGGATTGTTGCTCAAAAAATCAATCCCGCGTTTGAGGCTCGCACCGACGGCTCTGTGATGATTTTGAACATCGATGATCACAATGCCTTTTTTGACGTCTGTAATGTCTTGCGAAAAACCAAAATCAATATATTTATCGCCGAACTGGACATCCACTGAAAAGTCCTTGATTTCAAAAAACATTCGCAATGCCCTTTGAATGCGGGAACGTTCGGGTGCATGGCGATCAAATTCATCAAGCACTTTTTGGTAATGGGTACGAAATTGATCCTTGAGTTGTTCGATGACAGGTTTTATTTCTGGCGGATCAATGAAATTTCGTACCAGTTTGTTTGCTTTTTGAAGGATATTTCTTGTACTTCTCAAACGATGACGGAATATATTTTCAAGCGTCTCCCTGCCAAAAGGCTGGTAATTATGATCTGAGTGGCCATATGCCCATGTCAGCCTCGATGCGATCAATTCAAGGGCCTGATCGACATCGCAACCCATCAACTCAAAAATATTAGACTCCAGTCTTTCAGACACATGGCTGTTAAACTTATTTTTCAAGATGTTCTGCCATAAATCCCCACGGCAAAATGCGACAGGAACCATTGCCCTGGCATCATCCACCAAAAATTCTATCATTCGCCCAAATGATTGTACTTTGTCATCAGTATCCAGGTTTTCAAGACGATCAAAACAAATCAACAATGGATGATTACAGATGCCGATTAATGTGCTCAGGTTTTTAATCATATCTCGTGCAGCCTGTTCTTTTGCCGAGAGACTGGACAGACTGGCTGGTTTGATATGAAGCATTTTGGCCATATCTGCATCCAGCGTATTGCACTTAAACCATTCGATAATGGCAAATCGCCGGTCGCTATATCGAAGCTGCATCAGAACCTGAAAGACGATAGGCGGACAAACATTAGAAAATTCTGTCTTTAATTTGTTTTCCAAATATTCCCAAATAGGACTGTTTGTTTTAAAATCATAAAAAATATCGACAGGATTGCTTTGAAGAATTGTATGAACCTTTTTATTCAGAGTTTTATCTTTAAAAGTCACTTTCAACAAGACCTTCTTGATTATCTCCGCAAGAATGCCATGCATGATTGTGGGCGGACAATTTTTCTTGATGGGATAAAACAAATTGGTAACGATTTCCCGAAGCAAATAAGAATATGTTTGTGCCGGGTCTTCTATTGGCTGAATGTAGGCAAGCCTGTATGTAAAATCATTCTGACTGTCAGCGTTTCGTATCAATCGATTGATCAGATGCGTTTTTCCAAAACCAGCTTCTCCAAGGACAAGTGCAGCATAGGGAATCGATGGATCCTGGCTTTTCATTCGGATCAAATCAACGATTGATTGATATGGTTTTGCATTAATGGAAGGCACATCTGGAAAGGCATGGTCCTTTGGATCGCTGACACTCGATGATGCAAATGGCTGTCGCTGTTTTAAGATCTCTAAGTATTTGGCATCTTTGTTCATACATCCCTCCATGTGATCGTAATACACACCTGACCTTCATCATCAACATATGAATCTTCCAATTGTTTTTCAGTAAGCACAGATGGATCTCCAAAATGAAGTTGAATGGCCAGTTCTCTGGTCAGCTGTTCCAGGCTCTGATCAAAGCGTTGTCTCGACCAATTGAGATATTCTCTCATTGCGTGTATCCGAACAAAACTGCGTCCGCCACCAACATGATCATAAGCTTCTTTCATTTTTTGACGATCATTGGTTGTTTGGGCTTCTGATACCTCTTCTAAGATTTCTTCCTGTTGTTCGGGTTTGATATCATTGATAGACAGGTTGATGTCACCTTTATCTGAAAATTCAACACAAAGCTGTCCCGACATAACCATTTGCGAAACCAATTTTGCCAATTGCTTCGTTTGAACAGGAAAAAATAATTTTAAGCTCTTTAAAGAGCATGGTTTCTTTTGAATGCGATTGATAATTAAATCGGTGTCACTGATATTTCGCGTTACATACAAGACTTTATAGCCTCTGACAACTCGAATAGCATTTTCCACATGTGGCAGGAGCTTTTTCTTGATATCAGAATTAGACATTTTATCTGTCAATTGGAGTATTTTTTTAATCTGTGATTGACTTTTTAAAAATTTAAGGGTTAGATAATCTTTTCCTTGATTATCAAAAAGCTGGATTATGAGATTTTCAATATTTGTCATTGCAGCATCTCCTTAGTGTTATATGTTTATCATAAAAGAATATTCAATCATGGTTTCTTTATATCTACCACTTATTAACACTTGCGTCAAGTGCAGATACCCGGTGATTTTCTTGATTTTTCATATGCAATGTAATAAGGAATACGCAAAAAATAAGGTCCTCATTTAATCATTGCTCATTTTTTTTGAACCAGAAACAGCGTAGTGCTAAAGCCCGCCTTAGCCCGACCCTAAAACTTAAGGGATGATCTCAATTTTGGGAAGAATGAGAATCCTTTGTGCTGCCCAAAGCAATATGCCTGCAACAAGGGAAACGATCGCACTAAACAAAAATGCGTGATACGTTCCGACCCATTCAAACAAATAACCATTGATAAATGAACCGGTCATCATTCCAAGCCCATAGCTCACTGCGGTATTCACAGCCTGGCCAATGGTTTTTGTTTCGTCTGGCATCCAAAAATCCATGTACAAAATTCCGGCAATATGAAATGCACCATAAGTCACCGCGTGAAACACTTGTGTGATAATCGCAAACACCACTGATGTGGTATAAAACATCAGTAGCCAGCGTATGGCAGCAATCGCAAAGGAAAAAATCAGTACAGATTCAACTGAAAACCGATTAAATATTTTTCTGGAATTCAGCATGACAAAAATCTCGGCGATAGATCCCAGCGCCCAATAAATTGCAATTTCATTGGATGTTGCCCCCATTTGCTCGAGATGAATTGATGAAAAAGCATAGTACGTTCCATGAGCCAATAACATGGTAAAGGCACTCACCAAATAAATAACAACATTTGGCTGTTTGAAAACTGCAAGGGATATCTTTGTTTTATGACATGTTTTTTCAGGTGTTTTGGGAATGATGATAGATACACCTGCCTGAATAAAAAATCCAACCACAATCATGTGAATGATGATTTGATACGAAAAATGATCTAACAACATTCCAGTGAACAGAACCATTATAATAAACAGTATGGAACCCCATAAACGAATGGAACCATAAGCATTTTTATCATTTCCGATAAAATCCATGGTGAATGCTTCCATAAATGAAATCAAAGGGGAATAAAAAATAGATGCAGTAATGGTAACCAACAATATACCAATAAAGGTATTGGTTTGTAAGAGAAAAACGCATGCAAAAGCATTGGCAAATTGACAGAGTATATATAAAAATCGTCTGTTTTGAAAATGATCGGCAAGAATTCCCCAAAACAAGCCAAACAATATCATTAATAATGAGCGTGACGCCCCAATAATTCCGATTTCAAACCCGGACAGATGAATATGGTAGCAATACAAATTAAAATATGGAAGCATAATACCCATCACACCAAAACACATAATGTACTGGGCACTTAAAATAATTTTTATCTGCATAAGGTGCAATTATCCTGACAACTTTTGTCCATTAAATCCATTTTTTTCATACGAAATATCTTGTTGTAATGACAATGATTGTGACACCTCGAATGAGAATTGAACGGACAATAGTTGCACCACTTCAAAAGGGATATCATTACTCATCCTTTAATGATGATTGGCATGCCAGTTGCTAATAATATAAGATGTACTGGACTTGGACGATTAATCAATCTTTTTGAGAACTTTCAGGTATTAAAGATATGAAAAAAAAATTACAACATACAAACAAACAATCCTTGCTATCGGACACGATTTTTTCATCATTGCCGAACCTTCCTACAATCAATCAAATGGTGGAGTGTCTGATTAATGAAGCACTCTTACGAACAAATAACCTGACTGAAGCCTCACGCTTGCTTGGCATTTCACGACAAACATTACACAAAAGGATCCATCTCGCCTGATTGGTTTTTGATTTGAGTGTCACGATAATTCAATAATTTGGAGACAATTGTTTGAACTTTCTCTGTTTTTGGCAATATGTCATCTAGCTGCTCAATAATTCGTTCATTTTTTAGATACTCAAATGTAAACCGAAAGTTTAGGTCATACACCCATCCCAATTGAATCAGCTTAAAATCATTTAGGGTTTTTAATTCTGATGTTAGTGCGATGCGACCAACCAATAATGCATTCAATATGTTTTCAGAGCATACCGGGAGATCAGATACCCCCAATTCAATGACATCATTTTTATATATATCTCTGGAATGATAATAATCAATAAAAATGCGCCAGATATCCATTTTATCTGCATCTCGAATCAGACGCATATAAAATAAGGTTTCAGGATCTTTATTGTGTGGAATACTTGCAACACTATGAAAACGAATGGCATTAAAAATTATTCGTCTTTGTTTTAAGGGTAAATCGTCAAGTACATGATGATGAACCAGATCCTTTATGCTTTGAATGCTATGATTGATCGATTCACTGTCCTTAAAGGTATGAAACCGAGCATATTGTTTAAACCGGCCAAGGTCATGAAACAATGCAATCAATTGAGCCAACTCACGCACATGTTCTGAAGCATTTAAATCATCACAGATGGCTAAAATCATTTGGCAAACCTGTTCAGTATGTCTCTTTTTAATGATAAAAGGATAGTTTTTGGTTTCATCCTGATACAAAAACTGATCTGTATACGACTGAAACCATTCTTTATATGAAGATATGTTCATCGGCATTATTGGTTTGAAATCGCTAAAATAAAGGCCTGAATTCCATACAATATTCCAATCAAACCCAGTGCAATCATTGCAGCAATGAATATGATTCGTAAACGTTCATTTTGCATGACAAGAGATATGGCCCCAATCACCAGACAAAGTTCTAAAAATAAAATTGAAATATCAAACTTTGTTCCCGCATGACCCAGTCGACCTATGATTGACTCCCATTCCTGGCCCCCCACAATTTTTTCATATGCACCATTTTTCTCTTGAACCCGGTTCGTTTTTTCAACAATTTTTGTCCCCAGTAAAAGCTCTTTCTTTTCCTTTTCAAATGATTGAATACGATTGTTCAATGATAACAAAATCTTATTGAGAGCTTCGAGCTTATCCCGTTCTATAACATTAGCGTTTATCAAGGTTTCAATTAAATCTCTTTGATTTTCAAGCATATCTTGTTTCAGGCTCTTGGACTGATACCATGCATAAACATTCGTTTTTTCATTGGTGGCAATAATTTTGTCACTGTCAAATTTATTGCCACCTAGGTTCGTAATTGCAAGCAAAGCTGCAAATATTGCCAGCATAAGACCACTAAACGACTCCAGACGTCGCTCTTTTTCAATAACAGTGTCAATCAAATTGTCAGTTGACATGAATATTTCCTCCTCGCATTATTATTCAGGTCCAGGCCACCGAAATGATTTGAGTGTAACCCAAATTGCAGGTTAAACCGAAACCAGGCCTATGAGCAAAACCAATGTAGGAGCGAACCTTATGTTCGCCCTCCGAACAATAAACAGAAACGAGCCTATGCCCGAAACCTATAACATTTGTTTCCAAACATAGGTTTGATTCCGGTTATTGTTTGGAGGGCGAACATAAAGTTCGCCCTTACATTGTTTTTGCTCATAGGCCTGGTTTCGGTTTGATCTGCAATTTGGGTTACACTCAAATCATTTAATTATATTATTGGCATATTTTGATTGTTTTTACAAGTGATTTAGGATCGTTCATTTTTTTTATCAACATTCAAAATTGTGGGATATGAACACATTATTTAGTTGATGTTTTGATGTTTCTAAATATCATTATTTTAAAAACAATCTGAAAACACTATAAAAAAATGAAGAATAATTGTTAAAATATACAATTGTGCCTACTGATAAAAATGCGTAATATCATCCTGGGATTAAATAATTCAAGCACAAATAAAAAAAAAAATTGCATCATAAAAAAAATTTAACGAAAGGCTTGATTTGTCCTAAAAAGTATGCTACAAAATGTAACTAAAATTCAATAGAGTCATTGTCTCTAAAATTATAATTAGGCGCCCAAAGGAAACAACAAATGGCTAAAAAATCTAAAAAAAGCAGAAAGTTGCGAAAAAATAAGCAAAGTAAATTATTGAATATGACCGATGCGCAACGCATTGAAGCTGCAAGTCAAAAGCTCTTGAAAAATAATGCACGCGATGCCATCTCTACGTTAAAAATGCTCAAAAATTCGAATAATCCTGAAGTGAATGACTTGCTCTTTCAGGCATATATGATGAGAGAAACCCAACTCACCAATAAAGGCATGCATGTTGAAGCAAAGGCAATCCTGGAACAGGCCTTTGATTATTTGCCTGATTTCACAACGATTTCAGAGGATTGTTTGTGCATGTATTTGAAAAAAACAACAATGAAAGCTGCAGCTGATGCCTACTACTCATACATTCAAAAACAAAAACCATCGAAAAGGGCACAATATCTCCTGGTGGATCGTGTATTTATGTCCGGTCAATTTCAACTATTAAATATTTTTGATAAAAATGATCCCATCATCAAAGACCTTTCTATCATGAAGCCAGTTCAGCAAATGATGGTTGATGCAAAATGGGAAGAAGCATACACAGCAATGAAACCATTGTCTCGGCAATCACCATATGCAGAATATAAGTTATTCTGTCGTGGGATAGTTTCATTTTACTCAGAAGATGATTCAGGCATGCTTCAGGCATTCAATCGTATTTCTGAAGATTTTTCCCTTTATCCCCTGATTCAAGAGCTCAAAGTGATAGCCTCTCCAATGGAGAGTCTAAAGAAAAAAGGTCATTCGATTAGTAAAACAGATTTTTTATGGGAGGGCCCTGTACAATTAGATCGTCAAATTGGCCAAATGATTGCATCTGCTGACAAATACCGAGAAAAAGACTTGCAAGCCCTGGTTCTTTCAGCGGCTAAGGCGTTATATCCTGACAACCCCAATTGGGCTGCTTTTCATATCCTGATTCTTTTGTTGTCCCGACAAGTTGTTCAGCAAGAATCCTCAACTTTAATACATGATATCGCTTCCTATGTTCTCAATAAAAAACAGTTTCAATTATTTACAACCAAGTTTAAGTATCAATTTGGAAAACATCCATTTTTAAATGCAGCCAGATATTTTGACTGTCTGCCAAATGAATACAAGCGACCTGAATCTCAGGATATTGCAAAAGCCATGATTTTGTTCCAAACTGCTAGGCGCTGGTTTAAAAATCAAGAGCGTTTGTATTCCAAAGGGCTCAAATATCTCACAAAAACCCTTGACCTGAATTATACAAACAATGAAGAGTTGTTGATCAGTCTGGTTTGTAAAGGCCTGTCTTTTGATCCTCATAACAAGAAGGGATATGAGTTACTTACTGAACTGCCGAGAACAGGCAGAAATTCGAAAAATATGGTTGAAGAATATCTTTTGATAATGCGTGATAAAATGGAAAATGATCCATTGCCATGCCTTGAACTTGCTGATCTGTATTATGAAAAGAATGCATTTCGTAAAGCAGAGACAGTACTCAAAGAGGCCATGAAACGCGCACCCCATGATAACCGTGTTATTGAACGACATGTTATTTCTCTGTTAATTTCTGCGGATAAAAATTTTTCACGCGATAAAATGCATCTTGCAGAGCCAGATATCCAAAAAGCTCAAAAGATTGAATATAAGGCACTCCTTCCATATGTTATAGAACGTTCCATTTTGTATGATCTCTTCAGTAAACCTGATCATCTCCAGGAAGTAACAGAAAAGTATATCAAATCAATGAATATAGCGGAAACGTTTCGATGCCTGTCATTGTTATATCTGGAAAAAGAACGTCTGGTGCGACACAACAAGATCCAATTCAAAGAAATGCTGCACAGCTTACATGAAAAAATATTAACACTGCCTGGTTCTGATATTTTATATGTTTTAAGACCCATTCCCAAAAAAATGAAAGCGACATTCAGGGTGCCAGAAATCATATTACTTTATGAAAAATTAATTCCGAAAATTTTTAAATGTCTGGATGACACTGAAGTGATTGCCATATTCGATATCTTACTTTCGCCAACAATGTCAAAAATCATCCATAAGGAAATAAATCGACGCTACCGCGCTGCTGCACCTGACCGACAATTATTGCTCAGTTTTTATCAGGTGTCAATCTGGCATCTGGATAATAAAAAAAATAATCCCAGCATGTTTATGGATATTGTTGATCAGGCAAAGGGTCCTGTTTTGGAAGAATTGCGCGAACTATCCAAAGGCTTGGCCAAACATGCGAGTGGAAATTTAAAACGTGCGCTTGAATCGTTGGATTTTTCATTGATGAATATGCCATATCCGAATTTTATTGAGAACAGAGCCTCCGGTAAGTTTGATTTTGACTATGATGATGGTGAAGATGATGAAGAGATCACAAACAAGAATTTACATGATACAGAACTTGACGAGGACTATGATGATGATGATGACGACTTTGGTGAATTAGGAGATTTAGATGAAGATGAAATTATGGGAATGCTTGGTATTGACTCCATGATTGAAGATCTGTTTCTTGAAGAGATGAAAGTAAGGCTTGATCCGCTTGAGGATGTCATTGTGATTAAAAAAATTCTCGATAAAATCGATCGAACATCCAAACCAAGCTATTCTTTAATTGCTGAAGCTGTCGAAGCCTTTGAAGAAATTATTTTTATTATGGAATTTTTTGCCTTGCCAACAAAACTCGTCCCAAAGGCGAAAAATGCCTTGCAATCTTATCCTGGCCTGGGAGATATTATGAAGCGCCTGGCAAAAGTGATAAACAAGTATCATTTTAAAGATATCGAACCACAAACGCGACGTTTTCTGACGCGCGTTTAATAAAAAGTTGAAGGACGAAACGATGTTATTTAGTTATCTTGTATTTGATTTACCCCATGATGCTTCTGAAGAAAAAATTAGAGAAGCTTATCTGGAAAAGGTTAAAAAGTATCCACCGGAAAAGAATCCGCAACAATTTCGAAAAATGACTCAAGCTTATGAAAGTATTAAAAATAATCGAATTCGAATTCATAATCAGTTACATCCATTTGAAAATATGAGCGATTGTGAAGAAAAACTTTTTGAGTTGGCAAAAGTCAAACCATTAAAACGACGTCGAATGGGACTTACTGATTTATTAAAAGCCCAAAATAAGGCGTTTAAATAAATATTTATTGAATATAATTCTGCGTGGCAAGAATAATTACGTGCAACAGCCCACGCAAAAATAACGTGGAGATGAAGATCAAAACATGAAAAAAAATTATTCTCCTGGTGTCTTCTCAAGTATTCGAGATCGCTTCACCAAACGTGTAACACTACCCATTCTTAAAAAAATGGTAGATTTTCTAACACGAAGAATAGACAAACGCGTTCAAGGTTATGTGTCTTCTGGATGGAAAGCCAAGACGATATCAGATTTTCAAAATTGGCTGATTGATTTGCCCGAGGACTTAACACCTGCGCAGAGTGCAACACTTGATTCATGTGATTTGTATACCATATTAACAGAGTTTTCTTCCCTTCGTCAGGAAATTAAACTTCAAAATCGTGAGCAAAATAAAGCGATAAAAACACTGGCACAAACATTGGATGAATATGAAAAAACAACCAGGCTCTTCAAGGAAAGAACCAAAGACATTGCTTTACTTGAAGAACGTATTCGGACTGAAAGTGTTCAAACCAGTGAAAAAAGAACAGTGATGCCATTTTTAGATATGCGTGATGCCCTGGTGCGTGGTTACAATGCATGCCAACAAATGAGTGAAAACACCAGCCTGCTCAGACCATCCCCCAAAGGCATAGAGAGTATTATTGAAGGCTATGAAATGGCTATCCGCAGATTTGATCGCGCACTGGCTTCAGTGGATATCAAACCGATCAAATGCCTGGATCAACCTTTTGATCCCAAAACCATGCGTGCTGTGGGTACGAAAACCATTGAGGAGTATGCTGATGGCATTGTGGTTGAAGAAATGTTAACTGGTTTTATTCGTAAGCAAGAGATCATTCGCCTGGCAGAGGTGACTGTCAACACAATCAACTCTAATGTGGAAGAAGGTGCATTCCCCTAAATACTGATTTTGTTTGAGAATGCCCCTTTTAGAATATCATTAGGAAACACTAAAAAAAGCTCCTCATGGTTCATAATAATTGAGGAACGTATTTTTCGAGCTTTCCTTAGTGATTTAAACAGCATCCTTGCATAAGGATTGTATAGGTTCATTTGAATAAAAGGATGTCATATTAACCCAATAAATCCTTATTATTGAATGAGGAGACAAACTTAAAGGAAAAAAAATGGAACCAATTGTTGGTATTGACCTGGGGACAACAAATTCTGAAGTTGCTTATATAATTGATAACAATGCTTCAATTATCAAAGATAATGATGATGGCATTGTGCCATCATGCGTTGGGCTAAATGCAAATGGAAATATTATTGTAGGAACTGAAGCCAAAAATCAGGCGGTCATTTATCCGGAAAAAACAGTGTTATCAATTAAACGCCTGATGGGTAAAGAAGAAAAAGTTGTTCTGGGTGACCGATCTTATCTGCCACAAGAAATTTCAGCATTTATTCTAAAATCCTTAAAAGAGCGGGCAGAAAAGAGTCTAAATCAAAAAATATCAAAAGCAGTGATCACTGTACCGGCATATTTCACAGATGCCCAACGACAGGCAACACGCGAGGCAGGTGAAATAGCTGGGTTGAATGTCGTTCGAATTATCAATGAACCCACAGCAGCTGCTTTGGCCTATGAAGCCAATCGTTCGGAACGTCAAAATGTTTTAATATATGACTTAGGTGGCGGTACATTTGATGTTTCCATTGTAAAAATTGAAAGCGATGTTGTTGAGGTCATGTCCAGTACTGGCGACAACCATCTGGGTGGAGATGATTTTGATAATGCGATTATTAACCTGCTAATGGATCATATTCAAAATGAAATGAAAGTCAAAATCAAAGAAGAGGATAAATTGTTTGCACGCCTTAAACGTGCTGCTGAGAATGCCAAAATTGAACTTTCATCAAAACCCTATGTCACAATCGAAGAAGATCATATTGGCAAGAAGGCGTTTCGAGATGTTCATTTATCCTATGAATTATCCCGCACCATGTTTGAGAGTATGATTGATGATGATATTTCTCGAACAATGGATGCTGTCAACACTGCACTACAGGATGCCAATATTTTGCCGGCAGATATTCACAAAATCATCCTGGTCGGAGGTTCCACACGAATACCCAAAATTTCGAACATGCTGGAGGAAAAATTCAAACAATTACCCCATGGTGAAATTGACCCAGACCTGTGTGTGGCGCTCGGCGCAGCAATTCAAGCAGGGCGAGAAATGGGCATAGATCAATCGAGTATTCTGTTGGACATTACGCCTTACACCTTTGGAACCTCCGCAATGGGGACAGTCAATGGAGAACCATCAACCACAATGTTTGTTCCATTGATTCGAAAGAATACCAAGTTGCCAGCCAGCCGCAGTGAAGTATTCTACACCATGTTTGATGGTCAGGAAGCTGTTGAAATTAAAGTATATCAAGGAGAACAACCCAATGCGGTGGATAATGTGTTGATCAACAAATACATGTTCCGACTTTCAAATAATACGCCTGCTGGAAGTCCCATTGTTTTGCATTATGACCTTGATATCAATGGGATATTAAAACTTGAAGCAATAGAAAAGAAGAGCGGGCGAAAAATCAATGCGGTGATAGAGAATGCATTTGCCACCTTTTCTGAAGAAGAAATTTCAAAATCCAAAAAGAAAATTAATGATGTTTGGGGGTCCAGTGATGATGATTTCGGTACCTCTGATGCCATAGATGCTGTTTCAAGTGACATGGCGGACTCTATGCCACAAGACATGAAAGAAATCATTAATAAAGCCCAAAGCAAGCTTGAAGATGCGGCAGAGGAAGATCGTGATGATATGGTCGATCTGATTGAAGATCTTCAAGACGCCATAAGGCAAAATGATTTGAAAAAAGCACAATCGGTTAAGGAAGAGCTAGAAGAAATTCTCTTCTATATTGGTGATGAATAATGACACGTTGTCCGGTATGTAATGCTCGCTATCGGGGCAAAGATCAATGCCATCGATGCGGTATGAAAATTGCGCCGCTGTTGGAAATCAAAACACGCGCGCAAACCCATTTCAAACAGGCTATAAAAGCTTTTTGTATAGAAAATTATGACCAAATGTATCTCCACGCGCGTCGTGCCAATTCTCTGTATCAAACGCAAGAATCCATACAAATTTTAGCCTGTGCTGCTTTAATGTTAAAACGCTTTGATGAGGCAATAAAAATATGGCGGCAGTTTCTCAACTGTCAGCCATTTTGTTCCAGATAAAACTGGAATAACACTTTTAATTGGAGGTTTTTATGAGTAAAGATTTATATCCATCATTACCCATTTATATTATTGATGATGATGCTGTTTCGCGGGAAGCACATCAGGGAATTCTGGAACATCGTGGCATGAACCATATTATGTTCTCAGACAATACTGATGATGTATTATCGAAACTGGAAAATCAAAAAGTTAGCGTTATACTGCTTGATTTGATATTTCCAGACTGTGAAAAAAATGGTGAAGATTTGTTACCTGACATTCTTCAACGATACCCTGATGTGCCTGTTATCATTATCACAGAAAATGATGCTGTTGAAACTGCAGTAAAGTGCATGAAATCCAATGCATATGATTATCTGGTCAAACCTGTTAATGCCGAACGTTTAATCACAACTGTCGAATTGGCGCTTGAATTTGGTGATATTCAAAATGAAAATATGACATTGCAAAAACAACTTCTGAGCGGCCAATTGCAGCATCCAGAAGCGTTTGCTGGTATTGTATCTTCAAACAATGAAATGTTGTCTATTTTCAAATATGTTGAAGCCACTTCAACATCGAATCAACCCCTGTTAATTTCGGGTGAAACCGGTGTTGGAAAAGAATTGATTGCCAGTGCGGTGCATAAATGCAGCTCTCGTAGAGGTGAATTTATTTCTTTTAGTGCAGCCGGCCTGGATGATGAAACATTCTGTGATCGTTTATTTGGTCATGTAAGAGGCGGCATAGAAGGAGCAATTGAAGACCAAATGGGCATTGCCCAAAAAGCCAATGAAGGCACCCTTTTTCTGGATGAAATTGGCGAACTGAGTTATGAAACGCAAAAACGATTATTACAATTTATCCAAGAGCGAGAATATTATCCCTTGGGCTCGACAAAACCCAAACGTACCAGTGCCAAAATTGTCGCTGCAACGAACAAAGATCTCAAAAACATGGTTGACCAGGGAAAATACAGGGCAGACCTGTTTTACAGACTCAGTGCCCATCATATCAATATTCCAGCACTAAGAGAGCGTATGGAAGACCTTCAGTTATTGTTGGACTACTTTATTGATATGGCTGCAAGAGATATGAATAAACGATTTCGCGTTCCCAGCAAAAAAATACTGGCCTGTCTGTCAGAATATGAATTTCCAGGAAATGTTCGTGAATTGCGAGCCATGATATATGATGCTGTTGTCAGTCAAAAACGTGGAGACTGGCTGGATACAAAATTCTTTGAAAAATATGTCAACAGTAATCAACCCAATGGCGTTCAAATTAGAAAGTTTCAGAGTTCCGATTCTGCCGCATTTGTTTCAGCACTGCATCGATTGCCACTGATGAGAACATTACAGGATACACTGATTGAAGAAGCATTGAAGCGATCCAATGGAAATCAAACCATTGCTGCCAACATGATTGGTGTTTGTCGTCAAACGATTATTCGATTTCTGAAAAAGTAGAGTGGATGTCAGCAACAGTCAAATACAGCCTGTTGCTGACATAAAATAGGCATTTAACTATACATTTTCTCCACAAATCGGTTCAACTCTTGAATTTTGGTGGCCATCTGGCGGGAAAAACGTTTTGTGCTTTGGGTTTTATCATTTAATGATTGAATCAACTCAGTCATTTCCTGAGCCCCTTGAGTGGATTTGAGGGTATACTTGGACATGCTTTCAACAATATCTCCGGCTTCAGATATGGATCGCGCGATATGTTTAGACCCTGAATCGCTGTTTTGAACGCTCTGGCTGATTTTTCCCGCAGACCGATTTTGCTGATCTACTGCATCGGCAATAAAACCAATGGTCACACTCACCATGTCAATGGTGTCGGAAATATTATTGATTACTTCAATGGCATTTTCTGTTTTAGATTGAACTCCTTCAATCCGGCTGGCAATATCTTCTGCCGATGTTGCACTCTGGCTTGCAAACTGTTTAATTTTATTGGCAACAACTGCAAATCCCTTTCCCGCTTCACCAGCAGTCGAGGCTTCTATTGAAGCATTCAATGCCAGTAAATTTGTCTGAACAGCAATTCTTTTAATTACCCCGGTCACTTTGCCAATTTCTTTTGCAGCCTCACCCAATGAATTAATTGTGGTATTGGCTTGTGCAGCCATCTCCATAATATTCTCAGAGATGTTCATTCCCTCTTCTGTGCTTCGGGCAATATAACTCACTGATGCTGTCATTTTATCAATTGATTCTGATGTTTCGTTCATATTGTCTGCAACTTGTTCAGTCGTCGTTGTGACCCCCATAATGTTGGTATTGACATTTTCAGATGATTTTGTCATTTCATGAATATAATGAGATAACTCTGATGCTTTATTGAGAATTTCATTGCCATTGTTGTTAATCTGTTCCATGTCTGAAAGCATTTGCTGGGCATTTGTTTCATATTCCTTTAATGAAAGTACAAGCTCCTGTTCTCCTTTTTTTACACTCGATAAGAGTTGAGCCATTTTGTCAATATATGCATTAATAAATCGAACAGTTTGGGCGATTTCATCTGAATGAACGATAGGTATTTGTTCATCATGTGGCTGTCTGCCATCAATACTTCTTTTCAAGAAATTTTGAATATCAAAAAGCCGAAACAAAAAGCTCTTCCGAATGGTTTGTTTCAAGAAATAATACCCCATGGCTGCAAAAAAAAGTGAAACTCCCAAAAAAATAATCTTAAACGTTTGGGATTGCCTTTGTGTCTTATTGACACTTGCAGCGAGCTGTTGATTAAACGCCTGGTATAATTCTTTAAAACTCTCTTGAATGACTTGCTTGTTTTTATAAAAATTTTCAGAAAAAATATCCTGTTGATCAGTTATTTTCTGATGATGAAATTGACTTTTTTGGGTACCAGACACCTCGCGCTTGAATTTGTGGTATGCATTGGCAGTAAAAATTTCATAATGCTTTATAATTTTTTGAATGGTATTTTGAGTATCAGGATCAACATTCATTTTTTGCAAACGCAGTAATGATTTTTCAGCTTCAATAGAAATTTTCCTGGCCTTTTCCAACAGTTCTCCATCCTTGAATGTTAACGCTTTATTGTAATAAGATAGCTGTTGAAAAAAAGCATGTTCAGCATTCTGGCAGTATTCTTTCATCGGAAGCATATTGTCTTGAATTTGATAATAAATAAATTCATTAGAAAATGTATGAGAAAAAGCGACAATGATTAAGGCAAAATAGCCGAATAGTACGAAAGAAAATGTCAGCCACATTTTCTGATTGATTGTAAAAGATTTTAACATGTTTTCACCCTTTGGGTTTTATTGTCATTGCTCATTGGTCAGACATGTCCTCTGATAACTGTTTTGCCAGATCAGCCAGTTCAGTGGCAGATTGATGAATACTGAAAATGCCTTCATTACTATCTTTTATGGCACTGCTGACACCCCGAATGCTATGTGCTACCTCATTTGCACCCTTTGCCATTTCGCCAATATTGCGAGCAACATCATTGGCCCCTGTTGTTAACTCTGCCATCGCTGATGCAATCTGATCTGCACGAGAATTGGCTTCAGAGGCATTTGCAGCAATTTCATTTACAGCAATTGTTTGGCTTTCAACAGCAATCATAATGGTTTCTGAAGATGTATTCATTTCTTCAATAATGCTGGAAACATCGGCAATCACATCCACGGCTTCTTTGGTATTGACCTGAACATCGGAAATTCTCGTCGCAATATCTTCAGCAGCCTCCGCACTTTGATCTGCAAATTTTTGAATCGCATTGGCCACAACAGCAAATCCTTTTCCAGCTTCCCCAGCAGCTGCAGCTTCAATGGCAGCATTCAGTGCCAGAAGATTTGTTTTATCTGCAATTCGCTTGATGACCTCTGTGACCTTACCAATTTCATTGGCAGCCTGACCCAATGATGTCATTGTCTCACCAGCCTTTTTGGCCATATTTGTAGCTTTGTCTGCGATTTTTGATCCCTGGCGGGCATTTTCGCCAACACCTGTCATCGATGCTGACATTTCTTCAATTGCACTGGCAACTGAATTAATGTTTTCATTCATTTGTCGTGCTGTATTCGAAATTCCGGTAACATTCGTACTCATTTCTTCGACTGATGAGGCAATCATGTTGATATTGACATTCATTTCCTCTGATGATCCGGCGACATTTTCTGCCTGGTTATTCATGATTTCCGCATTCTTCTTCAATTGATCTGAAATACACACAATATTACTGGATTTCATTTCCAATGTTTCGGATGTTTTCTTTTGAGAAATGCTTGTTTCTTTCTTTTCTTTTATGGAGTCATTATGGATTTGAATAACTTCCTCTTTTTCCATGGCGTTTTTCTTACGCATGCTATAAATTCGATCTGCAAGTCCCAAGGAGAGCAATAACACCATGAAAGCCGAACCGATTTGTGCTGAGTATTCAGTTGAAACTGTCACAGGTAATAATCCGGACGTTTTTGCAGTATACGCAATGGAACTCACCAAAAAAATGAGCCAGGCCATCAGATAGTATCGCGCTGAATTGTTTCCCCGATAATAAGAAATACACCCGGTTATCATCAGGATAATGGCAAAGACGCCCGAATAGACAACTGCAATTCGAATTAATATATCGCTGTTACCACTCAGTGAAAATACCATGACCCCCAGACCAAGATAGGCCACTAATGATATGGGTCGTGAGATAATTCGCTCAGGAGATTCAATGGACAAAAAGATACTTGAAAAACGCGCTCCCCAAAAACCTAAAAGACCAATAAAAAAAGGAATGGCGCGATTAGCCCACCATGCTGCATTGGGCCATAAATACTCAAAACCATGTCCATTTAACGCCAGTTGAAAAAATACATAACTCACGATAAAAAAAACATAATATATAAAACAACGATCTCGAACCGCCAAAAACAAGAATATATTGTATAAAACCATTACCAATAGCGCACCATAATACAGGCCTACGAGGACTTGTTCATCACTCACTTTTTCTGAAAAAGCTTCAGGTGTCCATAAATTCAGCGGCAATTGTAAAGAACCTTCAGTTTTGACATTCAGAAACAGCGTAATTCGCTGATTGGGTAATGTTCGTATTCGAAAAACACAATGATGATAATCAATTTCACGATTCGAAAAAGGCATGCTGTCGCCTGATTGACTGATCCGATATTGGCCGTCTGCTTCCAAATTATAAAATGCCACATGGTCTATGTGAGGATAAGCCAATTCCAAAAACCAGTCTTTTACTTTCTGACTTTTTGAAATTATGTTTAATTTTATCCAATAGTTAGACCGTGTAAATCCCAGGTTAAGAATTTTTTGATTCGATACTTTGAATTGAGGAATAAACGCATCTGATGCGATATCCCGGACAGTCCATTCTTGATTTTTGTCTTCAATGTAAAGCAAATACTTACCCAGCTCATAATGGTCAACATGATCGTTCAGTTCTAAGGATCGTTCAAAATAAATGGATTCGTCTGCAGCCATGATCAATACCGGCATGACAATAAGTATTAGAATCAGCCCGATTAAACGTGAATTTATTGTTTGCATTTTCATGGAAACCCCTGACTTAAAAATTAGTTTTAAATATTTAACTGGTTGATCGTGTTCATCAGTTCCGAAGCCATAAGTGGCAGCTCCTGAGACGCATTGATCGTTAATTCTGCCTGGCTGGCAGTTTGCTTGATTTTTACAGCAATACTATTTATCAGACTTAAAGCATCGTTTGCACTGTTGGCAACAGTGTGCCCTGCCTGCACATTTTGATTGGTATGTTCTGAAATGCTTGCAGCAGTTTGGGTTTGCCCCTGAACAGCAGTGGCATTTTTTTCATTAATATCTGCAATTTCATCAATAATTGTACTGATTTGCTCCATGGCTTGAACAGCATCCTGAGTACTCATTTGAATGTTTTCGATTTCAAGAGCAATTTCATCAGTAGCATCAGCCGACTGCTTGGCAAGTTTTTGAACTTCATCAGCAACAACAGCAAATCCTTTTCCGGCAATCCCTGCTCCCTCAGCCTCAATCGCTGCATTCAGGGCCAATAAATCGGTTCTGTCGGCAATGTCGTTGATAACAGTAATGACCTTGCCGATCTGTTCGGATGCTTCTACCAGTGCTTGCATTTTTGCATTCACCTCAGCTGTTTTGATATTGGCATCTTTAGATATTTGATTGGCTTTTTCTGTATTTTTGGCAACATTTTTCAAAGAACCGGTCATATTTTGCACAGAATCCGCCTGGCTGGAAACATTGGCAGCCATTTCTTCACCTAATGTGGCCATGCTGGCAATGCCTGATGCACTCTGTTCAGACATGGTGACGATATCTTCGGTCGAGTCTTTAATTTCGGCAGACATTTGAGATAGAGACTCTGTTGTCACATGCAATTGTTCAGTAATGCGTTTCACTTCATCCACAATGTTTCCCATCATGCTTAAATCTGTCAGACTAATCAAAGAACCTTTGCCATGACCCTTTATTTCAAATGGAACCACTGTAAAGTCAACAGGTATGGAGTTGTTTTCACCCACCTGAATTCTGGTTTCCACAGATATGACAGTCTCAGATTGACTGGCATGCTGGCAAGGACAATGATCCTCATTACATTTTTGTGATCGAACAATATCTTTGCATTTTTGATTTAAGACAGATTCATGATCGACCTTTAACAACTCCAATCCGCTATCATTGATAAATTTAATGCAAAAATTGTCATCCAGCTCAATAAAAGGAATAGGAACAATAGACAGGATTTTTCGCAATCGATTGTTGGTATCAATTAACGAATTGAATGATTTTATGATGGGCTGAAGCACCCCCAGCTTCGATGTAAACGATACAATGTCCGCTCCTTTTTTGAGCTCATTTTCCAAATGTTGAATCATTCCGGATATGGTACGTTTTAAATAATAATATCCAAATGCAAACAAAAGTATTAGAATACTGATGATCGTTATTAAAAGATATAGAATATCTTTTTTTATTGCAGTGGTTTGCCGATGAACATCTTGTTTGATTTGGTTAACATGGTGATTAAAATTTTTTGCTTCTTCTGAAGAAGTTTTGGAGATGATTGGCAACATTGCATTTTCCATATCCTGCGTGTTTTTTTCTATTGATAGGGATAGTGAATCAAAAAGTTTTAAACCAATAAAACCGGTGCCAAAAACAAAAATGATGCAAATTATAGCAATGACAGACATTTGCCAGGAGATTTTTTGTTTTAACAGCGTCATTTCTTACTCCTTATTGTTGTTGTTTGATTTTGATTGATGACTCACCTTAAATGGATCAACCATGAATTTAAGATTACCGGACAAATGATTGAGTACAATCGCAGTTTCGTTAATTTGATGACTGATTTGACGATTAAATGAAATGCTTTCACTCACCCCTTGAATACGAGTAGACACATCATTTGCCCCCATTGCGACCTGAGCAGTATTATCAGCAGCATCATTCACTGTGCGACTTAAGTCTTCAATGGATACAGTTATGTTTCTTGCGCGCTCATCTGCCTCAAGTGCATTACTGGCAATTTCCTGGACAGCTTTTGTTTGCTCAATGACAGCAAATGAAATTGATTCTGAGGATTCATTCATTTCTCTGATAATGGTAGAAACATCTTTAAATACATTTTCAATTTCATATGTTCCTTTTTGGACGCTGGCAATCCTGTCTGTGATGTCTTTTGCTGCTCTGCTGCTTTGTTCCGCAAATTCTTGAATGGCACTGGCGACAACAGAGAATCCACGTCCTGCAGAACCCGCTGAAGCAGCTTCAATTGTGGCATTTAAAGATAAAATATTTGTTTTGTGCGCAATACGCTGGATAAATTCTGAGACACCGCCGATTTCATCCGCTGCATATCGTAATGTATTGACTGTTTTTCCAGCTTTTTTCGCTAAAACGACAGCTTCCTCAGCGATCTTGGTGCCATTTTGAGCACGTTCGCCCACATGACTCAGTGATGATGACAATTCCTCTATGGCATTGGCCACACTATTAATATTATTAAATAAATAACTTGATGTTGAGGATACAGCTTCCATATTATCACTGATTTGCTCAACACTATTCGCAATGGTGTGAATATTGGTGCTAATCTGCACGGATGCTTCTGCAACATTATTGGCTTTCGACTCTGCTTCTTCAGAATGGCTTGTTAATTGCTCTGCAATACCAGTCATATTATCAGCCGAGCCTGACAACAGACCTGCATTCTCTTTAACATCTGCAATGATTTTGCGGAATCCATCCAATAGTTGGCCTAACGCCAGGGCCAAAGAATTTAATTCATGGGAGGCAGTGGAAGTTTGAACATCCACTGATAAGTCCAACTTTTTCAATTGTGTGGAAATGTTCATCAAATCCTGAATCGGGTTCAGAATTAACCATCGCAACGTAATAATTAATGTCGCTCCGAGAAGCAGCACCACAAGAAATGAGCCCAGAGATTGTGCCAGAAACAATCCATTTAGTTTATTGTAAATATTTTGTCGTGTGTCATGGAGCCCTTTGATGTCTTGTTCTTTCAAGATGTTTAGTTTTTGTTCAATTTTTTCATTGGTGTAATAAACCCGGATCATTTCAATTGAATGAATTTCTGTTTGTTTCTGAATCACCATATGATGTTTTAATTTCAATGACTTTGGAAAAGCTTTTGCGGTCTGGACAGTTTTTATTTTCCAGGCAGCTAAAAATGAATGTCCACCTTCATCACAGAACTCAGCTGCTACAACCATTGGATGCATCAACAGGCTTTGGATTTGAAACTCAAATGTTTGCGAGTAAATCACATCAACAGATTGCATTTGTTTCACCAAAGCATTTATCTGAGCGGTCAGTTGTTCAGCCAACGCTGTTTTTTCCTGGTACAACCGATAGATATAAAAATTCTGTTTTTCTACTTCTTTTTCTTCAGTCATTTTGTTTAAAAGCACTTTTTCATATTGAACGAACAAAACACAGCCCACGACCATTAACAGCAAAGCGATCCCGCAGGAAAAAAATATGATTTTTGTTGCAATGCTTGTTTGTTTCATAAAAATGATATCCTAACGTTTTAAATCGACAGCATTTAAAAATTTTGACGCATCCAGGATGATCAAAAGTTTATCTTTGAGCTTGCAAACCCCTTTTTCTAGCTCAGATTTTCGAAAATCCCTGGCAATGCCTGAAATATTATCTTCTGATAGGCGATATTCGATTAATTTTTCTTCAACCTCAATCATATGACCAATTTGATCAACCATGACACCAAAAGATTCGCCGACATTTGGATGAAATAATAACACTCTGCTGGATTCATCAATGGATTTCGTAGAAAAATTGAGTAACAATCGTAAATCTAGCACAAGGTGAACATGTCCACGAATATTGACAAAGCCTAACATTTCTGATGGTGCATGATGAATCTTAGTGAGGATGACTTCATCAATGATTTCTTTAACATCCAAGATATCGACACCAAAATAATGCCCGGCCATTTGAAATGAACAAAACTGCCGTTTTGATTCTGGCAATTTCTTTTTTTCAGAGGTTGTATTTTTAATATTTCTCATTAAGTATCCCCCTGGATTATTTACTTAAAAGCTTGGATACAACTTCAACAATGCGGTCGCGATCCACTTTCACTTCATATGCGTCAAATCCAGCTTTCAGGCCAATTTCACGATCCTTTTCTGAGTCAAGGCTGGTTAAGGCGACAGCAGGAATATATGAAAATTGATTATCTGCACGAACAGCCCTAAGAAATTCCAACCCATCCATCACTGGCATCTCGATATCTGAAATAATCATATCCACTTTGTTTGTTTTCATTTTTTCAAGGGCTTCAGCCCCATTATCCGCAGTAATGACATCATATCCTGCGGATGCCAAATGTCCTTTAACCAGGCGTTGAAAGAACAATGTATCCTCAGCCAATAAAATAGTGCGGGTTTCTTTACCTTCTGGATCTTCAGAAATGGTATCGCCAAAAATTGCTTTTTCAGCAGCTTCAACCAGTCGGTAAATATCAATAAAAATTGTAATGTATTCATTGACGATTGCTGTACCCAACAGACCATCCTCCATGTAGCTCTCCTTGTTTAGTAACAATGGCAAGTTGATCACATCAACCAGGCTGGATGCCAGAATCCCAATGGGACGTTGAGATTGTTTGGGTAGAAGCAAGTACATTTTATCAGTGGTTTCACATGGGCACACATTGAGCAGTTTCTCAAGGCGAATCAGCAGTGTTGGTACATTATCGACAGAAATATATTCATTACCACCAATGGTTTGAATCCTTATGGGATCAATTAACTCGACGCGACGCATTAACAGCAATGGCACAGCAAATTGTTCTTCAGTACCACTTTTAAACAATAAAATTCGATGACTGTCTGTTTTACTGGACCGCGTTTCTGTATCAACTTGTTCCACTTCAGTTGTAAACCGAACTCCAGCATGCATGGCAATGCCATTGACATCTAAAATCAATGCAACAGTGCCATCACCCATAATTGTCGTTCCAGAATAAATTATTAAAGGATTCACCGCGGAGTGTAATGGGTTAACCACTATTTCTTCAGTGCCGATCACCTCATCAATAATAAGACCAAATCGCTGGTTTCCTATTTTTAGCACGGCAAAAATCAGTATCTGTTGGATATCATCATGCTCATTAAGCTTGACCTGAGCAATTTTTCGATATGTTTCGGATATTTCAGATCGATCATCCTCAGTAAATGGTTGGGGGCGAATTAAAACTTCCTTTAAACGCACCAAAGGCAATAATTGATTTCTCAATCGAAAAACTTCCTGATCTCCATTACATTCAATCAAGGTATAAATCTCTTCATCATACAGAGACACCAATTCTTCAACATTGACTTCAGGTATGGCAAATTTTTCATTATTCACCTGAACGATCAAACAGGGAATAATCGCTAATGTAAGCGGTAGTCTAAGATGAATATTCAGTCCCTGACCCACACGTGAGTCCATTTCAATAGATCCGCCCAATTGCTCAACTGCAGTCTTGACAACATCCATCCCAACCCCACGACCCGAGATTTCAGTTGCTTTTTCAGTTGTAGAAAATCCAGGCATCATGATCAGAGACAGAATTTCTTTTTCAGTCATGCGATCCAGTTCTTCTTTTCTTTTCAATCCTTTTTCAATCACTTTTTCCCGAATTTTCTGAGGATTAATGCCACGACCATCATCTTCAATAACAATGTTGATTTGGCCAGCTTCATGATAGGCTTTTACATTAATATAACCTGTTTCCGGTTTTCCTATTTTGGAGCGTTCTTCAGGGGTTTCAATGCCATGATCGCAACAATTTCGAATAATATGGGTCAGGGGGTCAGGTAAAGATTCAAGTATGGTTTTATCCAACTCAACTTCATGACCATTAATAATGATAATAATGGATTTATTACATTTTTTAGAAATGTCCCTCACAATTCTGGGCAAACGTCCAAATAATGTGCCGATTGGCTGCATGCGCGTTCGCATGATTGCCTCTTGAAGCTCTGATGTCACCATGTCCAATCGTTGAGAATTATCTGCCATGCGTGTATCAGTCTTATCAACCAGCAGAAGATGTTGATTCCTTACCAGGACTAACTCTCCAGCAAGATTCATAATCTTATCGAGAATATCAACACCGATCCGAATGGTATCAGATTGTTCTCGATGATTACAGGATTGGCTCGTATTTTTACTTTGGCGTTCACTTTCTGGTTGTTGAATGCTTTTTTCTTCATTGAAGCGGTCTTTATCAGGGGGTTGCGTTGATGAATCCGGCTCAGGAATTATCTTTTTTTCCGGTTTTTGAGGTTCTGTTTTTTTGGGTGGATCAGGTTTGGGTTTCTTTTGTTTGGATTTGGGTTGTTTTTTGGGGGCTAATTCTTGGGGCAAATCCCCTTGACCTGAAGAATAGCTCACAGCATGTATATGGTCTTTATTCAATTGTAATACAACAGATATGTCGTTGAGGTTTAAATTGGTTCCATATAGCACCTGGCAGTAAAGTGGAATTTCTGAAAAGTTTTTCGAAAGGTTCTGAGCTGATGAATCCCACTTGACTGAAATGACAGTGCCCATGCCGCTCAAATCTTTGATCAATGTATCCAAATTTATATTTTTCTCAACACTCAATTCGGTCAGATCGTAGTCCAGGACAAAATAGTTTGGATGATTGATACTTTGAAGGTATTCCATATCAATCTCGAAACCAGATTGAGCCAGTTTTTCAATCGTCAGTTTATTCGAAAATAAATTTTTATCAATGATTGATTTTTCAGGAACTCTTTTTACATGAACTGTTTTTTCTTTCTTAATTGAACCTTCTGTATCACTGTCAGCATTGTGGACCAGTTCTTGAAGTCTGTCGTAAACTTCTTGGATATCGACCGATTCACTTTCTTGAGGATCATTGACCATCGTTTGCAAAAGATCGCTACCTGACAAAAGTGTATCAATATAGACAGATTCAGGTTTAATAACACCTTGCCGCATCTTTTGAAGCAAGGTTTCCATCACGTGTGCCAGCCGTGTGATGGTATTCAAATTTAAAAAGCCTGAACTGCCTTTAACCGAATGAATCGATCGAAACACTTTGTCAATCAAACTGGAATCAGGAGTATCTTGCGCTTCAAGGGCCAAAAAATTGTCCTCAATATTTTCCAAATGTTCCCTTGCCTCAGCAATAAACTCATTGAGCATGTTATGGTCAATTTGCATGCTTATTTCCTTTTATAGATTGCCTGAAAATATTGGCATCCTTCATATTGGGATTGTAAATTTGTTAACGCTTTAACCGACATCATGATTGATTACAAAATTGTAGAGATGACGCACAGCTGTGTTCATCTCTACAAATGACATCTTGAACAACAGTGTTCGGAAATGAATGATGCAAAATTTTATTCATTTTCAAAAATCCTTGTTGAATTAAGTCCATAAATTTATAGAGAAAAAAAATAGGAGTTTCTTTCAATATTTTTTATTTTTTTTGAATATATTTTTAACCGGCTAAAATCATTGAGATTATAAAAGGCCATATGTCGTACAAAAATAATTGTAAACATACTACATACAACTTTAGTTGTTGTTCGTTTAAATATTGTTGTTTTATCAAATTTAATTGTAGGGAGGGATTAGGAATGATATTTACAAATTGTGGTTTTAATAATCAGGAACGTTCTGAAAATAAGTTCCCCATTAAATAATTGTTCATTCAGTTTTTTGAACCATGATTACACTGAAGAAGATGAATAAGATGAAATAAAGACACTTTAAATTCATCTTATTCATCTTCTTCAGTGTAATCATGGTTCAGAAACGAATCTGAACATAATGCCTTCGGGCAAATTTTTTTTAATCTATGAATAGTTAGGAACGTTCTGAAAATAAGTTCCCCATTAAATAATTGTTCCTTCAGTTTTTTGAACCATGATTACACTGAAGAAGATGAATAAGATGAATTTAAAGTGTCTTTATTTCATCTTATTCATCTTTTTCAGTGTAATCATGGTTCAGAAACGAATCAATAACTATTGAATAAAGAGGAACTTATTTTCAAAGCTTTCCTTAGTTTTAAAAGATTTATTATATTTATTTATTAAGAAAAGTTCTGAAAATAAGCTCCCCATTAAATAATTGTTTAAGATATTGCACTCAAGACAAAAAACGTGAAGTTTTTCTGATCTGTCGAGGAAAAAGGTTAAAATACTTATGTTGGGCAATCTATATTTATTAATTTATCTAAAGCAAATGGATTCAATGGCGGCAGGTAATGGTTCATCTTTCAATTGACAGTTCCGGCAGCATTAAAAAATTTCCTTATAGTCTCCTTATTTGTAATGATATAAGGAGGGAAACACTATACAAATAATAGGTTTCGCATCACATACGTTAAATAAGGTGATAGGCTAAATTGAGATTAAACATTTCCTTCAGCCGCTTTTTTCAATGCAGCAATACTTTGTCCCGCTTTATTTTGTAATTCTTTGTATTCGTTGGCAGGAACTGAATCTGCTACAATACCGGCCCCCACCTGGATGGTAAATTCATTATTTCGGAACAAGATGGTTCGTATTGCAATACACATGTCCATAATATTGTTTGGACCAAAATATCCAACAGCACCGGCATAGGGGCCTCGTGCTGCACTTTCTAACTCATCAATTATTTCCATGGCACGAACCTTTGGTGCACCTGAAACAGTTCCGGCTGGAAATCCACCTTTGAGAGCGTCAATTGCATCCATGTCATCTTGAAGGATGCCTTCAACTTGTGAAACAATATGCATCACATGACTGTATCGTTCGACAGACATATATGGATTAACAGAAACAGTTCCATATTTGGCCACGCGACTGATATCATTTCTGGCCAGATCAACCAACATAATGTGTTCAGCAGTTTCTTTTTCACATGCCAATAATTCTTTTTCAAGAGCGCGATCTTTTTCCGGGTTATCTGAACGCCCTCGTGTACCGGCAATTGCCATGATATATGCTTTTCTTTTATTAACTTTAACAAGTGTTTCCGGAGATGAGCCCACCAGGTGATATTGGCCAAAATCCAGGAAAAACATATAGGGTGAGGGACTTCGCAATCGAAGATGTCTATAAACTTCAAAAGGATGAAGATCTATTGATCCATTGAATTTGTCCGACAGAACCACTTGAAAAATATCTCCTGCACGAATATACGATTTGGACTTTGTTACTGCATCACAGTAGCGCTCTTTTTCTGGATATGTAATTTGAATAGATGACGATTTTGAGGGTAGTATTAAGGGTAAAGAGAGTTTCCTTTCCATCTCAGCAAGCTTATCTTTACAAACGCTTAAATCTTTATCCAGAACAAACAAAGTCATCATTCGACTGATATGGTCAAAAATAATATATCGTGATGGAAAAACCAGTCTGGAAATGGGCATATTATTCTGATGTCGAGAGGGAAGTTTTTCAATAAGTCGCACGGCATCGAATCCGACAAAACCCATCAATGAACCCAATGTTGGTAATGGTAAATTCTTTTCACATTGAAAACGCTTTAAGGTGCTTCTGATCAGATCAAAAAATTGATCTCGTGGATATGTCTTTTGAATATCATTTTCTTTACAACAGATCTGGTTATCATCCATTTCCATTGAAAAAACTGGATCATAAGCAATAATAGAATATCGTCCTGTGATTTCTTTTTTTTCAACACTTTCTAATAAAAATGAATCCTTGAGTTTATAACACAGTTTTAAATAGACAGAAACTGGTGTTTCAATATCTGCAAGTTTTTCTATTTGCATGACATTTAGGTGTTCCATTCATTACTCCTTTAAGAATTATAAATACTCGAAAAGTAAGCCCATCAATTCGTTTAATTATTGTTCATTCATTTTTTTGAACCAGAGTTCGGCGCATTCTATAACAGGGAATTTTTTGTAGCCCTGACAGGACGGCACATCAAATAACACTGGTGGTAAAAAAAGAATGATCATTTAAATGCGGAAGTTACATTTCGAGATTTCCTACGTAACCGATTATAAATTTTCGAGTAGAAAAAGTTCTCCCGCATCTGGTTCTAAGCACATGCGGGAGAACAAATACAAAAAATGAGTCACCATCATTACAGGTAAAGAACTAAAGCATTTCAAGAGCGCATGCCATAGAAACGCCACCACCACCACAAAGAGTGGCCAGTCCTAAATTTTTATTATGTTTTTTCAAGGCATGCATGAGGGTCACCATAATTCTTGCCCCTGTCGCCCCTACCGGATGTCCCAACCCAATGCCCGAACCATTGATATTGGTTTTTTCCCGATCCAGGCCCAGTTCAATTTCACATCCAATATATTGTGCAGCAAAGGCTTCATTTAACTCAATCAGATCAAAATCATTCATGGAATATGAACTGTTTTTCAAAAGCTGATTCACAGCCGGAACAGGTGATAAGCCCATGACTGATGGATGACAGGCGCCGCGTCCACTGGCAGAGAGCTTTGCAATGGGTGTCAATCCAAGTTCTTTGGCTTTTTCTTCAGCCATCAGCATTATACCAGCAGAGCCATCATTGATCCCGCTGGCGTTACCCGCAGTAACTTTGCCAGTTTTTGGCACAAATGCGGGAGGAAGGCTTTGTAATTTTTCAAGCGTCATACCCGGACGAAAATGTTCATCTTTATCGAAAATTAAAGGGGGCTTTTTTCGTTGAGGTACTTCAATGGCAATAATTTCTTCTTTAAATGAACCATCATTGGTCGCTCTTTCAGCATTGTTATGACTTCGCAATGCAACTTCATCCATTTGCTCCCGAGTAATATTAAGATGCTGAGCAACAAACTCGGCGGTATGTCCCATTATATAAGGTTTTCCCACAAAATAACTTAAAGGTGCTTTGGTTTCATCAACAGGCCCCTCTTCTGGATGTGGAATCAAATGTGAACCACAATGAAGTGCATGAATCATTGAATCGACAAAAGCCTGATCCTGAAGTCGGCATCCCCACCGCGCGCCTGGAACTGAGTATGGAACACCAGACATATGCTCAACACCACCTGCAAGAATGACATCAGCCATACCTGCCTGAATCATCGCTGCACCTGACAACACGGCTTCCATGCCAGAAATACAAACACGATTAATGGTTACTGCTGTAACATGATCAGGTAGACCGGCCATCAAAGCTCCGACTCGTGTAACATTCAAAGCATCATGCGGCTCCAAGCAACATCCATAGCGGATATCATCAATAATACCAGGGTCAATCCCTGCGCGTTTAACAGTTTCTTTCAGAGTTACAGATGCAATCGTTGCACCATCGAGATCTCGAAGTGTGCCGCCAAACGCACCAATCGCTGTTCGACAGGCGGCTACAATAACTACGTTTCTCATATATTCTCCTTAAATGTAATCATCGAATAATTATTCATAAATTTTTTCATCTGCATCAAAAGCGCCGGCAGCATCGGGTTCTGAATCTCTTGTTTCATCAGCTTCTTTTGATGCACGATATTCCTTGTACCATTCTTTGGCAATAATCATAGACATGATTTCACTGGTACCTGTCCAAATAGATGCCAGCCGAAGATCTCTAACTATTCGCTCGACTGGAAATACATTGGTATAACCAATTCCTCCCATCACTTGCATGGCATTATGTGCAACCTTCTGACAGGACTCTGTGACAAACTTTTTCGCTTCTGAAATCATTCGTCGGACCCGCCGGTTGTCCATGTCACGATCTACTGCTTCAGCCGTCACATAAATCATGGCGCGACAGGCATCCAAAAGCATGGCTGCCTCAGCAACTTGAAAATTGACTCCTTGAAAATGATGAATCGGCTGACCAAAGGCCTTACGTCGGGTTGTATAACCAGTGGCAATTTCGAGCGCTGGCCGCGCGGCACCGATGGTCATTGCTGCTGTGCCAAGCCGTTCAGGAATCATCATGGTTTTAAAAACCGAAAAGCCAGCATTTTTAGGGCCCAGCAAGTTTTCTTTCGGCACCTTAACATTTTTAAAAACCAGACGGCTTGTGCCACCCCCTCTACATCCCATTAAACCATAAATATAAGGCGTTTCAACACCATCTGTTCGATCCACAATAAAGCATGAAATGCCTTTATGGGGCTCAGCATCCGGATCTGTCCGAGCGTATACCAAAAAATAGTCTGCTCCTTTTCCACCGACAATAAAACGCTTTTGTCCGGTAATGTAAAAATAATCCCCTTTTTCTTCAGCAATTGTCGTGGTGCCAAAAAAATCAGAACCTCCCCGCGGTTCAGTGAGGCATTCGGCAGCAAATATTTCGCCTTTTAGTAATGGGCGGACATATTTTTCTTTTTGCAAATCTGTACCATGTTTTACAATGGCATCACAAACAAGTTCTGCCCCCACACCATAAGTGCAGGCAAAAATATATCCCAAAACGCCAATTTCTTCAATACCAGCGGTACTGGCCACCCAATTCAATTCTCGGCCGCCCCATTTTTTGGGATACCGGCAACCCAAAAGATTTCGCTGTGCCGCAGACCTTAAGAACTCTTTGGGAAAATGGATTTTTTCATTATCCATATCTAAAATCATTTGACGAGGTATGGTTTTTACAAACTCCCGAATTTCATTCCGAAATTCGATTGTTGCATTGTCAAGTAAATAATCAAACATTATTTTAATCTTTCACAATGGATGCAACCCAAAGAATTGTATCCGGTTTGATATGTTTCCTGTTTGTCTGTTTAAAGTCTAAACCAAAAAAGGGGAAATATGCAATAAAAATATTGGAGTAATTGAATAGAATATTACCCATATTGCCCATCTTTTTTGGTTTGTTTGTTATGGAGTCATTTCTAATAATTGGTTTGGTTTCGGTTTTTGTTTGAAGGCGAACAGAAGGTTCGACCAACCAGACGAATAGCAAAATATTTACTACGATATATCCGAAAATAAAGGTCTAAAGAATTATTTCAATCCGTATGGATTTCATCGGGTACAGGCACAATACTTTTTGGAAATCTTAGGAACGTCGTCCCCTTTCATTTTCGACATCATATGTTATATTTCGCTTATAAAATGATCGCTGTCCACCTTCAAATACATTCATGAGATAGGGCAAATTTTTTCGAGAATCGATACCCAATCCGGAGTATATTTTTTTGGGCTCCAGTAAAATAAAATTGTCGGTATCTGCATTGACTGCTAAAATGGAACTATTTGAAAAAATAATAACCTGTTGAAAATCTTTGTATTTTTTAATCACAGGAACCAGGTAATCGGTAATATCCGAATTGTCAAAATCATTTTCAGGGGCATCAATAATGGCTGGGCCAAAGCGATTCATGATAATTACCATACATACAATGAAACATTTCCTTAAACTCGTTGACAAATCAAAGAAATGGACCTGTTTTTCTTTGCCTTTTCTAAAATTGATATTGGCCGCCATATGATATTTCCCTTTGGTTTCAGTTAATGAAAAGAGTTGCTCTCGATCTTTTTCCAGAAAATGGGGGATCGCAAACTGTTTGTTGAATTTGCGAATATTGGTCTTACAGGGACGGCCAAAATGTTTCACTAAAAATGAATGAAATAAAGATTCATCTGAAGCAATCTTTCTGACTCTTTCGGCATGATAGAATTTGGGTATGATTTGTAAGTTATCTGCTTTGGCCAGATCCAATTCATTGACCTGATGATTACTCGGATCAATATTAAAAAGTTGAATCCGATTTTTTTCTCTCAAGAATGCATAAAAGCGTGATATGTCTTTTTCGATTTTTTCAACAAAAAGGATTACCTTCTTAGATCGATTGGCAGTATCCATGATATTGTGATGGATTGCAGATTGCATTGTTAAGAAAAGCGTTGTTTTTCCGGTTTCTTTTTTGCCGGATACACAATTTAGATGTCTGTTGAACCGAATCGTTTCTTTAGATCGAAAACCGCCTTCTGAATAAACACCCCAAATAAAAAGGCCATGGGGATTGATTGTGTTAAAATCAGATATTCTGACGCGTGATGATGGCATCTTAATGGCAGTACTCAGTCCGGAAAAAGAGGGTTCAGTCATTTTAACCAGGGTGTGTCTTTTGGCCACAGATTTTGTATCATGCGCATCAGAACCTTGAAAATATGCCAGTGAAAAAAGACCCTTTTTTTTACGTAAATCATCAATCCAGTTATACAGAGGTTGCTTAAGTCTTCGATCCTTTCGCATAAATTTTGATGGTTTAACGATTTCCACTGCATTTAAATGGGGATTGGCCAGTAGATTACCCATTGGACCGCTATTTAATTTATACAATTTGAGCATGGCCTGATCACTGCCATCAATATGGGCAGGAATAGGAATGCCGCCTTTATTAATAATCAATTCAATGGTGTCAAAAACGCTGGCCGTGCCAACTTCAGGATTCTTACCAAATTCTTCAATCAAAAAACCTGCTTCATTGAGCAGATCACAAATAATAAAATGAATTTTTCGGCGGGGCTCCTGTGGCTCAAATATTCCCAGAACGTGTGCGCCAGACGTACTGATTTCAACGCCAGGAAGTATGGTCAGTATGGTTTTTTGTGCATCGGCATTCACTTGTTGCGCGGCATCATCAATAAGTTCATACCAGCTTGGTGCTGCAAGGTCCATCATGGTATGTTTGGATTCAGCATCCTTGTAAATGGTGCCCAAGCTGTTATGGTCAGTGATTGCTACCAGAGACAGGGATTGATCCACAAATGATTGAACAATCTTTTTTGCCACTTTTTTGGCATCATTGAGAATGGATGCTCTTTTTTCAGATAGTTTTTCCCAATAATCCGGATCATCTTTTTTGGGATACCTGCGGCGATAGGGATTAAAATGATATCGATTTCTGCCACGCGCATCTTGTGATGCCGGTGTATGAAAGTGAAGATCTGCCTTATAAAATTTTGCGCCATAATCGAGCGTTGCAATATCTTGAAAACATTTCATTATGTCTTGTTTTGAAGCCATTATTTTTTCCTGTATCAGAAAACTTTCAATTTATATCTTAAATCGGTGGATTATTTCCCTCAAGTTTTCTGAGAGTATGCTAAGGAACGTTCCGAAAATAATGTCCCCATTAAATAAATGTTCATTCTGTTTTTTGAACCATGATGACACTGAAGAAGATGAAGAAGATGAATTTAAAGTGTCTTAATTTCATCTTATTCATCTTCTTCAGTGTCATCATGGTTCAGAAACGAATCAGCAAATATTGAATAATGAGGAACTTATTTTTCGAGCATTCCTAAGTCCATTGGCACTCATATTAACCTGAGAACTATTCGTAGATATTTCTTTGGCAGCGGTGTCCACGTCACTAATACCTGCGTCAATTTCCTTTTTTTTGTATGGACCATGTTCGTTTATTCATTTTTTTTTGAACATCTCAGGTATCATAAAAAAGTTTTTTAGTAAATAGAAAGTATTAAATGAATTTAATGATGTATGGAATTTTAGGACAATTGAGGAAGATAAATTGTGAAAAAAGATTAATCTAAAAACCGCTTAAGGGATTCTATATCCATTGATGTTGTTTCCTTAGAAGACCCTATAGACTCCACCTGAATGGCTTCAGATTCTATTTTTTGGATATTATGAGAGACCTGGCTGGCAATTTCTTTAAAAATAATGAATTTTTGTTCAATTTTTTTCTTTTGCGTTTCTACTAATGCTTGCTCTAGTTCAATGACAGACTGCTGAAGAATATTTGCGCCTAAGCTACCTGAAGAACCCTTTAAGCTGTGGACAATGAATCTTGCTTCATCCAACGCCTGGTTATGGATAGCATCTTGGATTTTTTCAATTTTTGTCAGAAGTTCTTGACTGAACTGAGATAACAACTCCCAATAAATCTTTGTATTTCCATCAACACGGGAAAGACCTGACGCCATATCAAATCCTGCTAGGGTTTCAGGCAAAATGATATCTGTATGTTTTTCCAGATCAATTCTTTGAGGTACATTGGCAACTGATTTTTGAGAAGGTTTGATCCAGGTAAGTAATGCTGAAAACAACCTTGAAGGATGAATGGGTTTGGTCACATAGTCATTCATGCCAGCGTCAAGACATTTTTCACGATATCCTGTCACAGCATGGGCTGTTACACCAATAATGGGCAGATTGTGGTGTTTTTCATTCTTTCGTATGGCACGCGTCGCAGTCAATCCATCCATGACCGGCATGTTGACATCCATTAGCACGCAATCAAAACTTGATTCATTCACTTTTTGGATGGCGTCTTTGCCATTTTTGGCAACAGTGACTAATAAACCTGATGATTTCAACAACTCAGTAGTGACTTGCTGATTGATGTCATTATCCTCAACTAATAAAATATTTGAGCCTTGGATATGTTTCAAACGATGGGGTTTACTGGTATCAGATTTTGAATGATCAGAACTATGTTTTGATTCCTCGACGCTGTCAATTTGCAAATTAAATGTTGCAGTAAAAGTAAATATAGAACCTTTACCATATTCACTTCTGACATAAATATCACCGTCCATCATGTGTATCAATCTTTTTGAAATGGTGAGTCCCAAACCTGTTCCGCCATATTTTCTAGTGATAGAGGTATCTACCTGAGAAAAAGGTTTAAATAATTTTGTCATCTCATCATCGGTCATGCCTATGCCTGTATCTTGAACCGAAAATTCAATCATGACTTGTTGATCATGGCTTTTTGAGATAGATTCATACATTTCAATGTTTAAAATGATTTGCCCCTGATTCGTAAATTTGACAGCATTTTCTGTCAAATTACGCAAAACCTGCTCCAGTCGAACGGGGTCTCCTTTTAAATGCATGGGGATATCTGGGGCAATATTGAGTATAAATTCAATGTCTTGATTTTCAGTTTTTAGATGGATCATGTTTGACAGATGGGTTAAAATTTCTCCAAGATTAAAAGGAATTTTTTCAACAGTAAGTTTACCGGATTCTATTTTGGAAAAATCCAGGATATCATTAATGATTCTAAGAAGCGATTGCGCTGAATATTTAATTTTGGTGATATAATCTGATTGTTGTACAGATAAATCTGTTTTTGAAGCCAGATTGGATAGACCAATGATGGCATTCATAGGGTTGCGGATTTCATGACTCATATTGGCCAAAAATTCAGATTTCGCTTGATTCGCCTTTTCAGCAGCAATTTTAGCCAGTTTCAAATGTTCTTCCATTTCTTTTCGTCTTAGAGTATTTAAAATGATTTCTCCAATCATTTTAAATAAGCGGTATTCTTCATCCCGCCATTCTCGACAATGTTTTGTTGTATCGCCCCCTATCAAGCCAACAAGTTCATTCAAATAGATCAATGGGACATACATGATCGATTGAATATCTTCTTTTTTAAGATTCTCCTTAATGGTACATTCTGGAAGTTGTTTGATATCCCATAGTTGAAAGACCTTCGTTTCTTTTAAGGACTTTAAAAAATGAATGATAGGTTTCACAGGTATTTTTTTGAGGTCTTGAATAAATGATGTTTTGCCATGCCGGCACCAAGAATATCTGGCGGACAGAAATTTTTGATCTGGTAATAACTCAAAAAGATAACATCGATCGATATCAAGAAAGTTGCCAATTTGTTTCAGCCCCCAAACAATGGTTTCATCTGTGTTTTCATAATTGACCTCAATAAGTCTGTTTGAAAGCTTTGAAATAAGTTCCTCTAGTAAAATACGATAATTTAATTGTTGATTCAAGATCTCCAGTTTATTGATTTTATCAGAAAGTGCATCAGCCATTTTTTTATCTGTAATATCTCTAGAGATGACAATCCCATTAATATCATTTCGGAATTGAACGAGCTGAATATTTAATTCGATTGGAATGATTTGCCCATTGGACTGTTTGAGACCGGTGACAATGGTGTTGGATTTATTTTTCTCAATGTTATTTTTCGTTATAATATTGTTCAGATCTTGAATAGCTGATGTTGTGATGAGATTTTTCAAACTTGTTTTGAGAAGTTGGTCTTTGCTAATAGACAATCGTTTACAGGTAGATGCATTCACATAAGTGATTTGAAAAGAAGGGATCTCAACGAGAAAAATAAATTCATTGCTTTGATCTATCAATGATTGAAAGCCCTCAAGCTCAGCCAAACGTTTTTTTAGCTCTGGATAAAAGGTTTTTCTTGTTGAACTTTTTCCAAGCCCAATGATTTTGTTTCGCAAATGCCTCTTTTGAGATTTAATATTTGCTTCTTGATCAAAGGGCTTCTTCATAGATAACCTCAATATCTCTTTGATTGGCATCTCTAGGGTTGGTGACGATGCAAGCATCTCGAATTGCAAATTCTGAAAGCGTTGGAATGTCGGTACGATGCAGCCCCTTTTTTTCAAGTGTCCAGTTTATACCAACGCTTTTTTTTAATTGTTCGATCCGCGTTAAGATGGCTTGCGATTTTTGCTTTGATGACAAGCCTTTCATTGGAATATTGAGTTGCTCTCCAATTTGGATAAATCGATCTTCAGATGTTGTAAAATTGAACCGCATAACATGATCCAATAACAGGCTGTTGCATTCTCCATGTGGCAAATCCAAATACCCTCCGAGACTATGGGCCATCGCATGAACAGCTCCTAAGCTGGCATTGGAAAAAGCCAGTCCTGACTGAAGACAACCAAGCATCATGTTATTTCGATATTCAATGTTCTGAGGATGTAAAATGGTATTTTCGAGATTACTAGAAATGAGTCGAATGGCTTGAAGGGCATGCAAATCTGTCATAGGAGAACTGGCATTGGAAACAAAGGCTTCAATCGCATGGGTTAACGCATCCATTCCAGTGCATGCAGTTAAATAAAGATCCATGGTTAAGGTGGTTTCAGGATCTATTAAAGAAATATCTGGCACCACGACTTTACTGATAATAGCAATTTTACTTTTTCTTATTTCGTTGTTAATAATTGCAAACTGTGAAACATCTGCAGCAGTACCTGCTGTGGTAGGAATACAAATCAAGGGGGGTGAGGGGAGGTCAATCATATCGACACCTTCATAATCCAACACATTCCCGCCATTTGAAGCCACAATTCCAATTCCTTTCGCACAATCAATGACGCTTCCCCCACCGACTGCAATGATAACATCACATTCGGCTGATTCATAAATATCCGCGCCATTCATCACTTCCCTAGACTTGGGATTGGATGACAGCTCAGAAAAGACTTCATAAGGTAAGTTTTCATCTTCCAGGGAAGACAAAACATCTGCTGCCCAGCCAGCAGAGATAACACCTGGGTCTGACACCACCAATGCTTTTTGTGACTGAAAATTCTGAGCATATTGCCCGGCTTTGAAACGTGCACCCAAACCATAAATATATTCTGGCGCTAAAAACTTTCTTAACTCCTCGGAAACATCTCCCATTTTTTTCCCTTTCTTTATGATTCTATTTTATAAAACCTTCGTCATCGAACTCAAAAATGCATAAAATATACCAAATTATTTATTTAAGCCCTCCTTCATATTCCAGTTGACACTTTTTCTAGAACAAAATGCCCATTAACTTGACGATGCTTACCCTTTGATTCAATATCATCCTCAATATATGAACAATACATTATCCAGAACTGAATCAAAACAACAACTCAATTAAGTTGAAAGGGGTTGATTTCTATTCTTTATCTATTTTGATCCCTTTTGCCTGCCATTGTGTTGGGGCCAAAAAGGGGACGTCTATGATTTTATGCTTTTATCGGCAAGAGGTTAAAAAATTCAATGAAAAGCATAAAATTATAGACGTCCCCTCTTTTTCATTTCCGGAAATAAATTATGTAGTCCCCAAAATTACCCAAATTAAAATTTTATATATTGTTCATTAGAGGAAAGCATCTAATCAAATAACTAAAACGCGTTACCATTACAAGAAATTAAAGTTGATTAAGAAGGAGTATAATTATGCATGATATCACGTTGAACAATCAAGCACAAAATACATGGGAGATGCTTCAGCAACACTTGATCACTTTTAAACATTTTTTCCAGAATACCACAACAAAATTGTATATGGCGCCGTGGCATATATTCATGTAGAAAAAAAAATGCGGATAGATATGCCTATAAAAAGGGTTTATATGTGCTTACTTTTGGAGATAATGATATGGTCGTTATTAAAAATGATAAAAACTTTAAACCTGTTGAATTTTAAATAAAGCCTCGCAGTAAGTATTCCATCGCTGGCCAAAAAGGGGACGGGCCAAAAAGGGGTCGTCTATGATTTTTATGCGTTTATCGGCAAGAGGTTGAAAATTTCAAAGAAAAGCATAAAATCATAGACGTCCCCTTTTTTTTTATTCAATGATATTATACCGCTTTTTAATGTCTATCCATTCATTTTCGAGTTCTGGTTGCAATTTTTGATAGATATTAGAATCCAATATTATTACCCTGGCAAGATTGCACTCATATTCTGTATAGATTTTTATTATTTTAGTAATATATTGATCTGTATTTGTTTTTAAATCTGTTTGTGAAAATAAATCGATTAATTGATTGAAATAAT
>Ga0272440_1000360_pt1 | contig 38792 bp, 30 predicted proteins | sample SSMMMBAug17_FD_192440 | JGI IMG/M metagenome (GOLD analysis project Ga0272440, IMG submission 192440) | Marine sediment archaeal communities from Little Sippewissett salt marsh, Falmouth, MA, United States - SSM-MMB-Aug17 | ecosystem: Environmental > Aquatic > Marine > Wetlands > Sediment ...
GACCCGTCATCCAGTTCGTATTACAAAGGATTATTATATACAAACCACAGAAGTCACCCAGGGGCAGTGGAAAGCGGTGATGGGAAATAACCCATCTTATTTTTCCAATTGTGGAGATGATTGCCCGGTGGAACAGGTGAGCTGGGACAAAGTGCAGGTGTTTATCCAAAAATTGAACCAGATGAAAAGTGACATGAGGTTTCGTCTGCCAACAGAAGCAGAATGGGAATATGCCGCCCGGGCTGGAAGTAAGGATGCCTTGTATACAGGACCGATTCAAATCTTGGGTAGAAATAATGCACCGGCATTAGACCCCATTGCATGGTATGGTGGAAATAGTTGTGTGAGTTATGAGGGTGGATATGGTTGTACTGTAAAGGATAATGAAGATTTGTGGAAGGAAAAACAATATGAGTGTTCTCACTGCGGTACACATCCTGTAGGACAGAAACAACCCAATAAGTTTGGATTGTATGACATCTTAGGAAATGTTTTGGAATGGTGTCAGGATGGGTATGGTGATTATTCTACTGATTTACAAATAGATCCTACAGGTAGTTCTAATTCTGACCGGCGTGCTTGCCGCGGTGGCGCCTGGTTCAGCGATGCCGGGGACTGCCGGCTTGCTGACCGCGACGGGTGCGGGCCGTCTGGCGAGCACATCGCTCTTGGCTGTCGCCTTGTTGCCGTGTCTCCCAATTCAGCAAAGAACCAGGAAAGTAAAGAAAGTAAGCCAGAAAACAAGCAAGGAAATTAAGAGCTAAGCAAAGAAAGAGGCACCACGGCAGAGCAGCTTCGGCATTCGGAATGGAGGCGAAGCGGAGCGAGCCGGAATGGAGAATGCAGAAGCTGATCAGACGTGGTGCCGGTCGTGGATGGTGGGTAAAATAGGACTTTTTAAATTTTGGGCGTATTTCAAAAAAAGTTGGACTTATGTAAAAGGCTAATGATTTTGAATCTGGCTAACGCAGAGTCGGCTTAGGAATACTCGAAAAATAAGTTCCTCATTTTGGCTGGAGTTCCAAATCTTTAGATTTGGGAGATAAAGCGTGTGACGCCCAAATCTAAAGATTTGGAATTCCAGTATCACCGATGTCTCTATACTTCAAATGAAGAACTTATTTTTCGAGCCTTCATAGCCCTGAAAGGGCGTTATATAAAAGCCCAGGGCAACGCCCTGGGTAAGACATTACGATGATTTGAGCCCTGAAAGGGCGACACATAAGTTGTTGCATATTTTGTAATATTTTCTTGAAAAAAATATTCATTTGTATTAAGTTCATTCAGATTTTTTCAGAATAATTTGGCTGGGTTTTGCCCATCAAATTACAGAAAAGATTTAGGGTATCGTCTTAAGCCGGCGTGCTTGCCGCGGTGGCGCCTGGAACAGCAATGCCAGGAACTGCCGGCTTGCTAACCGCGACAGGAACAGGCCGTCTAACGAGCACAACGAACTTGGCTGTCGCCTTGTTGCCGTGTCTCCCAGCTCAACAAGTTAATAACTGGATTGTGAAACTTGCTGACCAGAGACATATCCTGTCCCCATTGTGGGCGAAAATTACCATAAAAAACCAGGGTTAGTAGATCGAATGGATGTTCGCGTCGAAAGTCCTGGTTTTTTTTTGGGGTATGATCGTCCAACTTTGGTTTTTTCTGGCATATTTTCGCCCCTACATTGGTTTTGCTCATAGGTTTGATACCGATTTTTGTTCGAGGCGAACATAAGGTACGACCAACCAGACCCATTTTCAATAGGCAGTAAAGAGCTTGATTGGATAAATATAATCATCACGATTTTTAGCAATTTCATTCCAAACCAGTTGAATTTTGTGCTGCCCAAAATTAGACTTTTTAGAAAATATCAGAAAATATGAGCGGGAAATGACTGGCTCGGTTGATACATCAATTTTGTCTTTATACTTTTGATGTTCAAGCCATGTCATGGCTTTCAAGGATGTCGTAATGACACAGCCCCTTTTATCTCGAATCAGTTTTTTAATATTGTGAGTGCCTGAGGTCGCATCATCAATAGATAAACCATTCTCATTAAACAACGACTCAATTGGATCACCCAAAGTGATGCGAATGGGCGTGGGAAGTGTTTTAATATCGCCTAAATATTCATAATCACTTTTATAGGTGACCGCAACAGAATCAATCTGCAAAATGCGGTGCGCTGAAATATCTTTTTCAAAAGCATCATCAGGCAACAAAAAATTATTATTTTTGATACGCGGCGCAATGATCGCATCAACTGATCCTCTTTCAACCATTTTTAAACCACGTTTTAATGGTAAAGGTTTAAATGTAGGATTTATCCCCAGCGGGGTCAGGCCATCTCTAACCATATCCAATAGAATACCTTTGGGAGAACCCTTTTCTACAAAGAAAAATGGGTAGAATTCTCGGCTTTCAACACTTATTATTAATGATTGCGCACCGATTTTGATGGGTGACAGCATGAGAAATATAAAAAAAACAAAAAATAATCGTTTCATAAGACCTCCTTTATTTCCATTGCTTGATGAGTTGATCATAAGCGATTGTTTCTGGTTTTTCAGGTTTTCGTTCTGGTTTGGGTGAGCCCGGTTGTTTTAACCAATAGCCTTTTGATTTAATGGGGTTCATTTTGGGAGAATATTTTTTTAATTTGAGCATGGCCATCATTTCATCCTGATCTTTCGCCATTTGATCCATTGTTTTTTGTGCCAGTTCTGGAATAGAAGCGCCATTATGAAAATCTTTCAAGGCTTTTTCCAAATTTGCGACCCATGTAACAGAAAGAGCATAATCTGGGACATTCGGACCGCTGTCTGTCCATTTTTTTTCTGCAGGTGATCTATAGAACTCAATCAGACCAGCCCATTTTTTTATGTTTTTGTCAATATATGGATGGTTAATTGTCGATTTTCTTACAGGCGTACCGCCCACAAGAAATTTTTTCAAGCTGACTGTTTTTGATGATGCAAATTGGGCCCATAACCATGCCGCCGCACGATATGAATCCCGAACCGATTTGGGAATCGTCCAACTGCCAGCATCTTGATATCCAACTTTCATGCCTTCATCCCAGTAGCGACCATGTGGTGTGGGAGCCACTCGCCATACCGGATAACCATCTTTACCAACAACCGGACTGCCTTTTTGATGAAAGGCGTCTGTACTGAGCCAGGTAATATATTGAAAAATACGCTGCGCAACATCACCTTTTGCGCCTCTGGGACCTGCTGTATGCCATTCCAGATCTTTGGCTTCAGGTGGCGCAAACTTAAGCCATTCCATAAATTTGCTTAACGCATAAACAGCAGCCGGACTGTTCATGGCACCGCCACGTTCAACCATAGAACCCACCGGCACTTTATTTTCAACCCGAATCCCCCATTCATCAACAGGAATACCATTGGGTAGTCCTTTATCACCAACGCCAGCAATTGAAAGCCATGCATCAGTAAATCGCCATCCCAATGAAGGTGATGGTTTTAGATAATCCAGATGCCCATAGGCAGTTACTGTTGACCCATCCGGATTGGTCTGTTTACGTCCGGTAAAAAATTTTGCAATATCTTCATATGCCGCCCAGTTGATTGGCACACCCAATTCATATCCAAATTTTTCTTTGAAATCCGCCTTATTTTTGGGATCAGTAAACCAATCATAGCGGAACCAATACAAATTAGAAAATTGTTGATCTGGCAATTGAAGTTGATTACCACTATAATCCTGACCAAATTCAAGATTAAGCCAATCCTCCAGATCGAGATAGGGATTGGTATACTTTTTTCCCTCACTCTTCATATATTCAGACAGATTGACAACTCCCTGGTATCGCAAATGCGTACCAATCAAATCAGCATCATTGACATATATGTGCTCGATAACACGTCCGGTCCTGAGTTGGGTCATAATTTCTTTGACGACAGGCCCTTCACCAATAATATTGTGTTTTACACGAATGCCAGTGATATCGAAAAAAGCTTCAGATAGAACATCACGTTCATAAAAATGCGTTTTGATATGCTCGGCAGCACTTCGGATCGTTTTGCCATCCAATTTTTTCGCCAGATCTTTTGAGACTTCCCTAAACCATTTGAGCTCTTTGACTCTTTCTTCAATACTTAAAGCTGATGGCTCAAATGTTTTAGCCCATTCTTCCAAGGTTTTGGCATTTAATGACGAACATAAACTAAATACCATAACGACCAGACACAATCTAAGTTTCATTTGATCTCCTTCCGAGCGAATATGCTGTTTTATAAAGGCAAGCTCACACAATAAATTTCCAATCCAACTTCTCCTAACCTGGACAATAAGTCCTTTCCTCTGTCATAAAACTCATGAGCAGGGTTGGAAATAAATACACAATTATATTTTGTCAGACCTTATTAAATTAGCATATCAGCGCTCTTTTATAAAATGTTTAAATTATTTGAGAATTTAACACGTTATTATTTATTGATGTAAAAACTGACAATTGTCAATATTTATTTATCAAAAAAAAAATTAAACATTGAATAATAGGCATTAGGCATAATAAATGATAATAATTGATGGAAAAGATTTCTGCGGATTTTTGACATTTTTTTGATACTGGTTTTTGTTCGGAGGGCGAACATAAGGTTCGCCCCTACATTGGTTTCGGACACTGGTTGGATTTCGGTTTTGGACTGTGGCGAACATGTTCCGCCAACTTATACATACGACCGAGGCAAACGTTTTGTCCTAACTTGAACATACGCCTGTAGAAAGGGTGAAATCAAATCTATAAGTTTGGTCAGGTTTTCTCTTGACTGATTTGACGTGATGCAGCAACCTGAATCCAAAAAATAAAAAATACAGCTCCAACAAAAATGTAAAAGGATTGCCCGATATACATATGTAATAAATCAAACAAATCAGGCCTGTATCTAAGTGAATAATATAAAGAAACTATTCTAACAAGATTGGATAGGTATAAAAGTAAGGTTCCAAATATTATGCCAGTAATTTTTATCATCAGGGGCATTTCAAAAGCCAATAGCGCTGCAACAACCAAAATGATACCTTCACTGCCTTCACAACCTTCTTCAATGATCATGGACAATCCAACAGCTTTGATTGTATTTTCATCCACAGAGGTTTTTTCAGCAGGATGAATCCAATTAATTATGGAGGAACTAACTTCGGCATTCATTCGATGCACGACAATTGGTGCGATATAATTTTTCCCCCAATAATAAAGCCCCTGACCACACAAAAAAAACAATATAAAAAAAACAACAAATTGAATTTCCTTGTGGTTGGCTTTATAGAAACGTTTCACAAATAGCCTGGTATTCATTATAAGATTCTCAAATTAATTCAAAAACATGATTGTTGTTATAGCCAGTATAATAATTCTTTTGGTATTTGCTCAGTTATTCAATAGTCTAGTTCACCAACAGGCCGACTGAATGTAAAAGCAGCTGGTCCGGCAACCAGTTCACCAAAAACATCCATTGTATTACCACCCATTACACTGAATGGCAAAGATACAACAAAAAAACCCGAACCGACAACAGTGGTAATCAATCCCAATGGACGAACTAAAAAAACATCAAACAGCATTTCTTCAGCACTGGGTTTTTCTATTGTGGTGTTTGCATATGCTGGTGAGAAGATACATAAAACAAAACTCACAATTAATATGAGTGTCACGCATTTTTTTTTCATAATGTCTCCCTTCCTGACAAGAAAATTTGATTGTCTCATTTTTTGTATACTTAATTTGGAAAAATGCACGAATCGTTCCATAAATTTTCAGGAAAATGTTGACAAATCATCCAATTTTATATTCTAACAAAGAAAATATGTCAATTTATTTTCAAAAAAATGATCCTCCATTTTTTTGTTTTTTATGGCATGAATATTGTCATGAGAAACCAAAATTGAACGATCATATCATAACAACCTAACAGGAGGGCACATGAAAAAAATATTAGCAATAATAGCATTCATATGGATGATATTAAGCGTGACACCCATTTATTCATTCGCAGGTACAGATGCAACTAAAATTTTTGTCATTAAAGCAAATAATGATTATTTTAAACGATCAAAACATCCTTCAAGTGACAAAAGATATACACATGGTAGCAGTATAGGGTTCATACAAAAAGGGACGTTTTCATTTCTGAATGGTATTGGAAAAAGCCTACAAAAAAGGCTTCAATGTAATGATCTTTATACGTCAGCCATCCTGTTACAGGATATTTATACCTCTGACAATATTGAAGACCCCATCCCACCAAAAGATGAACATCCTTATAGTGGTGAATTGGATATGATCATAGGGCTACATTTTAGAAAGAACAATCATCATTTTTTGGTCTTTGATCAACAAACATTATATTCTGCTGCATTGAGTCTGGGTGCAACCGGTAAATACAGTTATGCAGAAAACTTACAAAAAGGAGTGCATCATTTGTTAGGAGATACAATTCCTGAAGGCTGGAAATATCAACTTGCCAGTCATTTTGCAGCAAAATTAAGCCTATCAGTGAAAAAAAAGTTTAGCTACACTCTTCAAAAAGATTGGGGCCTTTCAATGCAAAAAACACTGCATATGAGTGGAGAACTCGGAAATACCCTTGTTCAAGGGGCTTTGGGAGGAGAATTCAGGTTGGGGATCAATCTGCCAGATGACTTTGGCCTTTATGCGCAAGGAGCTGGAAACATTGGCGCAAATATTCAAGGCGATCAGAGTGTTTTAAAAAGTACCGGTGACCGATTAGGTGTTTATATCATTCTTTTCGCTGAAGCGAAATATATTGATTATGATTATCATCTTGGAGAATTTGTGACACCCAATAAGGGCATTGGTGATCTTGGAGGAGGGATTGGTCTTGCAGTATCCAGAATTGAACTCCCCCTTATTCACATTCATACGCCAGCTTTAAAAATAGAATTGTGTTACATTCGCCGAACTGAAGAATTTAAAGAGCAGGATGGTCCTCATCGATTTGGAACGCTTTCCATTGTTGCCCCATTAAATTAAAGCATCTGGATTGGTTTGATTAAGGTTTTTGATACTTACAAAAGTCATGTTCAACTTTTTGGAATTGCGCTATATCAACATATTATTGTCACTGTCTGGGACAAAATTGCCCCAGCATAATAAATAAACAATAATTACAATTAAATATCATGCATCTAATTATAAATTGGGACTTTTTTGTCTCGCAGACGATATAACACATAATCAATCCTTTTTCATTGGTTGTAACTATAATTAATAATAATTAAAAGTAATTAAGGATAAAATTATAATATGGCACATGTATTGCCTTGTATACAGAAATAAAGCATTTAGTTTTTATCAAACAAATATAAAAAAGGAGGACCTTATGAAAACATACCCGGTTTCAAACGAATGGAAAGAAAAATCCTGGTGCGATAATGAAAAATACACCAGTATGTACCAGGAATCAATTCGCCAACCCGAAAAGTTCTGGGAAAAAGTGGCCGAACGAATAGACTGGTTTGAGCCATTTAGCAGTGTCCGAAAATCTGATTTTAATGGTGATGTGGATATTAAATGGTTTATTGATGGTAAACTCAATGTCAGTTACAATTGTCTCGATCGTCATCTTGAAAAGCGGGGGGATCAAACTGCAATTATTTTCGAAGGTGATTCCCCTGATAATTCACGTCACATTTCATACAAAGAATTGCATGAAGCGGTGTGTAAATTTTCGAATGTATTAAAATCAATGGGTGTAAAGAAAGGTGATCGGGTGTCTATATATTTGCCTATGATACCGGAATTGGCAGTTGCAATGCTCGCCTGTACACGAATTGGAGCAATACATTCCATCGTATTTGCTGGTTTTTCGCCGGAAGCGCTTGCAGGAAGAATTGATGATGCGGGTTGTAAAGTTTTGATCACAGCAGATGAAGGACTTCGTGGGTCAAAAAATGTTCCTTTAAAAACAAATGCTGATAAAGCAATGAAAATTACGAACAAAATTGAAAACTGTATTGTGGTAGAAAACACAGGAAATGCTATGTACATGAAGTCAGATCGAGATAAAACCTGGAATGATCTCATGAATGAAGCTGATACGAACTGTCCGCCTGAGAGAATGGATTCAGAAGACCCGCTTTTTATCCTCTATACATCGGGTTCAACTGGTAAGCCAAAGGGAGTGCTTCATACAACCGGCGGCTATATTGTTTATACATCATTTACCCATCAATATATATTTGATTATCATGATGGAGATATTTACTGGTGTACTGCGGATATTGGCTGGATAACAGGTCACAGCTACATAATATATGGTCCTTTAGCCAATGGTGCAACGACGCTTATGTTTGAAGGCGTACCAAACTACCCTGACTATTCTCGATTCTGGGAAATATGTGATAAGCATCAAGTCAATATTTTTTACACTGCACCCACTGCTATTAGAGCCCTCATGCAGCAAGGAGAAGGGCCAGTGAAAAAAACATCACGAAAATCAATTCGACTCCTGGGGACAGTCGGAGAACCTATCAATCCTGAAGCCTGGGAATGGTATCACAAGATTGTGGGAGAAGAGCGATGTCCCATTGTTGACACCTGGTGGCAAACTGAAACAGGTGGTGTCATGCTAACACCTTTACCGGGTGCAACCGACTTGAAACCTGGTTCTGCAACACATCCATTTTTTGGAATTGAACCAGCACTGGTCAATAAGTCGGGTGAAATCATTGAAGGACCTGGCGAAGGATACCTTGTTATGATGAATTCATGGCCATCAATTGCAAGGACAGTTTATGGGGATCATGATCGGTTTAAAATGACTTACTTTTCACAGTTTCCAGGCAAGTATTTCACTGGTGATGGCGCACGAAGAGATGAAGATGGATATTACTGGATTACTGGCAGGGTTGATGATGTAATCAATGTTTCCGGGCATCGTCTGGGCACAGCAGAAATTGAAAGTGCTCTGGTCGCTCATGAATCTGTATCTGAAGCTGCGGTTGTCGGCTTTGATCATGATATTAAAGGTCAGGCCATTTATGCCTTTGTTACCCTTACTCATGGGTATGAAGAAAATGAAGACGCCAAAAAACATCTGATTCAATGGGTCCGCAAACAAATTGGTCCAATTGCTTCACCTGAACATATTCAATTTTCTTTTGCTTTGCCAAAAACAAGATCAGGAAAAATTATGCGGCGTATTTTAAGAAAAATTGCCAATGATGAAATCAATGAACTTGGTGACACATCAACCCTTGCAGATCCGACTGTCGTAACAGAACTGATTAAAAATAGTCGCGGGCAACAAACAAATCAATAATTATTAAGGATATCAATATTCGCATAATCTGAAATGGGTTTTAACATTGCTTCATTTTACCCAGGGCGTTGCCCTGGGCTTTTTTTTTGCCGCTCTTTCAGGGCTAAGAAAAATGCATATCCGACTTTTTGGAAATGCGCCCTAATTAATTCAATGAAATAGATTTTTATCAAGTTTCCAAACACCAAGGACTTGCCTTTTTTGATTGAATTCCAGTCCAACCTTAGATTGAATTCTGAAAAACGTGCGAGAAGTTGTTCTGAAATTGATATCATAAAATGTTGCATTTGAAGAGAATCTGTAATACCGGTCATTACAAACAAGTCCACGACTATCCATTCGATCTACAATACAAAATTTATGAATTTGATGTTGCTTTTCAATGATGACGATTTCACCTTTTTTGTTAAGACCAAAAGTGACAATTGAGCCTCTGGAAATTGAATATTTTTTCAGGTCAGAAACTTTTTGTATTTGATTTTTTTTGATATATTTTGAGACACGATATTTTTTAGAATTGATAATCAGCTCGCTTTCCGACGCCTTTTGAACAATCCCTTTACCACTCGAATGGATATCTGTCTCTATGGATTGAGAGCGCGGGTTTTCAACAGGCGGGGTAATTGGGTCGATAGTAATATTTTGAGCAAAAATTAAATGCGTAAATGGTATAAAAAATATTAAACTGGCAATAACAATGCGTTTCATAAATAAATGTCCTTTTTTAAATATTTATTTCCAATAAAATCGTCCTTGTTCTGATTTTAACTCTACAGCAGGCAAATTGCCAACAGATTGCACATCACCAAAAATTAAAACGTCTGTACCATGATCAGGATTGTGCAAAAATACCGGATTATTGATCACAGTTGAAAACGCAATTCCACTGGGAGGCAATGGATCAAGGCCATCAGCCTCAATTTTGACAAAATCGTCATTCACCTTGAATATTGGATCATTCAATCGCCCCCCATTACAGGCATTCAAAACATACATATTGGCGTTGCCATCAACACCACATTTACTTTTGGCTGGGATCAATGAGATAATGATTATTTTTCCTTCTCGAATTGTTGGATTTGCAACAACACGTTCGCCTGCATTTGGAAGATCAAAGTACCAGCCCACATGGGAGATGTTATCCTGTTTTTTGGGATACCAGACAATAGGGGTGTCAGATACAACCATATACCCTTCTGAAAAATAATCATGTACAAGAGTTTGCTCTAATAATGTACAGGAGTGATAATCATTATCAAGGTTTTCAATGTTGGTGAGTTGTCTATCTTTATCAAATTCACCCAAATAATAATTGTGATTACGTTCTTGATTCTGCCAATCCCAAATACCATAGATTGTTTGTTGGTCGATGCTTCGTGTATCACCATTTGTGAGATATGACCCTGTACCAAAAACAATGATATAGCCATCATGATCCAATAAACAATGCTTAACGACATCTGGTTTGGATGTGATTGGCTGCGCAACCCCCTGACTGTTTTTTGCCTGAAACAAAGGCTGGGGAGACTCTATTGTCCCATAAGCAATTTTCCAATTGGCAGAGTTTGTATCAGTCAGATCAAATTTCCAAAGATTTCCTTTTAAATCACCCGCATAGGCATAATCTACCAGACCATCAAAATTGGTGTCCACCAACGAAGGCGTGGAAAGCCCATTACAATCACCCACCTTTGTGCTGATTGTTGTTACTTTTCCACCATTTTCCAATCGTCTGACATACAATGCTGCAATCCCTTTGGAACTGGCGTATCCATTCCCAAAGATAACCACCCACCCGGCCTGGGAATTAACGATATATGGGGTTGAATAAGAATATCCCATATCAACAAAAGTATCATCCCCATTGTTTATTGATGGAAACTCCCAGAATGGCATGGCTTTGTATTCAGCAGAAGCATCCAGACAGTAATACCCTTTTCCACCTTTTCCAAGCCCGCCAACAATATATTCACCGCCATTTTCTATTTTTTTGTATGTGGGGGTTGCATCCACATAATAATTATGCGGATAGTTCTGGCTAACCAGATTTTTCAATTTATCCAATACGAGATTGGGAATATATGCACTTTTTTCTTCTCCAGTATTGGCATCAAAAATATGAAGCATGCCATCGTTGGCCCCAATAAAAACATTCTCTCTACCGCGTGAATCTTTTATATAAATCGGGCTTGCGTGGATAACATCTCCTAATTTAAAATATCTGTTTCGAAAGTGATTTGTATTGTTTCTTTTTTCATTGCTCGCATCGCCTCGAACATAGTTAATTATTTGTTCTGCAATATCCCTATCTGAGTAAATGCGATTTATTAAACCAAAAGGCATATTCTCATTAAATTCAACATAACTGTTTCCGAAGTTCGAAGTTATAATCACTCTGTTATCCCATTCTGTCTCAGCCATTTTTTCGTTGGCCGACCATTTGGGATTTTCAAAATCAAACTCAGTATTGCTCCCAATTCTTAAACCATAGGCTTTGAGATCGCCAGACCAGTCTTTTGAATTATATGCTCCCTGAAAAACAGTAATATTGGTTTCAAGTTTGGGACCATTTGATGAAATGGATGCCACTGTTCCTGCTGTAGGTATTTGATTAACAATCATTTGAATGGAGTTTGCCAGATCAGTGGCATCGGTTGTTTTAAAATAACGTCCTCTGCCATTGACTGCTGCATGCCATAAGTCATCAATGGCATGCTTATTGTCAATTTCATCATTCCTTAGACCGGGCTCTAATACTTCCGGCCATATCGGACATGGACAATCAGATTCACATTGACAGTTCGAATCGGGAAGGATTTCTGGTGGACATCCTGGATAATCTTCAGGATCAATGGTTCCAGAAACACCAAATGAAACACTGTATGTCACCATGTGTTGATGATGCGCATCATCACCCGGGCGTGAGGGAACATAATTATCCAGATGGGGTGCCAGATCATTCTCGTAGTATTTCATGGCAACATCTGCCAGCGTGTTGTTATATGCGTCTTGAAAACAGATTCCATCAAAGTTAGTACTTGCATTGTCTGCATTGCCAATGTTCGGACTCTCACCATTCCAGAAACCATCAGTGAGAACAATTGAAAAAGCATGTTGGCATTCGCCGCCATTATCATTATATGGTGACTGTGCTGAAAGTGATGAATCTCCCATATAATATTGTCCCACTTCTTTTAATGCGAGTCTTAATGGGGTTGCACCTTTATGAGGGGAATCATATAATACATCTAATAAGGTTTCAGATTGATCTTCAATTGTAATATTTGAGATATCTTCAGTATTTCTACATCGGACTGGTAATAAAGGTTGATTTACAGCCTTATTTCTACTTGATGTATTTTTATTATTAATAAAGTAATATCCGATTTTAGCATTTTCAATTGTATCAACCACTTTGGCAATAGCAGCCTTGACCGCATAAATGCGACGTCTGTGGTAAGTATACCAGTTTGCAAAGTTTTGACGTTCTTCCTGCACAGTTCTTCCAGTATCAATGTCTGATGGGGGCGGTGCTTCTATAAGGTCAATAATTGTGTAGTCCGGTTTTAAAGGAATTTTAATTTTTGTGAACAGTAAATCAATTGTTAATACATCATTTTGAGCATATGAAACTCTGTAATACCTGACACGTTCTTTTTCAAGATTGACAAGATACATATAACCGTCAACATTAGACTTTGCATAATAGTGAGAACGTTTGACATGAACGATATTCTTACAATTAAATCCCAGCCGATTACATTGACTCTTTAAAGTTAAAAAATCTTTGGTCATATCTTTTGTTTTGCCTGAATTCATTGGATTAATTGGGGGTTTTGTTGGATTGGCATCTGGTTTATTTGGCCAGGGAGTATAAGTAACATTGGGGTTATAATAGAGCCTGTTATAAATGTACCATTGGCTTAACAATACCCAATGTCCTTTTACAAAAAATTCTTTAATGAGATCAAAATGAACTTCAAATTCAAAAAGACCAAGAATGTCTAATGTTAAGCTTCTCCCTTCAAGAGCTTCATCATCAGTAAAAATATGGTCATTACCTGCTGTAAAGACATAAGAAAAATTGCTGTAAAGATCGAGGAAATCATACCAGACATCATTGTCAAAATTTCCATAATTTTCTCCTGTCATAATTTCGGCATCCATACTGCCTGAATTGTCGATTACAAACATTAACATCGGAGGCGCTTGTTCTGCAATTGTTTCCAATGGCACATCCGGAATTGTCATGCATTCAATACCGGGGCATTCATCAACGCCATTACAATCTTGATCAATGCCATCACAGTTCACTTCGATATTTCCGGCAAATCTGCTGGCATCTGTATCATCACAATCACAATTTTCAGTGGAGTATCCAGAAGGCGGCATACAACTATACATAAAATTATCTTCCATACCGCAGCCATCATCATCACTATCCAGGTAATATTTAACTGTTAAACCTTCATCAATGGATCCATTGCAATTGTCATCAGCAGTATTGCACAGTTCAGTGGCATTAGGATGGACATTATCTCTACGATCATTGCAGTCATCACTATTTTCAACATAATCTCCAGAACACGTATCAAGACCGACTTCATTGTTTGGATCACCATAGCCATCATGATCTGAATCAAGATAACAAAGTACACAATTGCCCTGTCCGGGATATACATCTGGGTTGTGATCATCACAATCTGTTGAATTATCAACAAAACCTGCGTCACATGTGCCAGTTGTTGTCAGATCTCCATAACCATCGCCATCATGATCTTTATAGCAATTTTCTCCATGTGCAGTGATAACAAAAAAAAAGACCATAAAAATTATTAAAATAGATATGTTTCTATCATTCATTAATTTTTCCTCTTGAGATAAATCATGTTATATTAAGCATAATGAATTCAATATGTTGAATAGACATTGTGTTATGTTTGTTAATGGATGTTTTGAAAAGAACTTACCCATTTGCGTCAGTCGCCTCTGTTCGACGACTTATCAGACGTATCAGATTTGAGATACATATTATTTTTCAAGTATTCCGAAGTATTATTAGAATCGTCTCCGATAGCCAATTTCAATCGTCGCTTCGCTTCCACCATCAGTGGATCTTGCAATCAGGCGATATTCATGAACATTATCACCTGATTTATTCATATCTAAGGATTCATTTCTTAAAACATCACCATCAGAGTATGTGTTTTGAATAGCAATATATTGGGAGTTACTGCATTGAGGCATTGTAAGCAACAAGTTTGAAACACTTTTCCATGTGGCAGAATTGAGATCAGGATTTTTAGACTCTAAATGGATCCAAGTTAAGCTGCGACCATTGTAGTTGGAAATCACTTCCTGTAAATTATCAATCGTTGCACTCTCCAAATCATTAGAGGCTTCAACAATAGCAGCTTCAGCGCAGTAAAAGCTCGTCTTTCTGGCCAACTCATTTTTTGCAAGATATACTTCTGTTGTGCTTTCCTCAAATGATGCAATTGCCATCAAGGTCATAATGGCCAGGATCATTAATACTAAAACTGTTATGTTACCGGATTCTTTCATGGGATTATCCTTTCAATCGTTGGAAAAATCTATTAAGGGAATCGAATGGTTTCAATACGAATGGATTGATTGAGCCAGGAAACACTGACTTCAACAGTTTTTTGGGTGACAGTGCCCAATGGATCTATATTCATAGAAACAGAATATTTGGTATTATCTATTTCTTCTTCATTTATTTGTGCATGGTAGTTATCAAGATCATCAAATGGTATGGATTCAAGCTGAGATTGTGCTAAAAGAATAGCTGTTGATCTGTGCTGAGCCCAATGAACGCCACTCAATGCGCGAGACTGAAGGCTGGCAACACCAAGAAAGCCTGTTGCCAGAATCAGAATCCCCACCATAATTTCAAGGATACTGACACCTTTTTGATCATGTATATTTAATAATGGTTTCATAAGTCCAAATTCCGAATCCTTACATAAGAAGTCAATGTTTGTTCATGCTTATTATTTTTTGACTGGCCAACAATTTTTATTTTGACCACCCGAATTTTGGCCCGATCTGAATCACTGGTTATAGTAATTTCATTATTTTCAGTATCATAATACTTAAAAGTCAAATCTTGTATGTTTCGCGCCAGAAGATATTCTTCATTGCTTATACCACACCATCGATAAAGGTTATTTTCACCTGATGTCGATTTTTTATAAAAAGCAACATTTTCATTGCTGCTGTAAGCCCAACCATCTGAAGGAGATGCGCTGTCGTGGGTAAAATGAATGGAATCGGAATCTGTATCGAATTTATCATCTGAATTATCAAGAAATCCCAGGTAATCATTACTGGTCAATGTTCTTCCCTTATTTGTAGAAAGCGGATCACAACCTGCTCTACGAATTTCACTTGTCATCATATTCATTGCTGCGCGCAGATCTTGAAACATATTTGCAATATCTTTTTGTGTTGCACTTACCTTTGTATTTGTAACATACACGTTCATAATACTTGCTGTAAGCAATGTTGACATTGCCATATACACCAATAGTTCTATCAGAGTAAATCCATGAGAATACTGATTCTTTGTTGAAAACATAGGCTTTTCCCTTTATCTTCTCATTCAACAATTCTGAGGTTTCCTGTAATGGTCATGGTTATTTCTACCGGATCGCTGCCCCCACAATTGACTTCAATGTTTGAAATGTTATTAACTGTGCCATCTGTATTGAATGTCGGGTTTGTCGTTGATTGAATGCGAATATCCTTCCAATCAAAATCTAATTCAAAATCTCTGGTTAAAAAAATATTTGAGGGGGTGCCTGAATCATGAATTGTATATTTGTCATTGTTTATGGTAACTGTTTGATTGACCCTACTTTTTATCGCATGAATTCTGGCTTTTACCAGATCTGATAATACTGTCCGGCCAGCGGCCTGTTTTCTGTATTTTGGTAAATATTGATTTGCAGTGAACATCCCAACTGCTGCTAGAATAGAGAATATGGCCATAATCACCATTAGCTCCATGAGTGTAAAGCCATAATCTTTTGATTTTTTACGAATAATACTAAGAACAGATTTTATTACAATCTTGAATTTGTTCATTCTCCCGCTCCTGTTGGATTTAACTGTATATTTACTAAAAAAAGCAAAAATCATGCCATATAATATTGATCTAACGTGATAAGTGTGATTGACGATGATTTGAATACTATGATAAAGGATCAAAGCAGAGTTCATCCAGGAATAAAAACCGAATTCAAACCTATGTTCAAAAACAAATGTAGGACATTCGCCCTCGGACATAGGTATGATTCCGATTTTTGTTCAAGGGGCAAAGATAAGGCTTATAACAGAAAATAATTGGTAATATAAATATGCTTGATAATCAATTCGAACAAGAAAAATTAAAAAGATGCATTCATAAAAACCCAAGAGCACTTGTCCTTTATACATTAAATGCATTTCATATTGATGATATTCTTTTAGATACCCTCATGGCGAATGTTTTTGATCAAATATCGGTTTTTGAACAAAGAGATCGTGCATTCATACATTCTTTAATCTATGGCGTGATTCGATGGCGATCTTATCTGGATCACATCATTTCTCAATTATCCCATCGAGACATTTCAAAAATTTCTATGCCAATTTTGAATGTATTGCGTATGGGCATTTTCCAAATGGAATTTATGGATCGTATTCCTGATCATGCGGCTGTTAATACATCTGTGGAGCTGATACATGTATTTGCGCCTCAATATCTGTCACGTTTTGTCAATGGGATATTGCGTGAGACGATTCGCTCGAAAGAAAAAATAGTTTGGCCGGATGAATCCTCTCAAATAAATGAATTCATGTCTGTCAAATATGCCTATCCGCAATGGTTAATAAAGCGCTGGATCAATTATTGGGGTGTCAATATCACTAAAAATATATGTCAAGCAGGAAATGTTGTACCCCCGATTGTGCTTCGTACAAACACATTGAAAACAAATCGTTCAGATCTCATTGATCAACTGGCATCAGATGTACAAAAAATTACCAAAACAGACCATGCACCTGATGGCATCTGTGTATCAAATCTCAAATTTGCAATCGTCCATTCCGCAGCATTTAAAAATGGACTATACCAGGTGCAGGATGAATCTGCGCAGCTGATTGGTTTGATTGTTTCACCTGAACCTGGCGAAGTGATTCTGGATGCCTGTGCGGGAAGAGGCGGAAAAACTGGACATATGGCACAATGTATGAATAATACTGGCACAATACTAGCAGTGGATCGATCAAAAGAAAAATTACGCAGTCTGTCTGACGAAATGAAACGTTTGGGGGTCAGTATTGTTTCATCATATCGACATCGCTGGAAAAAAGGGCTAAAAGATCGTTTGTTTGATCGTGTTTTGCTTGATGCACCTTGCTCAGGACTGGGGGTTATCCGACGTTATCCAGATATGAAATGGAAAAAAAATCAAACGCATATTATGCAAAATGCCTTACAACAGACAAAATTGATTCAAACAATCGCACCACATGTTAAGCCAGGGGGAAAACTGGTATATAGCGTCTGTTCATTGGAACCAGAAGAAACATCACAAGTCGTTGAAAAATTCTTGTCTCAAAACAAAAACTTTATTATAGATAAACAGAATAAATTAATCCTTGATTCTTTTATTGATAAAAATGGGTATTATTATTTTCGGCCTGATATTCATTCAATGGATGGTTTTTTTGCGGTTTGTTTGATTCGTTTGGAATAATTCTTACAGACAATAGCTGGAATGAAACATGACCAATTTGGTCACATTGAAATTTTTTATTTTTCGATTGTTCCATAACCAACAAATATGAGAGGAAATTATGTATCGTATTGTATTGATAACATGGCTATTATGCATATCTTCACCCTTTGTCTGGGCCATAAGTGAAGATAATTCCGGATTTCAAATGGACACCAATATGTCTGAAACCATGAACACGAAGCAAAACGATTCTACCCTTCGATTCTTGCAAACTTTAACCAACCAGCAAGAGGAGATTCAGAATCTGAATCTTGTGCTTCAGCAACATAAGCGAAAATCAAAAATTGAGCGAGAGAACCTGGAACATCGAATATCATTTGTTACTTTTTTATTGTGGGGTGTTTTGGGAATCAATGGTGTATTGTTATTTATTGTTATTATTATGGGGTTTCGTCTGAGATTTTTTTCCAGCCAGATAAAGGCCATTCAAGCAGAAATGGATGCCATTCAAACAGAAATGAAAACTTCATCTTTGGCTGAAAATGATACACCCCCACAAATCAAATTAAAACAGCAGAAGCGGCCGCCTGAAAATTTGTATTTATCTCCTTCAGAAGAACAGGAACTGGAAGGATTTTTGGAATCAGATCATGAAAATTCAATTCTTTCTGATAATGAAGGGCAAAACTTTTTAAAAAAATTCCAGGGTGAAATTGAACGTGAACGATCTCAATTGAACCAGTCAAACAATTCAGAAAAATCCGAAAATGATTTACTTGATGAATTGATTGAACAACATTTTTCTGATGCTGACTTGGTGACCATCAACTCAAAAGCGGATATGACTAAATAAGCAATGATTCTATACCATTGTCCAGACATACAAATGAAATGCGCTGGTATGAGTCGATTGTACCGCCATGTTTTCATACTCAACAAACATGGTTTTGATGCTGCGATTCTTCATGCCCATCAGGGTTTTGTTTTGGATGATCAGCCCATCGTACCCATTCGTTATGGATCAATTCAGGAGGATGATATTGTTGTCATCCCCGAATCTTATCCAGGAATTATGTATGAACTAAAAGATTATCCCATTCGCAGGTTTGCCATTGCACTGAGTTGGTCATATTTATTTGAAACCTTACCTGATAATAGAGACTGGCGGCATTTCAATATTGAACGGGCGATGGTGGTCAGCCCATTTATTGGAAAACTGATTCAGTGGAGTATGAATATTCCTGTTCATCTGATTGTTGCGGGATTGAATGATTCGCTGTATTATCAGGCGTATCACACAAAAAAAAAATGGATTTCTTTTATTCAGCGAAAAGCAGAACTTGTTCCATATTTAAAACGCATACTTTTTGCCAGAAATCCAGGGTATATTGATCAGATAGAATGGATTCCTTTGGAAAACTTCAGTGAGAATGATTATGCAGCAATAATACGACAATCCTCTATCTTCTTGAATGTATCCACTGCAGAAGGCCTGGTTTCAAGCTGTTTAAAAGCGATGCATTGCGGGACAATTGTTGCGGGCTTTGATTCCATTGGCGGTGTAGACACATTAAAAGGATCAGGTGCAGATCAAAACAGCATTTTAGCTCAAACAGGAGACTATATTTCTTTGGCCTATGCATTGGAACCCTTGCTCATTGATTTGATTTCAGGTAATATGAGCCAATGGAAGAGGATTATTGAAAATGGTCTTAAGACCACTTTAAAACACACTTTTGAGGCTGAAGAGAAATCTCTTGTCGAATTTTGGAAAAGATATTCTAAACAATGACAGATTATAATAACCTATCTGATTTGTATCATTTTGCCAAAAAGAATCCTGTAAAACAGTATAGTGAAGCGTATACATTTTTTAAAATACTTGGCAATATCAGGGACAAATCAGTTCTGGATCTTGCATGTGGTGATGGTTATTATTCGCGGCAATTAAAAATACATGGTGCATCTCATGTTGTTGGGGTGGATATTGCTGAAAAAATGATTGCCAGAGCCAAAAAAATTGAAACAGAAAAACCTTATGGGATTGATTATCGTGTATTTGATGTGTGTCAATCCAGATATATAGGGCAGTTTGATATTATTACCTCTGTATATTTATTTCCCTATGCGCGAATGCCGAAAAAGCTGGCACAAATGTGCAATACAATGGTAATCAATCTTAGACCTGGTGGGAAAATGGTATCTGTTACACTCAGCCCTTTTAGCGCCAGAGCATATATAGATTCCCAGATTCATTATGGGGTTGAAATGAAACCACAATCTAATCTAAAAGATGGTGCAGTTATTCAAATCACGATAACAACCCCCCAGGGAATAATTGGTTTTGAGAATACCTTTTGGTCCCGACAAACTTACGAACAGATATTGTTTAAAGCTGGTTTTAAATCCATTGTCTGGCACAAACCTCAGGTTTCTGAAACTGGCATTCATAAGTATGGGAATACTTACTGGCAAAATCATATTGCAACACCGGGTTTTTCTGTTTTGGCGTGTTATTTGTAAACAGTTTGTTGAAAAATAAATATGGTTCACTTGGGCGTATGTGTAAGTTGGAGGAATATCATACCAACGTGCAGCGAACCTTGTAAAGGGCCTCCTTTTTAGAATGCGCCCTGATCATAGAAAAAAAATAGACAAGGAATATATAATGATCATAGAAGAAGCCAAACAAGTCTTGAAAACTGAAGCCGAAGGCTTACAATCGCTTATCGAAAAAATCGACCAATCTTTTGTAGATATGGTTGAAACAGTCAACCAGTGCACAGGTCGGTTGGTCATTAGTGGCATTGGTAAGTCCGGACTGGTTGGACAAAAAATTGTTGCGACCCTTAACAGTACAGGAACCCATTCATTGTTTCTGCATCCTGTTGAGGCCATGCATGGCGATCTCGGTATGCTGGATGAAAATGATGTTTTTTTGGCAATTTCTTATAGTGGTGAAACACGAGAATTAAACAATTTATTGCCAATTGTGCGAGAAATGGAATGTAAAATAATCGCTTTTACAGGTGGCATGAAGTCCACCTTAGCGCGTTTGAGCGATATTGTCATTGATATTGGGATTCCCAAAGAAGCCTGTCCCATGGGTCTTGCGCCAACAACCAGCACAACCGCAACATTGGCAATGGGTGATGCCCTGGCTGTTGCGCTGATTAACAAGCATCATTTTCAATCATCAGATTTTAAAAAATTTCACCCTGGTGGAAATCTGGGCCAACGTTTATCTATGAAAATAAAAGATTTGATGCTTACCGATGATCGTTTGCCCCTGGTTAATGATCATGCAAACATGTCAGATGTCATTCTGGAGATGAATCGGGAATCTTTAGGTGCTGTTTTTGTTGTTACAGCAAGTAAAAAATTGATTGGTATTATTACTGATGGCGATATCCGACGCGGCCTTGGAGATAATAAAAACATTTTAGACATGTCAATTGATGCAATCATGATTAAAAACCCCAGAACATTACAGCCAGATCAGCCAGCAGTTATTGCGCTGAACCTGATGGAAAAACATCAGATTACGATTCTTCCCATTGTCAATCCGGATTTGATCATTCAGGGGATATTGCATCTTCATGATATACTTGGGAAAGGTGAGTTTGCATTTACTGCCCACTAAATCTTGGAGTGAGGGGCGTCAGTTCAGTTACTTACAAAAACCGAAATTCAACCAATTTCCAGAACCAATTTAGGTGCGAACCTTATGTTCCCTCACCAGACAAAAACCAGAATCAAACCTATGGTCGCAAATACATGTATTCGTTTCGGATATAGCTTCATTTTAATCGAAAAAATTTTTTATTCAAGAAATAATTGACGAAATTTTTATTTTGAAGTATGTCAGCGTAACACTGAAATGAGAGAATCATATCAAATAAATTATAGACCTTATTTTTTTACTGATAACCATCTAATATTTTAGAGAAAATGACGAGGAGGAAAAAATTTTGATCTCAACAGCTTTCGCAATGGCAGCAGAAGGTGCACCGGCCGGACAGGCCAGTGGTTTTACCGCGTTGCTTCCAATGATAATTATTTTTGCAATTTTTTATTTTTTGTTGATTCGTCCACAACAAAAAAAGGCCAAAGAACATCGCGCCATGATTGATACCCTGAAACAAGGTGATCGTGTCATCACAAGTGGCGGTATTTTTGGAAAAGTGACCAATGTAAATGATCCGGAAACAGTTACATTGGAGATCGCTGACAGAGTTCGTGTCAAATGTGTTCGTTCAAATGTCAGCGTGTTGATTAATGAACAAAAGGCAAATCTGCCAGCAACCGGACGCGCGGATAAATAGCATCTTATCTTTTTGATTAATTTAATGAAAGGAATAAAACCTTGAAAAACATATCACTACGAACTGTCATTATTCTATTGGTTCTTTTTGCTTCATTGCTTTATGTATTGCCATCATTTCACATTGATGTCTGGCCCCACAAAAAAATTAATTTAGGGCTGGATCTTCAAGGTGGCATGCATCTGGTTTTGGAGGTAGAGGCCGAAAAAGCGGTCGAAAGCACTATTGAGCGCATGGGCAATGACCTTCGACGCGAAATGAAAACCAATCATATTAAATTTGCCGACCTTAAACGAAACGTATTTAAACTTCATCTTAAAGTGCTTGGGAATGAAAGTATTGATAAATTTAACAAAGTGCTGGATGATGACTTTCAGGAATTCAGAATTGCATCTCGCAAACAAAATGGCGATCAGTTAACCATTGTTTTGGATTTACCGGATAGCGATGTCTCGGAAATCAAGAAAAAAGCAGCAGAGCAAGCACTGGAAACAATCCGCAATCGTATTGATGAATTTGGTGTTTCTGAGCCTGACATTCGGCGACAGGGGGAACGTCGCATACTGGTTCAATTACCTGGTGTTAAAGATCCTCGTCGGGCGAAGGATTTAATTGGAAAAACCGCTTTGCTGGAGTTTAAACTTGTTGATGATCAACATTCAGTTGAGGAAGCCTTGAAAAAAACACCTCCCCTTGGCACTGAAATACTGTATCAAGTTGTGGAAAATCGTCAAACCCGGCGTATGTCAAAAACACCCTATCTGGTTGAAAAACGTACAACCTTAACAGGTGAATACTTAACCGATGCACGTGTGAATATCGATTCTCAATACAATGAACCTTATGTATCTATCAAATTTAATAAAAAGGGAGCACGTTTGTTTGAACGTATCACAGAATCAAATGTTCAGCGTCGGTTAGCCATTGTTTTGGACAACAAAATTCACTCTGCACCTGTTATTCAGGAGCGAATATCGGGTGGCGAAGCTCGCATTACTGGAAGTTTCACCCATGAGGAAGCGCATGACCTAGCAATTGTTCTTCGCGCGGGTGCCTTGCCTGCACCGGTTCATATTCTTGAAGAACGTACTGTGGGGCCATCACTGGGAAAAGATTCCATTCGCAAAGGAATCGCATCCATGGTTATTGGTAGTATTTTTGTAATAATATTTATGATTATTTATTATCAGGTTGCCGGTTTGATTGCAGATCTGGCCCTTGCACTGAATATTATTCTTATTGCAGCAGGGCTTGCTGGTTTTCAGGCAACCCTGACACTTCCGGGCATTGCCGGAATAATCCTGACCATTGGTATGGCTGTGGATGCAAATGTTCTAATTTTTGAACGTATTCGTGAGGAATTGCGGGTAGGAAAATCACCGCTGGCTGCGGTCGATGCCGGTTATAGTAAAGCGACATTAACCATTCTTGATGCCAATGTGACCACCTTAATCGCAGCTGTCGTTTTGTTTCAATTTGGCACAGGCCCGGTAAAAGGATTTGCTGTGACACTCAGCTTAGGCGTTATCGCCTCATTGTTTACAGCTCTGATTGTGTCTCGACAAATTTTTGATTCATTATTGATTAATCGTCAGCTAAGGAGTTTGAATATATAATGCAATTCATTCAACCAGATATTAACTTAGATTTTATTGGTAAACGCTTAATAGGGTTTTCAGTATCTGCAACATTGATATTGATCAGTCTGTTGTCATTGCTTTGTCATGGTGGTCCTAAATATGGGATTGACTTTGCTGGTGGCACATTAATTCAAATCAAATTTAGTGAGCCAACAACAGTGGACAAAATAAAAGACGCTCTGAAAACCATTGACATATCAGGCGCATCAATCCAACAATATGGAGAAGCCAGCAACAACGAATATCTTGTTCGTGCGGATATCGCATATAAAAAACTTGAAGGTTTATCAGAAAAGGTTCAGCAGGTTTTGATACAGGCTGTTTCTGTTACTACTGAAACTGAAACATCCGAATCAACACCTACTTTGGAAAACAGTGAATCTTCTTCAGCAACTGCCACAACACAAACTGTATCACAAGAAGTTACTGATGATCAGACTGTTCAAGCCACTTTGCCTGCTGAAGTTCGTCGCATTGAAATGGTCGGCCCCCAAGTTGGAAAAGATTTACGCGAGAAAGCATTAATGGCCATGTTTTTTGCTTTGTTATTTATTACAATTTATATTTCCGGTCGTTTTGAGTTTAAATGGGTTGTCAGTGCGATAATGGCTCTTGGTATGATATGTGGTGTATATGTTTTTCAGAAGATGGGTGTCAGCATGCCTTTTTTAATTGTTTTTGCGTTGATACTATCAATGATATTATTTTGGTTTTTAAGGTTGCAATATGCAATGGGAGCAATTACAGCGCTTATTCATGATGTCATGATTACTGTGGGAATTTTCTCTTTGTCTGACAAAGAATTCACCTTGCCAATTATAGCTGCTTTATTAACCATTATTGGTTATTCGCTGAATGATACAATTATTGTATTTGATCGTATTCGTGAAAATTCGAGAAAGTTAACGCGAGATACATTTGATAAGGTCATCAATAAAAGCATAAACGAGACCCTGAGCCGAACAATATTAACATCATTGACAACATTAATCGTTGTATTGACATTATTCCTTTTTGGTGGTGGTATTATTCATGATTTTGCGTTTGCCATGATTATTGGTGTAGTAATTGGTACATATTCATCAATCTTTGTGGCCAGTCCGATACTGCTTCTTTGGAAAGTGCAAAAATAATAATGAACTGTCGTTGGTCGCATTCAACGACAGTTTTTTTATTATTACGTATATTTCATTACCAAATCGGAAAAATCCAATCTGACTTATTTATCTAAGGTTCCTATGTTAGTTCTCTAACAAAAAAAGCTAAAGTAGGACAATATTATTATTAAGGTGTTTAAATGGATCATATCCTGCCGTGGTTGATATTAAAAAATATACCTGGAATTGGAAATCATTTATTTAAACGATTATTGAATCAATGGAAATCGCCTGAAGATATTTTAAAACAATCGATAGATGAATTGACATCCATTCAAGGGATATCTGAACGGGTCGCTAAACAGATTTGCAAAAAGAATTCTGCTATCAACGCACAAAAAGAGATTGAACGTGCCAGACAATTTGATATTATGATTCTGTGTATGAACGATGAAGATTATCCACCTTTGCTCAGACAACTACCAGATCCACCGCCAGTATTGTATGTTTATGGAAAATTGATACCTTCAGATATGTGTGTTGCCATTGTCGGATCTCGCAATTCAACGACTTATGGGGATGCGATTACACGATCACTGGCAAAAGACCTGGCACAAAATCAAGTAACCATTGTTAGCGGAATGGCAAGAGGCATTGATACAGCCGCTCATAAAGGGGCATTAGATGTCAATGGTCGGACAGTGGCGGTAATGGGGTGCGGTTTGGAAACTGTTTATCCTGGTGAAAACAGGGCATTATTCCATTCTATTGCCAAAAACAATGGCGCTGTTGTTTCTGAATTTTCAATGGGAGCAAAACCAGAGGCATATCATTTTCCAAGCCGCAACCGAATAATCAGCGGCATGAGCATGGGAACAATTGTGGTTGAAGCAGGCAATAAAAGCGGCTCCCTGATTACTGCGCGTCTTGCATTGGAGCAAAATCGTCAGGTTTTTGCTGTACCGGGGCAGGTTCATTCTCAAATGACTGAAGGTACGCATCGTTTGATCAAACAAGGCGCCAAGCTCATTGAAAATGCACAAGACGTGCTTGAAGATTTAGGGCCATTTTTGAATGCGCATTTGTTCGTATCTCCAGAAAAAAATAAATCTTCTAGAGATAAGGACTTACCGCCAATGGATTCTTGTGAAAAATTGATTTGGGAACAATTGACATCTGAACCTCAATATATTGATGATATTCTGCATAAGTTAGATATAACAACAAGTGAACTATCGGTGCAGTTGCTTCAAATGGAAATCAAAGGGCTGGTTGATCAACAACCTGGGAAACGATTTTCAAGAGGAATAATCATATAAAATCAATAAATAATTATAAAATTATGGAACAATTGTTTCTTTCGCTTCAAGTATCAAAGGACTTTTACTTAGGAATGTTTTCAAAATAACATAGAATGCTCTGAAAATAACCGAAACATTTGCGTCAATCAAGATCGTCAGACATGTCTGATTTTTTCAACCTGGCGAATTGGTGAGCTTATGTTTTTGCACATTCTTAAGCCATAGTACAAAAAGGATGAACATATGAGTGATAAACCACTGGTCATTGTCGAATCACCAACAAAAGTAAAAACAATCAAGAAATATTTGGGCAACCAATACAATGTTACTTCAACCATGGGACACATTAAAGATTTGCCAAAAAAAGAGCTTGGTATTGATATTGATAATGGATTTGCACCCAACTATATTACGATTCCAGACAAGAAGAAAGTGATTCGGGAGCTGAAACAAAAAGCAGGTAATGCAATCGATATTTACCTCGCCCCTGACCCTGATCGTGAAGGTGAAGCCATCGCCTGGCATACAGCTGATATTTTAAAGAAAAAAAATAGAAATTTTCATCGCGTCTTGTTTCATGAATTGACAAAAAATGCCATTATTGAAGCAATCAAATCAGCTGAAAAATTAAATCCAAATAAATACGAGGCGCAGCAGGCACGACGAATTTTGGATCGCCTGGTTGGATACCAAATATCCCCCATTTTATGGCGAAAAGTAAAACGCGGTTTAAGCGCAGGTCGTGTCCAATCGGTTGCTGTTCGAATCATCGTTGAGCGAGAACGTGCAATTCAGGCTTTTGAACCTGAGGAATACTGGACGATCACCGCCATGTTGATTGCAGATAATGAACCACCGGCATTTCAGGCACGATTGACCCGAATATCCAACAAAAAAGCAAAAATCACCAATGGAGATCAGGCCCAGACAATTGTCAGTGATCTGGAAAAAGCGACCTTTGAAGTTTCAAAAATATTGCGGAAAACAATCAAAAGAAATCCATTGCCACCTTTCATTACCAGTACGTTACAGCAAGAAGCCAGTCATAAGTTACGTTTTTCTACCAAAAAAACGATGGTTATTGCTCAGCAACTGTATGAAGGTATTGAAATTGATGGCGAACCCCTGGGATTAATCACTTATATGAGAACTGACTCTACAAGAATTGCAAATGAAGCGGCTCAGGAGGCCATACAGTGGGTTGATCAGAATTATGGATCCGAGTATACCATTGATAAACCCCGATTTTTCAAAAATAAAAAAAAGGTTCAAGATGCGCATGAAGCCATCAGACCAACATCGGTTTATAAAACCCCTGATGATTTAAAAACTTTTCTCTCAAGTGAACAATTGGCTTTATACACCCTTATCTGGAAACGTTTTGTGGCCTCTCAAATGCACCAGGCCTTGATTGACAATTTAACCATTACAATTAAAGCGGATAAATACCAATTCTCAGCCGGTGTATCGACGATAAAATTCAAGGGATTTATGACCCTCTATGTTTCTTCTGAAGAAGAAGCGAAAAAACAGGAACAAAGTGCAACTTTTCCACCCATCACAGAAAAAACAAGTCTTGGTCGAGAAAAAATTACACCCCAGCAACATTTTACGCAACCGCCCCCACGATTTACAGAGGCATCACTCGTTAAGGAGCTTGAAGAAAATGGCATTGGTCGCCCCAGTACATACGCTTCAATCATTTCAACAATTCAAGATAAAAAATACGTTGAAAAAGATAAACGAAATTTTAAACCCACCGAAATCGGATTTATTGTAAATGATTTATTATTAAATAGTTTTCCCGACATCCTGGATGTTACATTTACTGCAAATATGGAGAATAATCTGGATGAAATTGAGGCTGCACAGAAAGATTTAATTGCAATACTGTCAAATTTTTACAAACCATTTCAAAAAAGTTTAGAAATTGCAAATAAAGAAATGCTAAGCATGAAACGCACAGGCATGGCGACTGATATTAAATGTCCAAAATGCAATGAACATCATTTATGCATAAAAAATGGTAAAAATGGATTATTTCTCGCGTGTTCCAATTATCCTGAATGTACTTACAGTTGCAACTATGAAAGAAATGAAAAAGGGGTTGTCAAGGCCATTCAAAACAAAGACCCTGAAATGACTGATGAAAAATGCGACAAATGCCAGAGCCCTCTGCTTATCAAAACCGGACGATATGGTCAGTTCCTGGCCTGTTCTGCATATCCAGATTGTACATATACCCGATCCCTGGGTGAACCCCAGAAACCGGTTTCCACAGGTGTTTCCTGTCCAAAAGATAATTGTAAGGGCGAACTGATGGTGAAAAAAAGTCGTCGGGGAAAAATATTTTATGGCTGTAGTGAATACCCCAAATGTGACTATGCCCTTTGGAATAAACCCATTGATAGTCCATGCCCTGAATGTAATGCTCCTTTTGTCGTTGAAAAAAATACAAAGAAAAAAGGCCCACATTTGACATGTGTGAATCAGTCCTGTAAATTTGAATTGAGTTTGGAACAAAACTAGTTGTGATATAATTGTTCCTGACTTTCTTGAACATACGCCCTAATTTAAAAAAATTCAGAGGAAATTATGGAAATAAAAGATGCAATTGCAAAAGCTGTCAGCGGTAAACATTTAACTGAAGAAGAAATGTTTTATGTGATTGATCAAATCACTGATGGCAAAGCGACGCCCGCCCAAATCGGTGCATTATTGGTTGCGCTTCGAATAAAAGGAGAAACCATTGATGAAATAACAGGTGCTGTCCGGGTAATGCGAAAAAAATGTATTCCCATTCCACCTTATAATTCATCACAAGTGTCCATTGATCGTGATGAAATAAATCTGGAGCAAGAAACAATTGTAGATACCTGTGGCACAGGAGGTGATGGTACAAAAACATTCAATATTTCTACAACAACTGCTTTTGTTGTTGCGGGTGCAGGATTGAAAGTTGCAAAACATGGTAATCGTTCTGTGTCAAGTCTTTGTGGCAGTGCGGATGTCATTGAAAATTTGGGGGTCAATCTTAATCTTACACCGGAACAAGTGGGCAAATGTATTCAACAAGTGGGCATTGGCTTTTTATTTGCGCCTTTGCTTCATGGCGCCATGCGTTATGTCATTGGTCCCAGACGCGAAATAGGTTTGCGAACCATTTTTAATGTTTTGGGTCCATTAACCAATCCTGCTTCTGCATCTGTACAGGTTCTTGGTGTTTATGAGCTGCAACTGACAGAAAAACTTGCCGGTGTTCTAAAAAAATTAGGTTCAAAAAGTGCATTTGTTGTATATGGTGAAGGCTCATATGATGAAATCAGTATCACCGGTACCACATATATTACCCAACTTAAAAATGATCAATTGGAATCATATAAAATTACACCTGAATCAGTCGGTTTGAAAACTGCAAAGCCTGAAGATATTATGGGGGGTGACGCACAAACAAATGCCACAATTACAAAAAAAGTCTTGTCAGGTGAAGCAGGCCCTTGTCGGGATATTGTATTGCTTAACGCTGCAGCGGCATTAATCGCTTCAGAAAAAGCCAATGCATTTACTGATGGTATTGAACTGGCCGCAAAAACGATTGATTCTGGTGCAGCTAAAGAAAAGCTGGATCAATTGATTCAGATGTCCAAAACATTCTCGAGTTGAAAGAATTCCAGTCATATGTATATATAAATCTTACTTATCTTTTTTAGGTTCAGGGTGATTAAGCGCTGAAAATTTGAAATAACATGGCCCATAGCAGTCAAGCGAAGGTAAACATTGTTTTAACAATAGCCTGTGTAGGAGCGAATCTTATGTTCGCCCCTACATTGGTTTCGGAGAATGTTTGGATTTTGTTTACTACGATATACCCGAAAACTTATGATCGCCTAATTATAGACTTATCCGGGCAGATATTTCCAGATAAAAAAAAAATCAATTTGTATTGTCACGCATAACAATGTATATTATTGTAAAATGTAAAAATCAATTTCAAAACTTTTTCCCAATAGATAGGTAAGCCATGATAAGAGTCCTGGTCGTCGATGATTCATTGACAATTCGAGAATACCTTAAAGAAATCTTCATTATGGATGGTAGATTTGAGGTCGTTGGAGAGGCACGAGATGGTCTTGAGGCAATAAAAAAAGTTAAAATTACCAACCCTGATGTTGTCACAATGGATATTCAAATGCCGGGAATGGATGGTTATGAAGCAACACGCATCATTATGGAAGAGCACCCTGTTCCAATTGTCATTGTCAGTGCGGCATGGATACCTGAGGAAGTCGAATCAACTTTCAAGGCCATGAAAGTTGGTGCTGTTGCCGGCGTTCGAAAACCTGAAGGAATTGCGTCACGAAATTTTCAAGCAGATATCGGTGATATGCTCAATACCATCAAGCTGATGTCTGAGGTGAAAGTTATTCGAAGACGACCGAAATCATTAAAAAATCAACTGAATTCGCTCAATGAACGTATGACACATACAGAACAAGTCAAAAAAACAAACTATGAAATTTTGGCAATTGGTGCTTCTACCGGTGGTCCACCTGTTTTACAGAGTATTCTGTCAAAATTATCTCCAGGATTGAGTGTTCCAATTGTTGTGGTACAGCATATTACATCCGGATTTATTAATGGCCTTGTGGATTGGTTGGAAAAAACAACCCCTTTTTCAATTCATATTGCTTCTGAAAAACAATTATTGCTTCCTGGAAATGTCTATTTTGCCCCTGATCATATGCATATGGGCGTCAGGTCCAATAAAACAGTTTTTTTTAGCCAAGATGCACCAGAACATAGTATCAGGCCATCAGTATCTTTTTTATTTCGCTCAATCAATAAATCATTCGGCAATAAAGCCATTGGAATCCTCTTAACAGGAATGGGTAAAGATGGTTCACAAGAGTTAAAAGAAATGTACGATAATAATGCACTTACCATTGCCCAGGATAAAGAAACATCAACAGTATTTGGCATGCCAGGCGAAGCCATTCGTTTAAATGGAGTACGATATATTCTTTCGCCGGAAAACATCGTGCGTCGATTAAACTATTGGATAGGATAATAAAATGGACAATGTTCGTATTCTCATAATTGAGGACAGTCTCACCCAGGCACTTCGCCTTCAAGACAGTCTTGAAAAGCATCAATATGAAACTCAAATTGCTAACAATGGCAAGGCCGGTCTTGACTTGTTAATACAAAAGCCTTTTACCCTCGTTATCAGTGATATTATCATGCCAGAAATGGATGGCTATGAATTATGCCGCCAAATTAAATCACATCAAAGTCTAAAAAATATTCCTGTCATTTTATTGACCTCACTTTCCGATCCCCATGATGTTATTGAAGCCCTCGAATGCGGGGCTGATAATTTTGTTACAAAACCATACAATGAAAAATTTTTAATTTCTCGCATTCAAAATATTTTAATTAATCGCCAGCTTCGCCTTGATGGAATGTCTGAAATGGGTATTGAGATTGTCTTTGCTGGAAAAAAACATTTTATTACTTCCAGTCGAATGCAGATTGTTGATCTGTTGTTTTCAACTTATGAAAATGCCATTCAAAAAAATACAGAGTTAGAACAAGTTAATCGTGAACTGGTCATGACGCAACGAGAGCTTGAACAAAAGAATATTGAGCTTGCCCGACTCAATGAGCAAAAAAATTATTTTTTGGGTATGGCAGCGCATGATCTCAGAAATCCAATGGGTGCAATTTTCAACTCCAGCGAATTATTGATTGATGAAGATCTCGGTACTTTAAATGATGAACAAAAAGACATGATCAGCGCTATTAAAAATGCAAGTGAATTCATGCTTAACTTGGTCAATGACTTTTTGGATATTGCGCATATTGAGTCTGGAAAACTGACATTAAAAAAAGAAAGTGTCGACATCTTTCGCCTGATAAAAAACAATGTGCAGTTTAATCATAATTTTGCAGTCAAAAAACAGATTTCATTAGACTTCCAATATTCAAATATTGAATCATTACCCATGATTTCTCTGGATGGTTCAAAAATACAACAAGTCATGAACAATCTGATCAGTAACGCAATCAAGTATACCCATTCTGGTGGTGCAATTCAGGTAATTCTTGAAAAAGAGGATGAAAATATTCTCATTGCAGTCAAGGATAATGGCCAGGGCATTCCTGAAAATGAAATACAAAACTTGTTTGCCCCTTTTCAAAGAACCAGTGTGCAAAGTACTGCCGGTGAAAAAAGTACCGGCTTAGGACTCGCAATCGCAAAAAAAATTGTGAATGCCCACAATGGCGAGATATGGGTGAAAAGTCAGGTCGGTAAAGGCACAACTTTTCATATTTCAGTACCCCTTTCTAGTGACGTTGTTCAAACAAAGCAAGCTGTTAATACAGAAAAATCAGATATGGTCTCTACCACTTATCGCACAAACATAAAATCCTCGGGTATTCTGTTGGTTGAGGATAATATTACCAGCAGAAAAGTCGCATTAAAAATGTTGGAAAAAAAGGGCTATCAGGTTGACTTTGCAGTAAATGGCCAGGAAGCCATTGAAAAGTTGAAAGTGAAAAATTATGGGGTGGTTTTGATGGATCTTAACATGCCGGAAATGGATGGCTTTGAGGCGATTAAAGTTATTCGAGACCCAGAATCCACAGTGATGAACCACGATATTCCTGTTATTGCCATGACTGCAACATCCACAGAATTCGGACAAAACACTGAAGAAATTATCAAAGCCGGCATGAATGACTTTTTGCTTAAACCCATGCATCGACAGCAGTTATTTGAAAAAATTGACAAGTATATTGCCTCTCAAAAAACCGATAATATATATAAGAATATCAAAAAATTAAAAGACAGCAACATCTTTAATCCGGATGTTTTATTGTCCCAGGTTGATGACGATGACTCCCTTTATAGTGAAATTATTAAACGTTATCAATTAAAAGCACCAAAGTATATAGATCGTTTACATGCGGCAATTGTTCAAAAAAATAGTGAGCTTATTAAAAAAATTATGCATACGATCAAAGAAGAATCAGAAGCTATTGGTGCTGTTATTATAGTAAAACTGATAGAACAAATGGAGCCACTGTTTCAATATGATGAATGGGAGAATCTGTCCATGTATACTTATACACTTCATGATGCATTGGAAAAAGTGAATGATTTGATTGGACAGACCATTCAATCCAACAAATAATATAAAATTTAAAGTCGTAAAGAAAATTATTTTTTATTCAATAACCCCTAATTAAGAGATGTGAGGTTCACGTATGGAGAAAAAAAACACTGTATTTTTCGATGATGTTGAAAAGTGTGCTGAAGAAATTATCAATAAGGTCGGAAAAAAAGTTGTATTTGGTATGCCCCTTGGATTAGGCAAACCCAATGAACTGGCCAATGCCCTTTATAAACGTGCGAAAAAGGATTCAAGCATTGACCTGACCATTTTAACAGCACTGTCTCTTGAAAAACCAGTTTGGAAAAGCGAACTGGAAAGACGCTATCTTGAACCCTTTGTTGAACGAGTGTTTGGTGATTATGCTGATCTCGAATACGTTAGCGATTTGAGAAATAAAAAATTACCACACAATGTAACACTGACAGAACTGTTTGTTAAACCTGGCAGTTATATTGGTATTCCTCATGCCCAGCAAAATTATATCAGTTCAAATTATACGCATATTGCACGGGATGTTGTTAATAGTGGATTGAATGCTGCAGCGCAAATTATTGCCAAAAAATCGGATGCTGGAAAAATTAGCTACAGCTTGAGTTGTAATCCGGACACTGCCCTTGATGCTTCACTGATGCTTGAAGAAAAGGCAAAAAAAGATGGAAGAAAATATGTTATTATTGGCCAGGTGAATGACAATTTGCCATACATGTATGGTGATGCTGAAGTTGAAGCAGATAGTTTTGATATGATTATCGACAATCCGGATTACTATACCCAACTATTTGGTGCGCCTAAAATGTCTATGGGCAATGCGGATTACATGATTGGACTCAATGCAAGCACCCTGATAAAAGATGGGGGAACACTTCAGATTGGTATTGGATCCTTAGGTGATGGCATTGTTTATGGTCTGACCATGCGCCAAAGACACAATGATTTGTATAACCGACTGGTTGCCGAATCTCGTATTCTCGCTCGATATGGCAATTTAATTGATGAATTTGGCGGAACAGATACATTTGAAGAAGGCTTGTTAGGTTCCACTGAAATGCTTGTTGATGGCTATCTTGAACTGATTAAAGCAGGGGTTGTGAAGCGGAAAACATACAACAGTATACCCATCCAAAAATTAATCAATGAAAAGAAAATTACTGAAAAAATTTCACCCCAAACGCTGGAATCCTTGATTGAAGAAAAAGCCATTGATAGAAAAATTTCTGAGTCAGATTTCAATTTCTTACAAGAATATGGTGTCATTAAAGATGATCTGACATTCAAGGATGGTATTATTCAGGGTGAAAATATTGAAATTCCAGGAGATCTTTCAGATCAACAGAATCTGCAAAAAGTTATGGATAATTGTTTGGGGAATCAATTAAAAAAACCCATTATCTTGCATGCTGCTTTTTTCCTTGGACCCACTTCTTTTTATGAAGCACTTAACAACATGACTGAAGAAGAACGTCGCATGATTCACATGACCAGTGTTCTCAATGTCAATCATTTGTATGGAAATCATTGGGCCAGTTATGATTTGAAAATGCTTCAACGCAAACATGGTCGTTTTGCCAATGCAGCACTCATGTGTACCCTTTCTGGGGCAATTGTTTCTGATGGCCTTGAAAATGGACAGGTGGTTAGTGGTGTTGGCGGACAATATAATTTTGTTTCTATGGCGCATGCCTTGCCTGATGGCCGATCCATTCTTATGTTACGTTCCACACGAAGTAAAGCTGGAGAACCATCTTCCAATATTGTCTGGAACTATGGCCATTGTACAATCCCAAGACACTTGCGAGATATTGTGGTTACAGAATATGGTATTGCAAACTTACGCGGACGCACTGACAAAGACATTATTATCGAGCTGGTCAAAATTGCAGATTCTCGTTTTCAAGAAGGCTTGATCCAAAAAGCCAAAAGTGCTGGAAAACTACCGCAAGACTATCGTTTGCCTGATTTTTTTAAGAAAAATACACCCCAACGCCTTGCAGATGATCTCGCACCATACAAAGAAAAAGGCTTGTTCGTGCAATATCCATTTGGCACTGATCTTACCGAAGAAGAGCTGGTATTGGGAAAAGCATTGAATGAATTGAAAAGCATGATGAACGATAGTTTGGGATCAAAAGCAGCTAAATTAGGCAAGGCCATGACGATATTATCCATCCCAAAAGCAGCCAAACCTTACTTACAGCGATTACACCTCGATAAACCTTCATCTGCCAGAGATATCATGATGCAGAAAATGGTTTTGCATGCTTTAACAAGCGGTGGATATGTTTAATGATTTAATCCAATAATTGGCAACGCTTCTTTTTTGGACGTTACCAGTTATCAATATATAAGGAGATGGAAATGCTCAAATTCAAAAATGGTGCGCTTGATTTTGTCACAATGGGTAAAGAAAACCTGAGACAGGTAAAACGTAATTATCCCAAAGCTTTGCTTTATGAGGATATCATCAAAAATCGTGAGGGACAAATTACGCATGGTGGTTCAATCGTTGTTCGGACCGGGCATGCACAAGAACGATCTCATCAAGATCGTTTTATTGTTAAAGATCAAATCAGTGAGATAAAAGTCTGTTGGGGCCCTCGAATCAATGAATTGGACTTATCCAATTATGAATCGTTTCTGACGCGATTATTGTCATATATGCAAAATAAAATTGCCTATGTTCAAAATTGCTATATATCTGATAATACAGACTATAGGACACCTATTCGAATTGTCACAGAAACAGCATGGCACAGTTTGTATGCCCGAAATATGTTTGTTCCAATTTATAATCAAAAAAATCCGGAAGCATTTGATCCGGCCTTTACAGTCGTTCATGTACCTGGCTTCCAGTCTATTCCAGAGGTCGATGGCACCAATTCACGTACAGCGGTTATTGTGAATATGACTCACAAAATTGTGATTATTTGTGGCAGTTGTTATGCTGGAAACATTCGTCAGGCAGTGTTTACCATGGTCAATTACCTGATTTCTGATGATGTATTTCCCATGCGATGTGCGGCAAATATTGCCTCAAATGGTGATGTTTCAATATTCATGGGTAGAGAAGGTACTGGCAAGACCACTTTGAGTATTCATTCTCAAACAAAGTTTATTGGTGATCATGCCCATGGATGGAATGCTGATGGTATTTTTAATTTTGAGAATGGGGTATATGCCAAAGTTCATGGATTTGATGATACAGATAGCAATGAAATCGCGCAAAGCGTAAAACGATTTGGTACAATTTTGGAAAATGTAACCATTGACCTTGACTCTAGAGATATTGATTTTTCCGATGGCGATCTGACCACAAATACACGTGCATGCTTTGCAAATAAAAAGCTGCCCAATTCATCACCACAAAAAATGTATCGTCATCCCAAACATTTATTTTTACTGACCTGTGATGCTTTTGGTGTGCTACCGCCCATTGCCAAACTTTCGCCCGAGCAAGCAATGTTTGGATTTTTATCGAGCTTTACAACTGAATTTGTCAAATCATCCACCGGTGAAATTTCACCATCATTCAATGTTTGCTTTGGGGATTCATCTCTTACATTTCCACCCCATATTTATGCAGAACGACTGCGTCAAAAAATAAAAGATCATGATGTAAATTGTTGGTTGATCAACACTGGATGGAGTGGCAAAAAATATGATGAAAGCGATCGTTTTCCAATAGAATATACACGTGCAGCTGTCGAATCTATAATTGCTGGTCATTTGGATGATATTGAGTTTGAGACAGACCCTGTTTTTCGTTATCGAATTCCAACATCATGTCCGGGGATTCCAATCGAATTGCTCAATCCAAGAAATCACACAGACAATATTGGTGAGTATGAATTGCGCGCCAATCGTCTTGTTTCTGAGTTTCTAAAGGATTTCGCACAGTTTGAAGATCAACTACCTGACGATATGAGAGGCATTTTCAAAAATATCATGCCCATTGAAGATCAAATGGATTTTGGTGAATTTGGTTTTAGCATGTAATTGAAACAATTTGGATGAATTATGATATAACACCTGTTCAATTTTGGGTCAAAAATAGGATACGATCCTGTTTTTGACCCAATTTAAACACTTTATCAACAATGTATAAAACTCAAGGAGCTCAAAAATGCTATGGGGTAATTAAGAAATTTGAGAGATTATCTTTCATAGCCTATTAAAATATAAAAAAAGCTAAATATTATTAATGATATCCAAATAATCTATTTAACAACTTAAATGTCAAAGAGAAGAGAAAAAAATGGCAAAAAAAACATGGGTATATGCCCCTAAAAAAGCGAAAGTAAAGGTTACTGATGAAGTAAAAGAACGTGTGAAAAAAAAAGCAGACAAATTAATAGAGTCAGTTATCAAACCAAAGCATCTCAAACCACCGCCAAAAAATCCTGAATTTAATTATATTGTGGATATTTACTCTAAGTGGTACCGCCATTATTTTTATTTCTGTACAAAATACCATTGTCCTGGAAAAAATGCCATCTCGCCATCATTTGATACCAAATTTGCGAGATTGGAATACCTTCCAAATGGCCGCTATGCACTGGCTTATATGCGACATACTGGTCAATGGTTTGAAATAAATAATGATATTTCATTAGAGACAGCATTGCGGCAAATTCAAGATGGCCCTCATTTTATTCCTTGAGATTCTATTTTAAATCAAATAAATGGTTTTTTTTATAAATATGATCGTCCTACACAAACTGTTGTAACAACAATATTTGTGTTAGCCTGTCGGCTATGGGCTTATATATTATCCCCTTTCAGGGCAATAACTATGCCATGAAAAACCTAAGTTGGATCATCAGAAGTAAGCGATCATAAATTTTCGGGTAGATCGTAGTAAATTAATTATAACATGCTTTAAATATTTTTTTAGCCCTGAAAGGGCGTTAAATACCAGCCCAGGGCAACGCCCTGGGTAATGGTGTATGAAGTTTTTTTAGCCCTGAAAGGGCGGGACATCTATGTTTTATGTGTTGCCCTTTCAGAGCTAAAATTCTGATCAATTTTTAACCCAGGGCGTTGCCCTGGGCTGGTATTTAACGCCCTTTCAGGGCTAAGAAGCCAAAGCATGTTACATAATTAACTACGATCTACCCGAAAATTTATGATCGCTTACGTATCAACCCGAGTAAAAAAACAAATGTTTTACAGCTCGTTTTCAGGCTCTGCCCGGGAACGAGC
>Ga0272440_1000362_pt1 | contig 38673 bp, 18 predicted proteins | sample SSMMMBAug17_FD_192440 | JGI IMG/M metagenome (GOLD analysis project Ga0272440, IMG submission 192440) | Marine sediment archaeal communities from Little Sippewissett salt marsh, Falmouth, MA, United States - SSM-MMB-Aug17 | ecosystem: Environmental > Aquatic > Marine > Wetlands > Sediment ...
AAGGTTCGCCCCTACATCGGGCTGGCACATAAGTAAATGAGGAATTTATTTTTCGAGCATTCCTTAAATGAAACAAATATAGGCTTTTATAATTAAAACGAACATACAAAAGGAATGATGATTATGGCCCGGATATTAACCATGATTAATCTCAAGGGGGGAAGCGGCAAAACGACAACCGCTGTCAATCTAAGCGCTTCTCTCGCCATTGCCGAAAAAAAAACCTTATTGATTGATTGCGATCCTCAGGGGAATGCAACCATTGGTCTGGGAATAGACAAGCGGTCCTTGAAAAAATCGTTTTATCATACGATGATAAGCGGGCAAATATCGGCTGATAATATCATAGAAACAAACCTGGAGTATTTAAAGGTGATCCCATCGCGTATTGAAACAATACGTGCGGAAATCCAACTGGCAGAAACACCGGAAAAAGAATCTATTTTGCAAAAGGCGATAGCCCCCATTTCAGATAATTATGACTACATTATTCTGGATACATCGCCATCCATTGGACTATTGACTGTAAATGCATTGGTTGCGTCTACTGATTTTATTATTCCCCTTCCATGTGAATTTTATGCGCTCGAAACTTTGGGACAGGTTCTTAAAACTATTAAACTGATACGCGGCCAATTTAATCCTGATCTAAAGTTTCTTGGAATCGTTGTAAGTATGTTCCAGGAAAATGAAGAAATTTCAAGCCATATTAGACATGAAATTAAAATCTATTTGCAGCAAAAAGTTTTTAACACTGTTATTCCTTACGATATTCAGTTAAAAGAATCTCCAAGTCATGGACAATCCGTGCTGTTATTGGATATTAACTCTATTGGCGCGCAGCGGTTTTTAATGCTGGCCAATGAAATTATCGACAAAACAGATATTTAACAATAACATATTCATTTGTTTGGAATATTCATTCAAATATATTTATGACCACGTCACATTGGTTTTATCTTTGTTAGATGATAACAATAATCATGAAAAAACCAAAGTTGAATCATAATTAAGGAGTTTTTTTCAATGAAAATTACAGATCCCGAAGTAATTGTTAGGGGAGAGCGTGACCTTATGGATGGTATCATCGCTGATTTAGATTGGGCACTGATTGAGAGAATATTTAAAGAAAGGCATCGTTTAAACATTGAGGACGATGTTGAGTATCAAAAAGGCAACCTGATTGTACATGATAACAAAATCGCTTACGAATTAAATTTTCAGGTCAAATTAGATTTATCAATTATGTGTGACCGGGATGGTAATTACATTGATGTTAAAAGTTCATTGGACACTCCCGATAATGTCAGTCCTGAAAATCTGACAGCTATAGATTCAAGTGACGATCAGCCTGAATCTTCTGAAAAAGGTACTCAGCCTGAAAAAGCCCCTGAGGATATTACTGGTGATGATTCACCACCGGATGATGAAATAGATGAAAAATCAGACATATCTCAAGAAGACCCTGCATCAGATACAGACATCACTGAAAGTCAGGAACAGGATAAAATACCATCCGCAGAAACCTTAGATGATTCGCCAGAAACAACAGAGGATATTAAAGATGAAAAGCAGGATGCTGACTCAGATCGTATTGCGGATGCCGACGAAATGATCATTGAGGAAATGGACACTGAAACAGAAACAATCATTGATTCTGAACATGATGAAAAACCGGACGAGATAATGCCGCCTGAAGAAGATAGTGATTCCGCGAAGGATCAAAATGAAGTGTTGGCACCTGAGGATAACATTGAAGAGATTAAGGAATCTGAAAAACCTGTTGATGAAGTCGAAACCATGGATGAAAAATCCGATGAACCTGTTGAAAGTGAAGAAAAAATTGATACAGACCTTGATGAACCTGTTGAAAGTGAAGACATGATTGATTCAGACCCAGATGAACCTGTTGAAGGTGAAGAAATGATTGATGAAGACCTTGATGAACCTGTTGAAAATGATGACATGATTGATGCAGACCTTGATGAACCTGTTTCAAGTGAAGACATGATTGATGCAGACCTTGATGAACCTGTTGAAAATGATGACATGATTGATGCAGAGCCTGATGAACCTGTTGAAGGTGAAGACATGATTGATACAGAGCCTGATGGACCTGTTGAAGGTGAAGATATGATTGATGCAGAGCCTGATGGACCTGTTGAAGGTGAAGATATGATTGATGCAGAGCCTGATGGACCTATTGAAGGTGAAGATATGATTGATGCAGAGCCTGATGAACCTGTTGATAAAGAAGATATTATTGAAGTGGATTATGATGAACCTGTTGATGCGGAAGAAATGATTGATGTTGAATCCGATGCATCTGTTGATGAAAATGAAATGATTGATGTAGAATCAGAGGAACCAGTTGATGAACAAATCTCTGCTGATGAAAAGTCTGAGGTTCAGGATGATCTCGTAACGACTGATGGTGATGAAGAAATGGTTATCGCTGAAGTAGAAGACATTGTGCCTGCGGAAGATGTTCCTGATGAATCTTCAGAAGACGACCAGGGACCTGATGAACCGGAACAAGCTGAAAATACCGAGGAAAGTGACTCAGAAGAAATAACCCCTGAGATAATGACACTCGAAGAATATACGCCTGAACCACAAAGCAGCCCTGAAAAAGATGCGGAATCCCTTGATGAAGATACAACAGAAATCACTTCAACTGAAGATCCTTCTGAGGCCGATGACCTTCCTGAACGTTCTGATATGGCATCCACACTCACTGATTCTCAAGTTGATGCTGATATTTCAGAAAATGATGACGTCCCTGTCGAAGCTGAAGAAGTGGATGATAAAGACGATAATGTTACAGATATGGAATCAGAAGAATCAGAAATATCTGAAATATCAGATAGCGAAATGGCAATGGAACCGGTTGATGAAGACCTGTCTGAAGAAGCACCTGTAATTGAAAAAGAGGAAATTACAGAAGATGAGGATATTACAGAAGATGAGGATATTACAGAAGATGAGGATATTACAGAAGATGAGGATATTACAGAAGATGAGGATGTTACAGAAGATGAAATTATTGATACGTTACCTGATGATGTCGATGATATGACTGACGACAGTTCAATCGAAACAACTGATGCTGTGGAATCAGAAGGCGCGTTACTTGATGCTGAACCTGCGGAGCCTGAAATGCCCTCATCTGATTTGAGTGATGCGGATGAAGATGTTGAAATAAAACAAGATGATGAAATTTTTGAAACAGTATCTGAAAAAGAAGTGGATGAAATTAATGAGGAAAAGGAAACAAAGCCGCAGACATCGGGTTCTGGTATCGCTGACTGGACAGCAGCACTTGAAGATGCTGATATTTCTTTATTGATTCCTGCTGATGCAACTCCAAAAGACAAAATAACAAACATCATCAATCAAATTCAGGCGATTGATAAAAACAACGCGGTCTAGTTTGAATGCAATTTATATAAAGCCTTCCCCCTTGTTTTTTGACAGATAAAAAACAGGGGGCCAAACAAATCAGGATAAAAAATATATGGATGAAAATCGTCAACGCAGTCAGGCAGCCAATGACCTTCGAAAAGAATTTGAAGATGTACTAAGAAAACATGTCCGCAGGTTGGCTGGAATCAATCATGAATTCAGTAACATTCTTATGTCTTTAGACTTGCTGACACTTTCCTGTACAGTTTTAATTGTTGAAAGAGAAAAGGATTTACATCTCAATAAAGAAGAAAATCCAAAAAGATATTCAGAAAATTCATTGCTTTATGCATTGGGTGAATTGGGTCTGGATGATATCAAAAAAGTGCGTTTAACACTTCAGGTGTTAATTCAAAAAAAGTATATCCTTGACACAAAGGAAGGTCTGGCTGCTACAGAACCGGCATTTAAGCTGGCTATGTTTTTTGATACCATATTTCCCAACATGCCCGGTTTAAACTTAATTGTTTATTTTAATCAAATTGGTGATGAAGTGCTTTCAAATAGAAAAACAATTGAACTCGCACTTGCCCAAATTAATAGAACATTGCAAATCCAGGGCGTTTCCCTTGTAAAAAAAGCATCGAAAAAGAAACCTTTTAAGAAAAAAGGAATGGTTGCTTCTGGAACAACGAAAAAAAAGCCGCAACAGGTACAAAATTTAAAGAAAACAAAATCTGCTGGAATAAATAAATCCCAGGTGATACAAAAAATACGTCCACCAAAGAAGGGAACGTGAAAATGAGGGGCACCAGCCATGTTGACCCTCTCATAAAGGAGTTGAAAGATGTCTTCAATTGTCAGTAATTTAGAAGTACAGGTCCGGAAAGAAGTCGAGCAGGTATTGAGAAAGCATGTTAGACGACTTTCCGGTGTAACGCATGAATTGAGTAATGTTTTTTTATCTTTGGATATGCTTACCTTAACAACAACAGTCTTACTCGTTGAAAGAGAAAATGAAATTGATCAGGAACTTGAAGAAGAAAGATATAACGATAACAGCTTGCTAAAGTCACTTTCTGAACTGGGATTAAACCAGGACCGAGAGATTAAAAGAACGTTGCAGATTATGGAACAAAAGAAATATTTTGATATTTTGGATAATAACACGTATCATCCCCTTGAAGTTGCTACCAAGCTAACAACCCATATCAACGAAATATTTCCCCAAATGCCCGGTTTAAACTTAATTGTCTATTTTAACCAAATTATTGATGAAGTCCTTTCCAATAGAAAAACTGTTGAACTTGCAGTTGCTCAAATTGATAAAACATTACAAACACAGGGCTTTTCAAAATTTAAGGTAAAGGGAAAGGCGAAACACAAACAGAAATCTAAAGCTGCAAAAGCAAAACCATCCCTGGCTTCCATGCTAAAAAAATCCAAGCGATTCTCCTCTTTGAACCGACTGAAAAAAAAGAAAACAACGCCATCAACAAAACCTTCAGAGGTACAGGACTCTGTTCAACCTTCAGAATCTATTGAAGAAAAAGCGGCACGACTTGTATCTGATGATCTTGGGGATTTTGTTGCCAATGACTTTGAAGGCGCTTATTCGATCAATCCTGATGAAATTGGTGCGGGGGTGACCGATCCGCAAGCTCTTGCCGACATATTTGTTAACTCAGATGATAAGAAATCTGACACATCTGAAAGTCAGGAAGAAATCGCTCAACTTGATATTCAGGCTGATTTTCAGGACAATGATGATTCTCAGGGAATTGATTCTAATGCGCAATCTTATGCAGACCAATTATTCCAAACTTTCCAACCAGAACAGCAAGACGATAATGACGCATCTGAAAAACCCGATCAAATCATTGATACAGAGTCTGACGAAAATGATATTGATGAAGACATTGAAGATGAAGTTGATGAGGACGAAATGGAAAATGCCGAGGATGATGCGTATGAAGAGGACGATGAAGAGGTCGATGACGATGACGATGAAGTTGAAGACGAGGAAGAGGACGAGGACGAGGACGAGGAGGATGTGGACGATGCGGATGACGAGGATGATGAAATCAAGCGTCAAATTGACGATATGAATGAATCGTTTAAAATTCAAAGGGTTCGACAAAAGAGTCATGAAGCGCTGAATTGTCCTCTCTGTCATGAAGAAACAATTGTTGAACTGGAAACATCCTCACACAAAACGTATTATTCTTGTAATAATGGTGACTGTAAATTTATCAGTTGGGATAAACCTGTTGACCACAAATGTCCGGAATGTGAAAATCCTTTTCTCATAGAAATTGATAATGATGGCCAGCAGGAGTATCAATGTCCCAATAAAAATTGTGATTATCGGATAAAAAAAGAAGATGTAAATGAGGAGACCTTCCTGGAACCGCTCAGTTCTGATGATCCAGAACGTACAGAACCTGCAAAAACAAAAAAACGAAAAAAACGTGTGAGAAAAGTCAGGGTGCGACGAAAATAGCATCAAATGTATTGGTCAAGTTGACGAAATCATTAACACTCAATGTTTCTGCTCTTCTTATGGGTGCGATGCCTGCTTGATTTAAAGCGTCTTTAATGATGGCGGCATCGTAAGAGAGCCCACCGCGCAATGCATTGTAAATGGTTTTTCGTCGCTTGCCAAAAGCAGCCTTGACAACTTTGAATAATGCATTTTCATCATGAACAGGAACGTCAATTGTATGACGAAAACGTATCTGAATGACCTGAGAATCTACTTTCACACGGGGGAAAAAATGGTTTCCCTTAATTTCTATTAAAGGTTTAATCTTCGAACAATATTGAAGCATCACAGATAATCGCCCATAGGCTTTACATCCAGGTGCCGATTGAATTCGCTCCGACATTTCTTTTTGAAGCATGACAATGGCCTGGGAGATACCTTGTCTTTCTTTAATGAGTTTGACAATGATTTGTGATGAAATATGATAGGGCAAATTTCCCATGACAACCCACTGTCCTTGCTTTTCTGGCGTAAAAGTGTTTTGAGCGCAGATCGTTTCAAAAGGCAGTTTCAAGATGTCTCCATGGATGAGCGCCACATTGGAAATGTTTTTTTTGTCCAACTCAGTTGAAAGCAAATCCAACAAATGAGCATCTACGTCAATTGCAATAACTTTTTTCGCGCATTGACACAAGGGAAATGTCAATGCACCTAAACCAGGCCCGATTTCGATCACCTGATCCATTTTTGTAATACCCGATTGCCTGACCATATCTTGGGCAATATCTGGATGATATAAAAAATGTTGTCCCAGCGATTTTTTTGCCTGCCGATGGGCTTTGTTAAGCAGGGCGCGTGGGTTTTTTTGGATTTCAAAGGGTATCATTTTTTAAAGCCTGACCAACGATTCGTTCAGGATCAAGAACCATAATGAGATGTGCATCATGCCTGAGGACGTTCAATACAGGAATGTTGTCATCCATCATGTCATGTGTTTGGTTTGATGTCATCTGTGATATCTCAGCCACCTGAGTTACCTCATCTGCTGTAATGGCGTACAATCGTTTTTTTTGATGCAAGACAATCATTCTATTGTCCGGATGAATGGCCTGTTCAGGCAAATTAAAACGTTTGCGAAGATTGAGAACAGGAATCACCTGTCCCTGTAGATCAATCACACCCATCATCCATTCCGGTGCATCTGGGACTTTCGCAATGGCGACCATTCGTAATACTCGGTCCACATAGTCCAAAGGAATTGCATAATAGTTTTTGTCCAGACGAAAGCAGACAAGATGCTGGTTGTTCGATTCATTCATGATGCATTTCCTGAAGGATGTTGTTTATTAAAACTAAGGGTAAACCAAAATGTGGACCCTTTATCGATCTCACTTTGGACATTTATCTCACCGCCCATTAAATCGATCAGCTTTTTGGAGATCACCAATCCCAATCCTGTACCTCCATATTTGCGTGTGACTGATGCATCCACCTGGGAGAACACCTTAAATAAATGCTTCATGTCCTTTTCAAGAATACCAATTCCTGTATCTGTAATTTGAAAATGTAATACAATTTTTTCGGGCGAATCCTTTTGAATAGCAATGTTCATGTGGATTTCACCCTTTTGTGTAAATTTAATGGCATTATCCATCAGATTGGCAATAATTTGCTGCAAACGTGTGGGGTCGCCATAAACTTTTTCGGGGATATCTTTCGCAAATGTATGGTTTAATTGAAGTGATTTGTTTTTGGCCTTAACATCAAAAAGGTTTAAAATGGTATTGATGGCTTGTTTGAGATCAAACTGTGTTATTTTTAAATCCAGCCGGCCTGCGTCCAGACTGGAATAATCCAATAAATCATTAATCAATGATAATAAATCGCGCGCTGAATTTTGAATAATTGTCACGCACTGAAGAGAACTTTCATCCAGGTTGAGATCTTCCAATATTGAGGCCATGCCCATAATTCCATTCATGGGGGTTCGCAGTTCATGACTGACATTTGTCAGAAATTCGCTTTTTGCCTTATTCGCTTCCTCAGCAAGGATCGCTAATTTTGTTAAATCCTTATTCGCCGCATTAAGTTCTTTTGTTCGTTCAATGACACGTTGTTCAAGTTCTTCATTCTGTCTGATAATTTTTTGCGCCATTTGATTGAGCACTTTGACAAACTGATCAAATTCAATAAACGATGATTGGGTTGTCTGTTGATTATATTGTCCTTTAGAATAGGATTCTACAATGTTTCCCAGTTCTTCAAAGGGTTTTTTTAAAACAACTTTTAGAAAAAAACCGGTTGTAAAGGAAATCATCATAATGGCAACAAGTAAGGTAAGCATGCTTGAAACAAATAGTTCCCGATTTTTTTGGGTAAAGAACTCAGAGGTAACATCCATTTCTACTCTGCCAATTCTTTCCTGATTATAAAAAACTTTCCATTCAAGTTTAATGGCATTATCTTGTTTCTTTTTTTGATCGCTAAACAATACGCGATTCATCTGGTCAACAACAAGCAGCCGGCAAATAATATTGTGCTGCATGTAGGAGGTGCCAATTTCTTGAATACTGTCTCGATCAATATCCCATAATGGGACACTTATACTGGATGTAATGAGTTTTTTATACTCTTTGGCCTTGTTCACAAGTATTGCATTGGATTCATTTTTTTTCTTGAAATATGTCGCTGAAATAAAAATAAAACAAATGATCGTCATGCATAATACCAGTCTTGATGATAAGAGTCGCGAAATGGATTTTTTCTTGATTTTTTCCCCTGTGTTTTTTTTGCCAAATGAAAACATACTGATTATTGTCCTGTATATTTATCTATAATGGATTGATATTTTTTGCTTTTCATGAATATTTTTAATTGATTATTAAACATTTTCAGCAAATCCATACTTTTTTGATTGTTCTTATTGACAATCAACTGCATGGATTTCCGATCCAATGGTTTTTTCAGGCTGCCGAACGTATCCACATTGTATGGAAATGTTTTTCGGATAAGCTCCCATCCGACCATTTCATTAAGGGGTAATAACTGAATGCGTCCTAAAAATAATTTTTCAAGAGCCATTTCTTCTTTTGCCACAAAATCAACATTCAGTTTTTCTTTCTTGAATTGTTCTTCATAGTAATAGCCAATGACACCGCCCAATTTATATTGTCTGAGGTCTGTCAATTCATTATACACAAAATTAGGGTTTTTTCCATTTTTGGTACAATAAAAAAACTTTGTTGTGGAAAACGCCACATCATCAGAAAATGCAACTTTTTTGGCACGTTCTTCAGTGTACGAATAGGGATAAGCCGCCCAGGCTTTATCCCATAAGACATATTTATAACATCGTCTCCAGGGATAAAATTTAATTTCGATCTCCATATTCATCATACGAACAACGTTTGTTACAATTTCAGAAGCAAATCCTTTGTTGTCCATTGATTTACTTGTGTAAGGCGGCCATTCTCCAGTAACTACAACAAGTTTTTCAGAAGCAAAAACCACATTAGCAAACATAATTATAGCAATTAACATACCTGTCTTTTTCACAACATACCTCCATTAAGAGAATTATCGAATACCTGTCCTGCGAAGCGCACCTGAAGAAAAGTGCTTTTTTGTAAATCGGGTATTAAAATCAATCATGAGAGATTCATTATCCAAATTGGTTGCCAGGTATCGTCCTTGTTCTAAATCATGATAGACATCCAATGTAGACCATATTAATGGCATTTCATAGTAATTGACTTCATGCGCCAATAAAACCCGCCACAATTCTTTTTTAGAATTATACATTTCAGCAGCGACCGCTGCCCAACTATCTTCGTCAAGATAGAATCGGCGCTTATGATAAATATGCCGACACCCCTTCTTTAATGTCGCTTCAACCACCCAGACACGATGTAATTCATAACGCACTAAATTGGGGTTGATATGACCCGGCCAGAGGATATCTTTGTATTTAACATCATGGCTATGCAGCTTGTAACAGTTATATGGAATATAGATTTCTTTTTTGCCAATAAGCGTCCAATTAAATCGGTCTGGTGCACCATTGAAAAAATCCCAATCATCTGTTGTGCGAAGGCCATCTGATGCGGTTCCAGGATAATCATAGGCCGCATTGGGTGTTCGCCGGACTCTTCGTTCTCCGGTTTTATAAATCCATGCATTTCTTGGCCTTTTTTTCTGATTCAGATAATCATGAATCAAGAGCGCAGTTCCAGTCAATTGTGCAGGTGCAGTAAGCATTTGTAAAAAATACCCCATAATGTTCTTTTGTTCGAGGGTTTTCCTGTCCATTTTGGGATCAGCGAAGGAAATCAACATGGTTTCAATCATTTTCATGATTATGTATTCACCACTTTTTGATGGTGCCGCTTGAGCGCCATATTTTTTGACAGTTTTTCCTCTATAATGGACAAGATGGTTCCAAATAGCTTCCAAACCATTTTTGGGTATGGGAAATGGGCTTGTGGCTCTTGCACCTTTGAGACCATTTCCATCAGCAATTAATTCAGCCAGCGTTGCATTTTTGATGCTTTCATCATACACCCATTTGGGTAATGATGCCGTGCGATGGGTCTGATACACATTCATTTTAAATGTTTTCGGATATTTTTTAATAAGCGCTGCCATGCCATCAGTTAATTTATCCAGATATTGGGTATAATTATTATGGTTAATCGTAAATAATTTTTCTTTACTTTTGAATGGACAGGAATGAAAATCGCCAACTTCGTAATCTGATGGCACCTGATAGGCTTTTGGAAACATCTTTTGAAGTTGGGGTTCTGTTTTTGGAATCACCCCACCTTCCCATTTTGGAATGGTCCCCTCTTTGTTTCCAGCTCTCTCTGCACCGACCGGTGTAAGCGGTGTGCCGGTTAATCCAAGCTTTTTTGCTTCTTCTGTGCTTGTTTTTGAATAAAGCACTGCAGGGCTGCAAATGAATAAGCAGCATATGATTGTTATTGTTTTCATGTAAATTTGCATAAAATCTCCTTGATTGTTGGTCTTGAACTTAATGATGCGACAGTCAGTCAAGTCGGATCGGTTCGACTTGTCGGAGCATCATCCATAGCCGTCAGGTTAAGCAAACCCGCAGGGAACCTCGTTCCCACGCTCTGCGTGGGAATGCATCCTGGACGCTCTGCGTCCTCTGTGTTGGGGCGACCGCGATGCGAGCACAGGGGACGCAGAGCGTCCCATATGCATTCCCACGCAGAGCGTGGGAACGAGAATCCCTGTGGGTTTGCTTAACCTGATGGCTATGGAGCATCACCCTGGAAAATGTATAAATAAATTTTTTTAGCCCAGTAAGGGCGCAACATCAATGAACGACCTGTATCGTTTAATAGGTGGCAGCGCCACCAAGAATACGTTCCCAGGCAGAGCTGACAGCGCCTGGTAACGCGCATACAAGCTACGTTTTTTATTTTGATCATTCAATTCAAAGGCAATAACTATAACAGGAAAAACCAAAACCAACATTGGACAATCCTACAGAAATTTCCTTAATAGTTGCCAATCAAAAATCCAGTCAAAATGTGATCACCAGGATCATACATCATGCAATGTCCCTTCATAACTGTCCCACAACTGACTATACATGGAAGAAAACAATCAAGTTTTTTTTCAACAGGTAGATTCAGTTTTATATGTTTATATCCCATATCCGATTGCACTACAATTTCTGGTTGATGACTATGACCACGAAACAATATAGCATTTTCATCCAAAGAATTAAAGCATAGTTTTAAAAAATGAGAATTTAAACTTTGAATCATACAAGATAGGCCAAGAGTATCTACAAATGGCAATGAATGGGCAAATACACATTTTTGACTTTGTATGAGCAGTGGTAACGATTGTATGAAATCGATGGTTGATTTTTTGATACCTGCATTCTGATTAATAGATATTGTATGGTCATTGTTGCCTCTAATGGCGATGACATTATTATTTTGAATAATTGAAATACATTCATCCGCTGTATGAAAATGAACAGAATCACAAATATCACCCAGATGAATGATTGGATTACAGTTTTTTTCTATTAAAAAATCAATTGATTGCGAAAGTTGTGCCACATGACCATGGCTATCAGAAATAATCCCAATGAGTGTATCAGACTGAAATTGTATCGACCAGATATGGGGCATGATAACTCCAACTGCAACTACGTTCCAATAATGAACGCAGTTGCAGTTTTTTTTCTATAGAGCGCAGGAGACAGGTTCTTTGATTGTCATTACAACATCAGCAACTGTTGCACCCTTTCCTTTGTCATGGACCAGGAGCGGGTTGATATCCAATTCTTTAATGATTGGATGATCAATAACCAACTGTGACAGGCCGACCAGTAATTTTTCAATAGTTTCAATATCAGTAACAGCGCGTCCTCGAAAACCATTCAACATGGGATATCCTTTAACGCCACGAATCATGCGTCGTGCATTATTTCGTCCAAGAGGTGCCAGTCGAAATGCGATATCTTTGAACAATTCAACAAATATGCCGCCCAAACCAAACATAATAGAATGACCACAGTCACCAGGATTTCGATTAACTCCAAGGATTACCTCTGTTCCAGCAGGTGCCATTTTTTGAACCAATATACCATCAATGGTTGCATTTGAGTTATATGCAGTGGCATTTTTCATAATTTCATTGAATACTTTTCGAACATCATCTTCAGTTTGAATATTGATTTTCACACCACCGGCATCAGTTTTATGTAAAATTTGTTGTGAAACGATTTTCATAACAACAGGATAGCCAATATCATTGGCAATACGCACTGCCTCATTTTCAGTTGAAGCCAATTCCATGGGCAGTATATTGAAACCATAGCATTTCAAAATCTCTCCGCCTTCAATTTCTCCCAATGTTTCTTTTCCTTCAGCATGGTATTTTTCAATCAATTTTTTGGCGGTTTCAGTATCATAACTGAGTTGATATTGGGGTAATTGTTTTCGATTAAGCCATCGTGTGGCCATATACAGCTTACCCAATGATGCCGCCGCATTTTCAGGAAATGTGTACACAGGGACGCGATTTTTTTGAAGCATATTCACGCCTTCAGAAACATCAACAATTCCCATAAAACTGCATACAATGGGTTTTCGGCTTCGTTGTGATATTTCAACAATGGCTTCAGCAGTACCAATGGCATCAGTCATGGATTGCGGGGTAAGAATAATCAAAGCCGCATCAACATTGGGATCACTGATAACTGTAGCCAGCGCATTTTCATATCGATCCCGGGTGGCATCACCGATGACATCCACTGGATTATGAAAGTTTGCAGTTGGCGGTAAATATTTACGAAGTTCTTCAACTGTCTTTTCTTCAAATGTTGCCAGTTCAAGACCAGAGCTGACAGTCATATCAGTGGCAATAATACCAGGACCGCCGGCATTTGTAACAATAGCAACCTGATTTCCGGTGGGCATTTTTCTACATGAAAAGGCCTCGGCATAATCAAATAATTCGTTCACAGTGTTACACCGAATAATGCCCGCTTCGCTGAAAATTGCATCGTAGTAGGCATCAGGGCCAGCTAATGAACCAGTATGTGAAGATGCTGCGGCAGCACCCGCTGCGGATCGACCGGATTTGATCGCCAGTACAGGTGTTGGTTTTTCTCCATTGGTCATTTTTTGAACCGCATCAATAAATTCGGCGCCGGAACGCATCAGTTCTTCCATATAAATCATGACGACGTCTGTATTGGGATCTTTATGATAATATTTCAACAAGTCCAATTCATCTACATCCGCTTTATTGCCAATGGAGATAAATTTTGAAAAACCAAAGCCGCGGTGTGATGCAAAGTCGAGAACAGCAGTACACAGAGCGCCGCTTTGAGAAATAAATGAAATATTTCCCTGATTTGGCATGCGTGCTGAAAAACTGGCATTCATTGAAATTTCCGGGGCAGGGTTGATCACACCCAGGCAATTGGGCCCAACCAGACGAATGCCTGCTTCAGAACAAATTTCGGTGATTCGATTTTGGATGACAACCCCTTCGCCGCCAACTTCTTTAAATCCTGCCGAAACGATAATAATACCTTTAACTCCTGATTTTGCGCAATCCTCGACTGCTTTCAGAGCCACTTTAGGAGGAAGGATAATCATGGCAAGATCAATCTGTTCGGGTATATCAAGAATCGTGGGGTATGACCTGACAGATAACACCGATTTTGTTTTCGGATTTACCGGATATAAGGTCCCTTGATAATTACCACGTAGAATATTTGCAAAAATATCGTGTCCCACTTTTCCTTTGGTTTTTGAAGCGCCCAAAACTGCTATAGATTTGGGGGAAAAGATGGCTTCTAACTTATCCATTTTTTCTCCTTATTTTTTATTGTTAACTGTAAATAATTGGTCATTAAGTTGATCGTTTTCAACTTGATAACTTGATCAATGATGATTTTCAGAGCATATTACAGTTTTAATTATTTATTTCAAGTACAAAATCATTATTTACCCAATTTTCACAAAATTAAAATAATTCCATAAATATGTAATTAAGTATTGCATAAAACTGTTTTTTTTTGTTACATTCAAGCAATAAATGTTCAAATAGAGGAACGATCATTATGCATAAAACAACCCGAAGACAATTTGTGCGACAAGTGACAACAACTATAGGCGGCATCGCATTAACCGGGCCATCAGTGCTATTTGCGCAGCCCAGACATGCAAAAATTGCAGTGTATGCCCCTTCCCACTGTTCATTGCCACCTGTCCATGCGTTTCATAGCGGACTGTATAAAAAGAATGGCGTGAATGTGGAACTGATTTATTGTAAACAAATGCCAGACATATTAGCGAAGTTATGTTCTGGTGAAGTTGACTTTGCTCAACTTATGTCTCCCATGATTCTAAATACCCATGCAGGTCAAATAAAATCAAAACAAATACCATTAGCTGTGACACAAGTTTTGGGAACCAATGGCGGAATCTTAGGGATTTCATCACAATCCCCAATTAAAAAAATTCAAGATCTTTCGGGCAAAACGATTGGTGTGCACAGTCCATTGATGGTCCATTATCTTATCATGCAACTGCTTTTGGACAAATATGGGCTCACCCAAGATAACGTACATATTAAAACTGTCCCAATGCATTTGATCAAAAAATCTCTATTAAATGGTGACATTCATGGTTTTATTCATCCAGAACCCTTACCTTCATTATTGGAGTCAGAATCAATATCCAGATCCTTACTGCTTACACGAATGTTTTGGCTCAATCATCCTTGTTGCCTGTTAACCTGCCGGAAAACTTTTTTTGAAAAGAATCAACAGATGGTTGAAAATATTACGCGCGCCACAGCAACATCATGTCTTATGCTGAACAATCTTGCCATGCGTAAAGAACAAATCGAAAAGATTTACGCGTTAAAAACACCCTTCAAAAACATTCCTTTGACATTGCTTCAACAGGCCTTTGCGCCGCGCCGAAGCGATTTTTTTCCATTTCCCTTTATAAGTGCAGCATATGTCATCGTAAATCAAATGAAACAGGCAAAACTATTGCCTGACTCTATTGATGTCAGAGCAACTGCCAGAGATATTTTTCAGTCAGATTTTGCTATGCAAATTATCAAACAAGCAGCATCTTTCGTTCCAGGAACATCAGTTCCAGATTGCATTGAACGTGAAGAAACCTTTAAGCTGATTTGAAATGAAATAAAAATAGAGAAGGGCACATGAGAAAGTACTTTCAACTATACACCTCAATCTTGCTATTCATTATTTTTTGTAATGTTGCTATTTCACAATGGCTTTTATCTTCATACTTTACGCAACAGTGGATCCATCAGAAACACATGGAAACAATCCAGACCATTCAAAGATTCATTGATGAAAAAGTGAAATATACTAATAATTTATGTAATACGTTGGTTGAGCATCCAGAAATCATTGAGTCACTGCAATTCTTGAAATTGACAGGCGATGATTCACTTGTTGAATCTAAAATTACATCGGCCATCCAAAATACAAGCTTTCATGTTATAATTTATGATATTGAAGGAAAAATTTTGTATGCCACACAAAAAAATCCTGGCATATCAAAAATTTTGGCCTGGGATAATATCAGACATCATTTTTATAATGAAAAAAATGTTCATCTTATCCATGAAACGACTGAAATGAGCTTTCATACATTGAGACTTGTTAAAAATGATTGGGATGACATCGGCGTCCTTGATATCTATATTCGTTTTAACCCGGAATTACTAAAAAAAATGGTGAGAAATTATCAAATATACCTTTCAGTCCTGGGTACAGATGATCAAATTCTTGCTTCCAGTCATCCAATACAATTAGTAACGCCCTTTCCAGAGACAATCAAACTAAATAACAGAGTGCATCAATTATTTACAGAATATTTTCAAGCCGCAACACAAGGTTTCAATATGTTGATTTATATAGATATAGAAAAAGCCTTGTCTGAAAGACGTGTGCAGACTGTTTTGACTCTGATTGTTCTTGTTGTTGTTTTATGTATATCATTATTGATTAGCCGTTGGTATGCGGGACGAATGGCGCATCCATTGGAACAACTTGCGGAAACCGCTCGAATCATAGCTGATGGTGATTATAGCATACGAGTTGAATCAATGAAAACGCCTGTTTCAGAAATTGAAAGTATTTTAGATGCATTTAATCAAATGATATTTGCTGTTGAAAAAAATATGAAAGAACTCATTCAGGCGCAAAAAGCATCGGAGGCAGCATCTGAGGCTAAAAGTGATTTTCTTGCCAATATGAGTCATGAAATTCGGACCCCCATGAATGGCGTACTTGGCATGTTGTCATTGTTGGAAGATACAGAATTGAATGACCAGCAAAATCAGTATGTTAATATTTGCAAAAGTTCTGCTGAATCATTACTGGTTGTGATTAATGATATCCTGGATTTTTCCAAAATTGAATCAGGAAAGATGGATTTGGAATATGTTGCATTTTGTTTGACAACTATGATCGAACAAATACTGCCCCCCTTTAAGATGCGCATGCAAAAGAAAAATATTGATCTGGTTGTCAAGATGGATTCCGAATTATCATCCGATGTGATGGGCGACCCAGTGCGCATTCGACAAATACTGGTGAATCTGTTGGGTAATGCGATAAAATTTACAGAAACAGGTGCGATCACGTTGGAGGTCAATATTCAAGAGCAAACAGAAACAGATGTGTGTATCATTATTCGCGTTACAGATACTGGAATTGGTATTCCAAAGGATAAACAAAGCCTTTTATTTGAAGCTTTTACTCAGGCGGATACATCTGTGACACGCAAATATGGAGGGACAGGATTAGGTCTCTCTATTTCAGAAAAGCTGGTAAAATTGATGGGAGGAGCGCTTGGATTGAATAGTGAAGTAAATGAAGGCAGTACATTCTGGTTTACTTTACCCCTGAAAAAAGCAAAACATTTATCTGTCCCTGAACAAAATGAAACAAATTCTCAAAATGTGCCCTCATTTTTTACCTTTGAAAAACCCTTTTTGTTGGTTGAAGACAACCCTGTGAATCAAAAAGTTGCGGAAATATTTTTTAAGCGCATGAATTGTAAATGTCATATTGTCCAAAATGGACAGGAAGCCATAGACATTCTTTCTGCAAACGATTATTCCCTGGTATTCATGGATATCCAAATGCCTGTTATGGATGGTATCGTTGCAACCCAAACGATACGCGATCATCATTCCTCGGTCAGGGATCATGAGATTCCAATTATTGCAATGACTGCCAATGCAATGGAAGGTGACCGAGAAAAATATCTTGATGCGGGTATGGATGATTATTTGACCAAACCCCTTGATATCGATGAAATAAAAAGTGTATTGAACAAATATTCAAATATGCAATAATCTTCATTTTTAAAAGTAATTTGAAAAAAAATAGAATATGTGTCATATATAAGAACTCATTTGTTTATGAACAGCCATTAGAAAAAATAAAGAAATAAGTGAAAGAAAAACTAATTTTCTGTGTCTATATTAATAGGAACCCTAAACTTTATTCTCAAAATCCCAAAAAAAATTGGAGGACCAATGGAATTTTCAGCAAAACTTATGAAAACACTCAAAGAATCGTTTGTAGCTTATGTATGGACATGTGCCCTGTTGGCTATTTTTGTTTGCTACGTACCATTATCCAATGCAGCAGAATTGACTGTATGCGCAGATAATGGCGAATACACATGTGATTACACGCATATCCAAAATGCAATTGATCACGCAGATCAAAATGTAACAATACGTGTGTTTGCCGGACGATATTCCGAGACAGTCATGATTGGCGATTATTGGATAATCCCTGATAATGGCGGTCCATTAACAATCAACCCCAATCCGAGTGATATCACCAAAGTGGTTCATTTGATCGGTGCACATGCTGATGAATATACAAAAGGCGCAGATCATCGGGGCGATGAATCGGTTATTGTGGGACAGGTCTTTATCAACACGCTTGGTACAGGGGTAACGATCAATGGCTTTACCATTGATAGTTCAAGCGTTGATTCATACACCGATGAAAATGATCGCATTGGCAAATCAGCTATAATGGTTGCCAGTGGACCCTCATCAGAGATCCGGTGCAATATTATTAAAAATGCCCGGAGATTTGGTATTCGTAATGGTTATGTTAATGGAGAGGCACCGGATACCCAAATTGTTCATAACAGGATTGTTGATGCCCATGATGCTGCAATTTTAAACCATGTTGGCAATGACAATGTAAAAATAATTGAAAATGATATTGAATATTCGAAAAGTAGCTCTGCGGATGGGATTCAATGTCTGAAATATGAGAATGTTATATCTGCGAATACATTGATTCAAAAGAATTCTATCAATGGTGGACATATTGGTATTCTCAATGATTCTGGTCCTGATTCCCAGATCTTGAATAATTTTATTCAAAATGCCAATAGTTTTGCCATTCTGACACGTGCAAAAGCAACAATCAGTGAGAATACAGTCACAACCTGTAAAGATGGTATTCGTACAGAATATCCTGGAACCGGTCCATCAGATCGGGTTGAAATTACAGGTAATTTCATTTCTAATATTCATTACAGCGGTATCAATGTCTGCGGTACGCATACATTTGTTTCAGAGAACAAGCTCTATACCTGTAATAACAAATCAATAAATGATGACGTTCCTGATGATGACACACCGGACTATGATTATGCATCCATTCATGTAGAAGCGCAAGGCTACACTGCAAGTCATTCGATTATTACTGACAATTTTGTTTCTGATGGCGGCAATGGCATTCAGGTTTGGGCTGATTATGTTACTGTTTCTGGAAATACACTCGAAAATTTTGGCGCATCCAGCAGTTTCCCTTATACAAAAGAGGTGAATGGCCGGTTGTACGTGAATTCGCCCATCATAATCGGCTCCAATTTTGGTAAACCTGCCGAAGACTTTGATCCTGTTGGTCTGACTATTGATCAGCCCAAAGATGATGTTTTTTATAGCGCGGATTTGAATCAACCTCCGATCATTGAAAACCTTTCAGATGAAATTCATATCTTAGAAAAAAATGAAGCATTCTTTCTTCAATTCAGGCTGTCAGACACCAGGCAGGACACCCTTACTTTTACACTTTTAAGTGCGCCAGATAGTGTCGCGATATCAGCAGTCAGTGCTTATACGACTATTGAAAACATGTCCGAGAATCAATATCAGGTTACACTTGTCGAAGGACAGACAACAATTTCTCTGGAAATTGTCACGCTGGCACATGGCACAGCAAATATTTCTTGTATTGCTGATGATGGTACAAATACATATAAGGCTGTAACTGAAGCAAAACTGTATACCATTTCAGTTATTTCAAAACCGGTTCTCTCAGATATTCCAAATCAAACCATTCATGAAGGTGAATCCTTTACAAAAATAAATCTGGATCATTATCTTTCCGATGAAGATACGCCTTACTCTGATATTGCATGGACCTTTTCTGGCTTCGAGCCACTCATCATTGAAAAAGATGAGAACCGAATCATTACGATCTCAACACCCAACAAAGATTGGTCAGAAACAAGAATGATTGTTTTTACTGCGACAGATCCCTCTGGCTTTTCTGCCAGTGATGCTGCAATTTTTGAAGTGATTCCAGAAAATGATCCGCCAATTGTTTCTCAAATCCCCGGTCAAACTGTGGATGAGGGTGAGGCTTTTACAAAAATTATGTTAAATGATTTTGTCGAAGACGCAGACCATTCGGTTTCCCAAATTTTATGGTCTGTTACGAATAATCAAAACCTTGAGATTGAAATTGCGAATCAAATAGCCAGTATCACAATTACAGATCAAGACTGGAATGGAACCGAACACATATGCTTTACTGCGGCAGATCCAGAAGGACTGACTGCAAGTGTCGTTGTTCCATTTACTGTCACTGAAGTCAATGATCCACCGGTTATTTCCAATATTTCGAATCAAATGATTGATGAAGGTGATGAATTTGAAACCATTCCATTGGATCATTATGTTTCCGATGTTGACAATTCTTACACTGAATTAACATGGCAATTCAGCGGCGCTGTAAATCTTATTGTTACAATTGAAAACCGGTCGGCACGAATATCAATTCCATACACCCATTGGAATGGTAGTGAAACAATTTTATTTATGGTCACTGATCCTGAGGGGCTCTCTGATGTAATTTCGGTTGTTTTTGACGTTAACCCTGTGAATGATCCGCCTGCTATCGCTTCGATTCCATCACAAACTGTGAATGAAGGGAATCCTTTTACTAATATATCTCTCAATGATTATATAACTGATGTTGACAATGAGACACAATTTGTATGGACAACAAATACAACAAACAATCTTGAAGTAAACATCATTGATGGCATTGCTTACATATCAGTCAAAGATCCTGACTGGTTTGGTATAGAAAATATCCAGTTTACAGCCAAAGATTCAGGTCATTTGACAGCGACCCAAATTGTTCAATTTATTGTAAATGATGTCAACGATCCGCCAATCATTTTACAACCTATTGAAGATCAAACCATTGAAGAAGGCCAGTTGTTTACAATTATTGATTTAGAGGCAAAAGATATTGATAGTGACACAATCAGTTGGTTTTCAACAGGTAATCTGGAACTCGACGTCTTGATTATGAATGGCAAGGCAAGCGTTTCTACCCCCGGCCCTGAGTGGAATGGTTCAGAGACAATCACTTTTATTGCAGATGATAACGAAGGAATGACTGTCAGCAATTCGGCAACTTTTACTGTGCGTGCTTTCAATGATCCACCGGTTCTATCTCCTATTCCAGGACAGACCATTGCTGAAGGCGGCGCATTTACAGCAATTACATTAACGCAATTTTTAACTGATGTTGATAACAAAAAATCTGAAATGACTTGGACAATAGATGGCCAGCACAACTTACAGGTTACTGTGGCTGAAGGCATTGCCCAAATTACCATTACAGATGCAGATTGGTTTGGCACTGAAAACATTACTTTTACCGCATCTGATCCGGGCGGATTGACAACCTCGGAAACTGTATTGTTCAAGGTGAATTCGGTGAACGATATGCCAGAGCTTTCAGATATTCATAATCAAGAAATTGCCGAAGGTCATACTTTTGAACCCATACAACTGGATGATTATATTAAAGACAAAGAAACAATAGATTCAGATATGTTATGGAGCTACACGGGCAACAAAAAACTTTTAGTTACGATCAAAAATCGCATTGCAAGCATTTCAGTTCCTGACCTGGATTGGTATGGCTCGGAAACAATTATCTTTTCTGCCACTGATTCAGATGGCGGAACTGTTAGCGACAGTGTTTCTTTTATTGTCAATGCAGTGAACGATCCACCGGTTATTTCTGACATTCCAGACCAAAAAACTAATGAAGGCGAACCCTTTACAACAATTACTCTGGATGACTGGATAGATGATATTGACAATTCTATCAGTGAGTTAACCTGGACATTCACCGGGAACAACGAATTGGCAATATCCATTACCGATCGGACTGTGACAATTCATGTTCCAAATGAAAACTGGAATGGAGAAGAATATATTACATTCATTGCTACAGACCCTGAGGGTTTGTCTGCTAGCGATGGCGCAACGTTCACAGTAACAGAAGTCAACGATGCGCCTGTAATTACTGATATTCAAGATCAAAGCATTAAAGAAGGGGAAACGTTCTTAACGATTTCCTTAAATGATTTTGTGAATGATGTTGATCATTTAAAATCCGAAATTATTTGGACGTATTTTGGGGGAGGTGATCTTGAAATCGAAATCCAGGATCAGATTGCAACAATTATTATTCCAAATGAGGACTGGTTTGGATCCGAAATGATAACATTCACAGCAACTGACCCGGGTGGCTTATCATCATGTGACAATGCAACCTTTACAGTAAAAGCAGTCAATGACCCGCCGATTATTTCAGATATTTCAATTCCTGCCATTAATGAAGGCGGTACCTTTGAATCAATCAATTTGGATATTTATGTTTCTGATAAAGATAATAATCCCGATGAAATGAAATGGTCAACCAATGAAGGCAGCAATGTTAAAGTATCCATTATCAATCGAATGGCTACAATTACAGTTAATGATATAGACTGGTATGGTACAGAAACACTCTTTTTTGAGGTTTCCGATCCTGAAGGATTGACAGATGCAACATCTGTTGAAATTAATGTGTTATCTGTTAATGATCCCCCGGTTGTCTCGGAAATCGGTAATCAAATTATTGATGAGGGACATACATTTAATCCCATTCAATTAAACGATCTGGTTGATGATATTGATCATGAGGATTACGAAATCGAATGGACCATAACAGGCGCATCAGCCCTTCAAATAACTATTGTGAATGGTGTTGCCCGCATTTCAATTCCAAATATTGATTGGTATGGCTCAGAAACCATTCGATTTATTGCCAGAGATCCTTTAGGACTCACATCAGCTGCGCAGGCAGTTTTTTCAGTTACATCAGTCAATGATGCTCCAGTAATCCATAAAAATATACCGGATCAGCATATTGATGAAGGTTATGTGTTTCAAGATATTGTTTTAAATAATTATCTGATGGATGTGGACCATAGTTACACAGAGATTACATGGACATCTTCAGGCGCACAAAACCTGACTGTTACCATTGTAAATGGCATTGCCAGCATTGAAATTCCGAATATCGACTGGTATGGTACAGATACAATTTTGTTTACTGCTACTGATCCTGGTGGCCTTTCTACAAGTGACGCTGTCCAGTTAACTGTGGTATCTGTGAATGATGCGCCACAAATAACTGATATTGGCAATCAAACCATATCAGAAGGCGGTCATTTTCAATCAGTCCCATTGATTGATCACGTAACTGATGTAGACCATTTATTATCTGAAATTGAATGGTCATTTGAAGGCACTCATAATGTGAAAATTACAAAAGAAGATGATACAGCGGTCATTTATGCGGCAAATGAAAATTGGAATGGGACAGAAACAATTAAATTCATTGCTACCGATCCAGAAGGGCTGACAGATTCTAAATCGGTTATTTTTAAAATAACGCCGGTCAATGACCAACCAACAGTTGAAGTCACAGGTAGGACCATATCTGAAGGAGATTCACTAACAATAACTTCAGACATGATATGGGCGACAGATATTGAAGATAAGGATGAATCATTGGTAATTGTTGTCCAGAATAAACCAGGTCATGGTCAGTTATTTGTTGATGGCAATTTGGTAAATGATCAGAATGATGAATTCGAACAAATTTTTATTCTCAATAATCAAGTGAAGTATTACCATGACACTTTAAATAGCACTGAAGACAGTTTTCTGTTTATTGTCAAAGATTCTGAAAATCTGGCAAGTAAAGAAACAAGCTTTATTATTAAAATTAACCCAATCAATGATTCGCCAGTACTGAAAGAACCTTCAGTTATTACAGTGACTGAAGCCAGCGCAATTCCAATCACTGAGACAGTTTTGCAAGCCACTGATGAAGAATCTGGTTCGGACAATTTAATTTACACAATTCAAACATTACCGGTTAATGGAAGCATCCTCAAAGGGGGCGTAACGCTGACGCATCAAGGCTGGTTTACCCAACAAGATATTCTTAACGCCCAGATTGTTTATGCTCATAATGGGGATGATGTATACAAGACAGATACGTTCTCATTGAAACTGTCAGATAATGATGCTGAAAATGAAAAAGTCATTGGGCCTTTTGATCTGAACATCCATATTATTCCTCAAAATGATGCGCCAACAATTGATCACATCTCTGGCATTACTGTCAATGAGATGACTTCTATTACGATTACCACTGAAAATCTCGTTGTCATAGATCCAGACACCCAGAGTCACTTGCTGACATTTCATTTTATCCGATACCCTGATTATGGTTCACTATATCGAGAAAATATCCTTCTTTCATTAGAAGATACTTTTACATTGGCAGATATTGAATCTAACGTGATACGCTATCAACACAACGATAATGAACATGGCAGCGATTATTTTCGTTTTTATGTAACTGATGATGGAAACAAGAATACATCTAAAGAATCATTTATTATTAAAATCATCAATGTGAATGATGCGCCTGAAGCTGCTCCACTAGAAAAAACAGGGAGTGAGGACACTGTTCTAACAATTCAATTGCAATCCAGTGATCCTGATCCTGAACCCTGTACCTGCACCTATACTATTGAAAATTATCCAACCTATGGCAGCATTTGTTTATCTGGTGATAATGTTACGTACACACCAAATGTCAATTTCAATGGGATCGATTTCTTTACCTATAAGGCGATTGACAATAAGGATGCAATGTCCGAACCCGCAACAGTGACCATTCATGTTACACCGGTCAATGATCCGCCGGAAATTTCTCAGATATCTACTGGTATTACAATTCTTGAGGGCAATACCCTGGTAATTTCAAATAATATTCTGTCTGCCAATGATGTGGATATTGAAGACACTTTGGAATTTCAGTTCATACAACTGCCATCAAAAGGGCACATTGAAATGAATGGGGCGCATGTAACCAAGGAACAAATTTTTACGCTTCCTGATATTCATGCCAATATTATCCAGTATGTCCATCATGGTCATGAATCGGATTCAGATATTTTTTCTGTTCGCGTTCAAGATAATGCGGGCGCATCAGACACTCAAATGATCACATTAACAATCATTGGTGTAAACGACCCGCCCATTGCGGATAACTTTGACAATATTTCCATTGTTGAAGATAACAGCATAAAAGGTTACTTAAGTTATAGTGATCCAGAGGGGCTGACATGCCTGTATTCTCTTGCTGCCCATCCAAACAAGGGAAGTGTCACAATCAATGCATCCACAGGTGCGTTTTTATATACACCAAACCTGAACGAAAATGGAGAAGATTCCTTTACATATTATGTCACAGATCCTGAAAACGAATCCTCAGATCAGGCCCTGGTCTCAATTCTTATTCAACCGGTGAATGATGCACCAGTGATAGAAGACATAAACGACATTTACCTTCAAATGAATACAGAATCCAATCCCATTCCATATGTCATCTCTGATGCAGAAACACCTCGAGAGTATTTGTTTGTGAAGATTCAATCAACGAATCCCGATTTGATTGATTTTATTAATAACAGTGTGACCCATACAATGATTATCAAACCTTATGAAAATAAAGTGGGCAGTGCACGTGTTGTTATTACAGTTATGGACGTAGATGGTGGCACTACGAAAACCGATTTTGTTGTTCATGTTGCCACAAATGATACCGAACCACCTGTTTTGACTTTAATTAGAGAAAACCTTATTACAATTGAGAAAGGAACATTCTTTGAAGATCCTGGCGCAATCGCAATGGATAATGGTATTGATATTTCAGAAAGAATAGAAACAGTCAGTGATTATAAAGATGAGGTAGGAACATATCAAATAAAATACGAGGTGGTAGATGATGCTGGAAATAAGGCGATCCCCATATATCGCACAGTACTTGTCTATGAAATCCCAAAAGTAACTGTTATGGGAAATCTTATTTCAGAAAGCGACACACTGACCAATGTCATGGTTTCCATTGCGACACGTTCTTATACAATTGCAACCTTTAGGATGACTCATAGTGATAACACATTTGAATACGAAGGCTTAGAAAAAACTGGAGAAATGTATTATCTTACATTTTCCTGCAATGGTTATGAATCAATTACCAAAAAATTCTCTGGATTCCCGCCTTATGACAACAGCAATCTTTTAGATATCAAAATGATTGAATCGGAAAGTGAACATCTCATTAAACTTGTGGGCACGTGTACCCATTATAGAACAAAAGAACCATTCAAGAATGTACAAATTGATTTGCTTTCCGCCCCTAATGAAATAATAATGATTACAAAAACCACACTTTCTGATGAAAATGGCCAATATACCCTTGTACTCGATGAAAATGATTGCCCATCAACAGTTGTCGTCAAAGCGTTCAAAAAGGGTTATGAAAGTCAAAGCAGTGATCCTATTGCGCTTTCCAATCTGCCCACTGGCATTGATTTTGACATTCCACTGCTAACAAAGTTAAATGTTAATATGCCGGTCAGTAAACAGGCGCACAAGTTGGCCCAGGAAAGCGATTCAGTAACAATCATTGTGCAGGCCGAACCGCCCTTTATACATGCATCCAATGAATTTTCCATTGTTGAACCCAACATTTTATCACGATACAATGCGGAAGAACAGGCATATATTATTCAGTATTCACCCTACAGTTCTTTTTCAATGACTCTGCAAGCAGACACCACTGAAAACTTGAACGTAAATGATGGTTATCAACGAACCATGCAGATCCATTTTACTGAAATACCAGAGACTGTCACCTATACTGCAACTGAGAAAAAAGGATTGACAGTTACAAAAGGCCAACCTGTTATTATAAAAAGTAATGATATAACATCTAAGACGCGTTTGGAAATTCCATTAAATGAGGGTTTTGATCCTGAAAAACGCCCGGATTCAATTGATTTTACAATTCAGGAATATGATGATTACACCCGGGTTCAAGGTAAAGTTGTTTCTGTGGATATTCAAGATGATATCGGAAATCATCTTGGTGATACACAGGACAATCCTTTGAAAAAGATTTATATCTTTTTAGGATATCCATCAACAATTTCCAGAGAAGAATTGCTTGATGGTACTTTTCGTATTCTCCATGCAGAATCTGCTGCGGATATTTTTGAAGGTAAACACGTGCCCTATGTACCCATTGATCAAATAGTGCCGCATAACACCACTGATGATACTGTAAATTTTTGGGTAACGCATTTGAGTGCCTTTGCCATTCAGAAAGAAATTGTGTCGGAAATACCCCCCGACCGCGAATTACCGCACCCGCCATCAAATTGTTTTATTCAGTCAATTGACATTTCCGAAGGTTCTATTGGTTACTTTTTGACCCTGATACTTATTACTTGTGTTACAGGAGTGTTTACAATGCAAAAAATCAGAAATTCAAAACCAAAAATTGTCAAAATTATCGGTCTGATCCTGTGTATGACAATTGTATTTTCCAATGTATCATTTGCACAAATGCAGACCCACAAAGTCATGCTCAGCCTGATGCCCGGCGGGATGGTATTTGAAAAAAATAAGAATATTGGCGATGGCCCTGTTTTCGGTCTTGGCCTGGGGTATTCGTTTACGCCACGCATTGATGCTGAAATCATCGCGTTTTATGGCCAGCACAATGTTAGCTATTGGGATGAAAATTTGCAGGCGGCAGATTATGAAAAATCAGCCAGTTATTCATATAACATGAATATGCAATATCATCTGACCCCAAGTAAAATTTTTGTTCCTTATTTAAACCTGGGGATTGGCAGCATGGATTTTGAATCTGATGCAATTGACAGCACCAATGCTGTTCGAATGAACTATGGCCTGGGAGCAAAATATTTTTTAAATGAAAACATTGCCTTACGTGGTGATATTTACCATATTTTTTCATTGGATGATCCTGACAATCAATTTCTCTGTTCCCTGGGATTGACACTTCAATTGGGCGCAAAACCCATCACCAAAGAAAAAATCAAAAAAGTGATCTCCGGTCCTGACAAAGATGGAGATGGTATCACAGATGCAAAAGATGACTGTCCGGATACACCTTCTGGTATTTTTGTCAATCGTGTGGGGTGTCCCAAAGACAGCGATATGGATGGTGTATATGACAATCTGGATGAATGCCCCAATACACCAGATCATGCCATTGTTGATCGGGCTGGATGTCCCAAAGACAGCGACATGGATGGTGTTTACGATCATCTGGATCAATGCCCGGATACCCCAAAATCTTTGGATATCAACCCAATGGGCTGCCCACCGGACAAAGACAAGGATGCTGTTCCCGATTACAAGGATTCCTGTCCAAATACACCTGCCAATACACCAGTAGACAGTCATGGATGCCCCATTGATCATGATGGCGATGGTGTTCTGGATAGCCAGGATAAATGCCCGAATACTCCTGATAATACTCGTGTTGATAAAAATGGCTGTCCAGTCATTCTGGATCTTGACAATGATGGTATTCCGGATTCCAAAGATCAATGCCCAAATACAAAACCTGGTGTGCCTGTCAGTCACAATGGTTGTCAGATTATTAAGGAGCAGGTCTGTATTCCTTATGCGGTTCAGGTCAGCAGTTATCCAACACGTCAGAAAGCCCACGAAGTGGCCATTAAATATCGTAAGAAAGGCGATCCTTTGTTTGTTTCCATGCGGAATCAATCAATGTTTGGAATTTTTTATGGCGTCTATCGCACACAAGTTGAGGCAGAAAAAATTGTCGTGACACTAAAGCAAAGAAAATTCAAAAATGTTGTCCTGATGCATCTGCCTTATGCCATTCATGTTGAACCAAACGAGCTTTTCATTGATGATGCGACTGTTTTTAAACAACTGATCAAACGTGGAATGACCGCTTATAAAATAGAGGAACACAAACAGGTAAAATATTTTGTGGGTGCATATGTCAATGAACATGCTGCCAAAACCATTGCGGATCAACTGCGTGCGGATGGTTTTAAAGCCACTGTTGAAAAACGCTGCATTGATAGGTATCTTACCCATAGAAAGACACAGCCTGAAGTGCGTCAGATGGAAACAAAGATTCAGGATCAAGACAATGATGGTGTCCCTGATATTTTAGACCAGTGTCCAGACACCCGGATGGGAATTCATGTTGATATCCATGGGTGTGCAGTGATTGAAAAGGAACAGGTTCACATACCTTATGCGGTTCAGGTCAGCAGCTATCCAACACGAAAACAGGCTCATGCAGTTGCTATGAAATACAGAAAACGTGGTGAACCCTTGTTTGTATCTATGATTCAATCAGCAGATCCGAAAGTGTTCAGTATTTTTTATGGTGTATATGAATCTACAGCAGAAGCTGATCGTGAGGCAAACAATTTGAAAATGAGGCATTTCAAAGATGTCATGCGCTTAAAACTGCCCTATGCCATTCTTGTACAACCCAATACAGTATTTGTTGACAATGAATCTGTGAGTAAACATCTGATTAAAATAGGGTTTGTTTCCTATCAAATCAAAGGAAGTGATACGACAAAATATTATGTCGGTGCATATCCCAATCCACAATTGGCGCAAAAAGAAGCAGACATTCTTATTGCTGAAGGCTTTAATGCTCGGGTTGAAAAGCGAACGATTACGCGAACTTCTGAAAAAGCCAGAAATCTGCCTTACGTTTTGTTAATCAGCGCCTATGCAGATCAGCAAAAAGCGTTTGAAGTTGCGACCCATTTCAGAAAAAAGGGAGATCCCACATATAATTCATATCGCGACGTTCCGGACACTGATAAAGATCACGAAATATACTATGGATACTATCAGTCAGAGCAGGATACAAACAAGGTCGTAGAAACATTAAAAAAACGTCGATTTCGTCAAATTGATCTCCAAAAGAAGCCCTATGCTATTTGTGTGGGCATTGTTGATCAACAACACGATCTAAAGAAATTGCAAGCCCAATTATCAAAAAAAGGGTATTTGGGTTATGTCATTCCTGTGTTTGACCGACCAGACTTATTAAAAGTTTATGTGGGCGCTTTTAAATCCAAATCTGAGGCCAATGTTTGTCTTAAAAAAATGAAAGCAGATGGCTTTTTACCCACAATTGTTATCCGCTCTGACAGACGAAGTGATTCTTTCGGTAAAAAACCTGAGCCAGCGCTTATCGATTCCGACCAGGATGGTATTACTGATACGTTTGACAAATGTCCCAATACGCCGCCAAATACATCGGTTACGCCCGATGGATGCCCCCCCAAAAAACCGGTTTCAACGAAAGATCGGGAAGTATACCCCTATACGATTCAGATCAATGCATATCCGGATAAGTCAAAAGCGATGAATATTATACGAAAGTTCCGAAAGAAAGGGGATCCCATGTACATGTCTTATTTGAAAATGGCGCAGTCGGATAATTCCTATGGTATTTTTTATGGATACTATCAATCCTTCGATGCGGTAAAAAAAGTTGCTGAACATCTCAAATCCAGACTTTTTCGACGTGTCGATATCTTAAAAATGCCTTATAGTATTCAACTGGGAGTCTTTTCAGAAGCAGAAGACATTCGCGCATTGGAAACCAGATTGTATAAAAAGGGTTATGCAAGCTACAGAATTTTTCAACGTGCAGGTGAAAAAGAAATCCAGGTTTTGATCGGTGCTTATAAAACAGAGCATGGGGCCAGTCATTTCAAAGAATTGTTGATTTCAGAAGGATTTCGTTCTGCTGCAATTGTCAAAAGAATTGGCGCACCATCAGCGCAACCAGTAATTCCTTTAATCACAGTGCTTCAAGATAACGACAAAGATGGTATTTTGGATGAAGCAGATCAATGCCCAGGAACAACGCCCGGAGATATTGTCAATCAGGATGGTTGTTCTGTTGCGCAAATTAGTGAACAAGATTTTGAAACCAAACCTTTGTTTACCCCGCTTTTCTCATCTGAACAAAGTGCAAAATCCGAGGATTATTATCCTTACACAATTCGAGTAAGTTCATATAAAGATCGGGAAGCAGCCAATCAAATTGCGATTAAATTTCGACAAAAAGGCGACTCCATGTATATCTCCTATGGTCAAACGAAAGATGGCACACCTGTTCATGATGTGTATTATGGGTTCTATCGTAATTTCGAGGAATCACAAATGGCTGCTCTGGCCCTGGAAAGACGTCATTTTAAAAATATTGAAATGATCAAAATGTCATATGCTATCCAGATTGGCGTGTTTGATTCTTACACAGACCTCGTTCAAAAAGAAAATGAATTGATGTCGAAAGGGTATCTCACCTATAGTGTTCCGGACCGCGTGGACAACAGCAATATTCGATTGTTGATTGGCGCATATCCTACAGAAAAAGCAGCTGAAAAATTTGTTGAAGAATTAACTGCAAATGGTTTTTCTCCAGTAATTGTGAAACGATAACTTATTCTCCATTAAAGCATTTCAATGGATTGATGAATAAAAACAATCCATTGAAATAATACAAGAAATTCATTAGATTTCACTGATTTCGTTTACAATCAAATGGTTTTTTTAGAATAATATAATTTGCTTTACATTTTTATTAAAACTTGATTTGTACAAATAAAAGAATGAACCACATTCATGGAATGATATATGAAAAATACATTCAACAGTCCCAGACTCATTGCCTGGGAGATTACTCGAAATTGCAATCTTTCATGTCAACATTGTCGGGCAGCAGCAACAAATGAATCCTATTCTGGAGAACTCCAAACGAAGGACTGTAAGAATTTTCTTGATCAGGTATCTGAAATGGGACAGCCTATTATTATCTTAACTGGTGGTGAGCCCCTTTTGCGGGATGATATCTTTGAAATCGCTGCATATGGCACTCAAAAAGGCTTACGCATGGTTATGGCTCCCAATGGCACCCTGGTCAATCATGAAAATGCAGTGAAACTAAAAGATACTGGCATTCAACGCATCAGTATCAGTATTGATGGCCATGATGCCAAATGTCATGATCAATTTCGCGGGGTGGCAGGTGCATTTGATCGTGCTTTGGAAGGCATTCATCACGCAAAAGATGTTGGGCTTCCATTTCAAATCAATACCACTGTCACACAACAGAATCTTGGCACTATTGAAAAAATTCAAGAACTGGCCATTCGATTGGGAGCTGTGGCACATCACATTTTTTTATTGGTTCCCACAGGTCGCGGAAAATATATTGCCAGTCAAAGTATTTCTGCCTCTGAATATGAAGAAACACTGAACTGGTTCTATGATCAGCGCGATAAAACACATATTGAACTGAAAGCCACCTGCGCCCCACACTATTACCGAATCCTTCGGCAAAATGCAAAAAAAGAGGGTAAAACAGTAAGTTTTCAAACACATGGCCTGGATGCTGTCACCCGCGGCTGCCTGGGGGGAACCCATTTTTGTTTTGTTTCGCATCGGGGGATTGTACAGCCCTGTGGTTTTTTGGATCTAAACTGCGGGGATATAACCAAACAACCCTTTAATGATATTTGGCTGAACGCACCAGTTTTTAAATCCTTGCGTGATTATGATCAACTCAAAGGAAAATGTGGTGTTTGCGAATATCGAAAATTTTGTGGAGGGTGTCGTGCCCGTGCATTTGAGGCCACTGGAGATTACCTGGCTGAAGAACCTTTATGTTCGTATCAGCCGGGAATACAGTAACCCAGGAGTAAACCCGTGTGTTTCATAATTCGTAGGATTTCGTTCATTATATGTGTGCAATTTTTCTTTCTGACACTCTATAATGTAAATGCGTTTTCCCAGCAAAATGTGCTTGTACTGAATTCATATCATCTTGGATATAAATGGTCTGATGATATACTTAAAGGGATTCAATCGGTAATGGGAAAAAGAAACAATATCATGCTTTATACTGAATTTATGGACACCAAACGCATTTTTGATGACAAAACTTTTTTTCGTTTCATTCGATACCTCAAAGAAAAATATAATCAAACAAAATTTGATATCATCATCTCCTCTGATGATAATGCCTTTAAATTTATCAAAAAATATCGTAAACAGCTATTTCCAAATATTCCTGTCGTTTTTTGTGGTATCAATTATTATGACAAATCCGATACAATTGGTTTTAAAAATGTTACAGGTGTCAATGAAAAAACAGATATTTATGAAAATGTTCAACTTATCCTAAGACTACATCCCAATACCAATCTCATTGTTTTTATCTGCGATAATACGCCGAGCGGAAAAAAAATACAAAAACATATTAAATTATTACAGCCTTCTATTGAACAACGCCATATCAAAACCAACCTCTTAAGTGACATATCAATGACCGATCTGGTAGAAAAAATCAAGTGGTTGCCGACAGAATCGATCATTTATTATACTACTTTTTCTCAGGATAATACCGGTCAATATTTTGAGTATGATCAAAGCATTTCATTAATTGCCAAACATGCACTTGTACCCATATATGGTGCATGGGATATATATTTGGGGCATGGGATTATTGGTGGAAAACTCACCTGTGGTTTTTATCAAGGAGAAACTGCCGCCAATTTAGGGATGCGGATTTTAGAGGGTGAACCTGCGGATGCGATTCCTGTTATTACAAAAAGCCCAAACCGATTTATGTTTGATATGGATCAACTTCAGCGCTTCGACATTCAAGTAAGCCAATTACCTGAAAGCAGTAAAATAATCTATCCTACAATTCGGTTTAATTACATTTTTGTTATTTCAGTCTTGAGTATTGGTTTCTTGTCATTTGTGATTATTTTTTTGCTGGTAAACAATGTCAAAAGAAAAATTGCAGAAAAAAAATTGAAAGTTACCCTGGATCATCTGGAACAACGTGTTATTGATCGTACAGAAGAAGTTTCTCTGACAAATGAAAAACTCAACCAGGAACTTGAAGAACGTAAGCGGGCTGAACGTGCACTTAAGCAAAACCATCACTTTTTGGAAACATTGATTGATCATCTTCCTGTGGCGGTATTTACCAAAGATGCTCAAAAAGGTGCGTTTACATTGTGGAACAAGCAATGTGAAAGATTATATGGCTTGACCGCAGAGCAAGTTCTTGGAAAAAATGACTATGATTTCTTTCAAAAAGAACAGGCAGATTCTTTTAGAGAAAACGATCAAAAAACATTTCAGTTATGCAATCGTATCGATATATTGGAAGAAAGAATCAACACATATGGGCAGGGACAAAAAATTGTGCATACCATTAAAACGCCCATTCTTGATGAAGACAACAAGCCCCACCAATTGCTGTGCATTTCAGAAGATATTACCAAGCGAAAAGAAGCAGAGAAGGAACTTCATAAACAACAAGAATTTCTTCGTAATGTTATTGATACAGATCCAAATTTCATTTTTGTCAAAGACAGGGAGGATAAATTTATTCTGGCAAATCAAGCCATGGCCGATCTTTGCGGCACTTCTGTGGAAAACCTGGTTGGGAAAAAAGTTAGTGAATTCAACCCAAACAAGGAAGAAGTGAACCAATATTTTATTGATAATGAGGCTGTAATGACCTCACTTCAACCCAAATTTATTCCAGAACAACGATTTACAACACCCAGCGGAAAAATACATTATATTCAAATTATCAAAAAACCATTGATCAGCGAGGATGGCATTGCAGATAAAGTTTTATGCGTGGCAACAGATATTACAGATCGAAAAAGAGTCGAAAAAGAACTTGAAAAAGCAAGACTTATTGCTGAATCCTCCAATCTTGCAAAAAGTGAGTTTTTGGCCAATATGAGCCATGAACTTCGAACGCCGCTTCATGGCATTTTGGGATTTACACAAATCCTCCAACGCAACGAAGCATTGATGTCCGAAATTGGCAGTGCAGTTAATACCATTCATCGTAGTGGTGAACATTTACTAATGATGATTAATGATATTCTTGATCTTTCTAAAATTGAGGCGCAAAAACTTGATCTCAGAGAAGACGAAATTTATATCCCCGGATTTCTTGAAACCATTATAGAAATTATTCGTGTTAGAGCATCTCAACAACAAATTGGTTTTGTTGTCCATATCAATAAAAATATCCCCAATGGTATTGTAGGTGATGAGACCCGGCTGCGTCAAATCCTTCTCAATTTGTTAGGCAATGCAGTCAAATTCACCCAAAAGGGTGAGGTCCGATTTACAGTCAAAACTTCTGGTCTGGGTGTACTTCATTTTAAAATTGAGGATACTGGCATTGGCATTCCAAAAGATAAAATTAATGAAATATTTTTACCCTTTCATCAGGTTGCCAATAAGATGATTCAAACAGAAGGTACAGGCCTTGGACTGGCAATTTGCAGCAGAATACTCAAAATGATGAACAGTGAACTGAATGTGTCAAGCACACCGGGAAAGGGCAGCTGTTTTGAATTTTATATTCCTATAAAAGAAATCGCCATATCCTCGGAAATCATTGCACCCAAAAATCAAAAAATTATTGGATATGATGGACGCAATATCAAAATTTTGGTGTGTGACGACCGAAAAACCAATCGAGATGTTTTGTCTCAATTATTAACTGATATTGGGTTTGATGTTATCGAAGCCAGTGATGGGCGTGAAGGACTTGAAAAGGCACTGGCGCATCATCCTGATATTATTCTGATGGATTTGATGATGCCTGAAATGGATGGTTATATGGCAACCCGCGCACTTAGAAATATGCCGGAAATTAGAGATACCGCTGTTATTGCTGTTTCAGCCGGTGTGTTTAATCAAACCCGACAGGATTGTCTTGATGCGGGATGTGATGACTTTATCCCTAAACCGGTTATCACTAATGAATTACTTGAAAAAATCAGCAAACACCTCTCTTTAAAATGGCAATACGCCAAAGAACTAACTCTTCATAATGGACAGGTCTTAAATCAGGCCATCGTACCGCCGCCAAAACATATTCTTGAACAATACAAAAAATTGGTCATGGCCGGTCGCGTTACTGAAATTCAACGCCAACTCAAAATTCTTGTCCAAAATGATCCCAAATACATTCCATTTGCAGAACATATCAAGCAACTGGCATATGACTTTCGTAATGATGATCTTCAATCATTTATCGACCAATTTCATAACAATGACTTATAAAGGAAACAATTCATGAAAAATGATATTTTAGACAGGGCGAGATCTTTATTAACCTGTCCACATTGTCTTGAAGAAAAAGCCGGTGCGCTAAACTGGGAAAGCCCATTCAGGGACCTTCTGGTTTGCGATATTTGCCGAAGGGAATATCCCCTTGTTGATGGAATTATTGATTTTATTCCAGACTTTCAACCATCATCAGGTGTTGCACAAAAATTTATGGAAAACAGAACCATTGTATCAGTTTATGAAAAATATTTCAGACCAACCTTTACACGCATGGCCTCACCCATTACCTATGATGATGAAATCGCATGGTTACAGGAAGTTCCTGTGGCTGTGTCCCCCAAATACGCATTGGATTTGGCATGTGGCACTGGAAAATATACACGCCTGCTTGATGAAATGTATCATCCGGATATTATTTTTGGTGCAGATCTTTCACTTCCTATGCTTGAAAATGCCAATGCAAATAAATCTCCCAATATGATCTTTATTCGATGTGATGCCAATTGCTTGCCATTCAAACCCCAAACATTCAGTCGTGTCAATTGTTTTGGTGCACTGCATTTGTTTCCAGACATTCCAAAATCACTTGCTGAGATTCGACGTGTTATGGAGTTGTCGGGCTGTTTTACATGCCTTACTTCTCGAAATATCAAAGGATGGCAAACATGGTTTCAAACTGTTTTTTCTTCATTGTTTTCGTTTCATTTTTTTGAAGATGCCCAATTGGAAAAATTATTGGCAGATTCGGGTTATATCAATGTCCACTTGTTTGAGCGGGCAATGGTTTTATTGTTTTATGGGTATGCGGGCGTATAGAAGAGAAACATTATGAAATTATTTAACTTTAATATTTTTATTGCATTATTACTGACTGTTTCAGTAAATAATTTATGGGCAGGTAATGGGGCGATTTCTGGTAGAATCTATGATGATAAATTTCCTGATATTTCAATTTCTAATGTAACGATTTCTATTCTTTATATCAGCTCATATGAATCATTGACATCAGTTAAAAGCCAGCACGATGGGACTTTTTTTGTCAACGTCCCTGAAGGTTCGTATATCGTATATGCATCTCCCGATGAATCCAGTAATTATATTCCAGGTTTTTTTGAAAATGTTTATTATATTGGCTTTGCAAAAATTGTCAGTGTTTCAACAGGACAGGTGAAAACTGTTGAAATGGGCTTATCAATTGGGGGCCAGGTTTCCGGTATGGTAATTGAGGACGTTTCTCCTTATGCACCCATTTCCAATTTGACTGTTATTTGTTATGATTACTATACCGATGAATTTGTTTCGATGGCATGGACAAACTCCGATGGCTCATATTATTTGGATCTGCCGGTCGGAGAATACAGAATTTATGCCCAATCCTCAGATAACAGCATGTATATTTCCAAATATTATGATGATACGTTTGATTCGTTTTATGCTGCAAAAATAAATGTTTCAGCAGGTCAGACATTAAAAAATATCGACTTTGGTTTGACAATCGGCGGTATTATTACTGGAAGTGTATTAGACTATCTTGACCTGAGCGCCATTGCTTTTATTAGAATTGAAGCCTATGACATGAATGGAGATTTACAGGGATATACGACATCTCTAGATGATGGCACATATTTTCTTCATGTCCCTGAAGGTCAATACAAATTAAGGGCGTATGACTCTAATGATCGAATTTATGTTACTGTATTTTATGAAAGGACCTTTGATTTTATAAATGCAGAAATTATTTATGTTGAAAAAGGGTATGGCATCGGAGAATACAACTTTATTCTTCTCAAAGGAATAAAAATTGAAGGCATCGTTACCACCTCTAATCAAGTACCTATCAAAAATGTCATTGTATGGGCCCTGGCAGTTAGCGGAAATCATCAGCATTGGGCGAAAACACTATCTGATGGCAGCTATACACTCATTTTACCAGAGGCCAGTTATTGGTTTTATGCCGAATGTTCAAATTTTTTGACGCAATACTACCCATATGAAAAGGATCTTGTAAATGCGACCAGAGTCAATGTGAATCAAGACTTAAATGGTATTGACTTTAGGTTAGAAACAGAAACTGATGATACATTCTCTCTTGGAGACTTGTTGACAATGCTCCAGTTATTGTCAGGATTTTCCATGAATCAACATTCTATTTCTGTCAATTATTTTGACCAAAATAAAAATAACCATGTGGACATGGCTGATGCACTCCATGTTTTGATAAAACTTGGGGCCGGACCAGGCCACTGAACATTTTCTAAGGGACGCTCGGAAAACAACTTCCCCATTATTGATATTGTTCGTGTTGAGGTTAATGTGCTGTAGAGACGTAGCATGCTACGTCTCTACACGACCTTATTTTTTTGTACGATCATGAAAAATGAGCATGTTATTTTCCGAGCATTCCTAGGGAATGCTCGAAAAATAAATTCCTCATTTACTTATGTGCCAGCCCGATGTAGGGGCGAACCTTGTGTTCGCCCTCGAACTAATAACGCTTTCGTTCCTATGTACGATGGGCGAACATAAGGTTCGCC